>WNFC01006698.1_pt1 | contig 21098 bp, 19 predicted proteins | sample 5400541 | NCBI WGS metagenome assembly WNFC01 (sample SAMN13153342, study PRJNA577476) | soil metagenome | isolation source: 120 cm saprolite under Douglas fir tree site 2 hole 2 replicate 1 | place: USA:California | collected 2015-04-18
GATCATTTCGGTGCCGGCCGCGGCGCCCGTGCCGCTGGACCCCTGGACGACGGTGTTGATGTCGACACTCGCGAGATCGACTTTGGCGGCGATTGCTGCCGCGTTGATCGTCCCGTTCAGGTTGGCGGACGGGGTGACCGCGGCGATGGGTGCCGTCGATGAGGAGGGCTCGCTTGTCCGCGGCAGCGTCGCGGTCTGGGCGGGGTGGGACGTGTGAAGGTATCGCGACACGGTCAGGCCGATGCCGATGCCTCCGCCGGCGGCGAGGATGGTGGCGGCGATGGTGCCCACCGCAAGCCAGCGTCCCCACGACGGGCGTGGCGCGGGCGCGGGCGCGGGCGCGGGGACCCAGCCCTCGGGGGCCGGCGGCGGCGCTGGTACCAGTGACTGCGGATCTATCTCGGACATCGGGTCAACTCCCATTCTGCACTCGGTTGGTTGTCGACCAAGATGCGACCCGATTGTTTGAAGAGCATCAGCGGATGCTTAGAGATCCCTGGGAAATAGGGTGAAACTAGAGATCGAATTCCCGCAGCACCTCGTCCGTGTGCTCCCCCAGCCTGGGCGCCGGCCGTGGAGGGACCGGATCCGCCGCCCCGAACCTCAACGGCGAGCCCGGTGTCGGATACGTCCCGAGACCGGGATGTTCGACGTCCGCGAACAGCGGGTTGGCGGCCGATGCGCGCGGATCCTCGGCGACCAGCTCCTTGAAGGTTTGGTACGGACCCCACAGGACCCTCTCTGCATCGAACGCTGCCGCGACGCTGGAGAGGTTGCGCAGGGCGATCCACTCCTGGAGACGATCGGAGATTTCCTGCCGCCCCCGCCACCGGTCGCCCTCGTTGTTGAAATACAAGCCGAGCCGGGCCTCCAGGTTGCGGAATTCGCCACTCAACCCCGTGGCCTCGACGAGGCTCCGCCACTGCCGCGGCGTGAGGGCGAGCACCATGACGCGCCGCCTGTCGCGGGTCAAGAAGTCGCGGCCGAACGTCCCGTACACGTGGTTGCCGAAGCGGCCGCGCGGCTGCTCCTCCAGCACCGCCTCGCCGATCAGGCCCAGGTGCCCGGCGACCGCAAGCCCTACATCGGAAAGGCTCAGCTCGACGAGCTGGCCTTCACCGGTAATGCGGCGGTGCCGCTCCGCGGCGAGGATGGCGGTCGCGGCGAGGAAGCCGGTCATTGCATCCCACGCCGGCAGCACGTGGTTCACGGGACCGATCGTGTCGTCGGGTCCAGTGATGAATGGAAAGCCGAGAGCCGCTTTGACCGTGTAGTCCACTGCGACGCTGCCGTCGCGGTTGCCCGTGATCACGACCATGATCAGGTCACGTCGCAGCTTCTTGAGCTCGTCGTAAGAGTCCCAGCCGGACACGGGCAGGTTGGTGAGGAAGATGCCGCCGCCATCGCCGGGAGCGGTGATGAGCTTCGCGACCTTCTCCTGGCCCAGCTCGTGGCGCATGTCGATCGTCACCGAGCGCTTGCCCTGGTTGAGGCCGGCCCAGTACAGGCTGCGGCCGCGATGCAGCGGCCAGCGACCGATGTCGACCCCGCCGCCCGGCGGGTCGACGCGAATGACATCCGCCCCCATCGCCGCCAGCGTCGCGCCACCGAGCGGCGCGGCAATGAAGGCCGAGATCTCGACGATCCGCAGCCCGGAAAGGATGCCCGCGCCCATGGAAACGTCATGCTAGTGTTCCGCGCCCGAAGTTCCTTGCGTCTTCGCGTCCTAGGCGACCGGGCGCCGACTCACCCCACGGAATCTTGCGATTCCGCGGGGACCCCGAGATGGGCGCTGAAGCCTGTGTCGAGGGGCCTGTCGCTGCGTCGTCACGCATCACGAGATGCGCTCCTCCTTGCGCCACCCTCTCCTTGGCTCCGGCCGCCGATGCCGCGAAATACGCGGCGGACCTCGGGTGCGGGACACTTGCGGGGGCGTGCGCACCAACCTGAGCGTCGACGACCTCGGCGACCTGCTCTGTGCGGGACACTTGCGGGGGCGTGCGCACCAACCTGAGCGTCGACGACCTCGGCGACCTGCTCTCGCAGCCGCTGGTCGCGACCCTCGCCACTTACCGGAAGAGTGGCGACGTGCTGCTGTCGCCGGTGTGGTTCGAGTGGTCGGACGGGGGATTCAACATCGTGGTCGGCCGCAACGACGTCAAGGCGCAGCACCTGCGCCGCGACGCGCGGGCGAGCGTGGCCGTTTACGAGAACGCGGAGCCGCTGCGCGGGCTAGAGCTGCGCGGCACGGCCAGGCTCTTCACCGAAGGGCTGCACGAGCTGCGCCAGCGGATCTACCAGCACTACATGGGCGAGGGTCCGAAGACACCCGACGCTGCGGAGATCGCCGTGCGCATCGAGGGCCCGATCCGCGCCTGGGACTTCGCGGACTAATATCGCCGCGTGGACGTACGCTCGCCTCTGGCGGGGCGATGGTTCGCATGGGCGTATGGCGCTCTCTGGCTCGTCGGCGGTGTCGGAGGCGCTGTTGTCGGCTCCGGCATCCCGTCCACCGATGACCTCGCGGTTCACTACGCCTATGTGCGCAAGATCTGGCCTGAGCTGTACGTAGCGTTCTTGCTGATCATGGCCGCATTCGTGAGCCTCGCTCCACTGGGTTTGGTGTTGCGGGAACGGTTCGGACGAAACCTTCGCAGCGAGCTGCTGTATGCAGCTTTCCTCGCGGCCGGCATCATCGGCATTCTTTGGATGCTGATGCAGATCGGCTCGGCTCAAGCCGTGGTGCGCGACACCGCCGGCGCTGATGCACAGGCCCTGGCCTCGATCGGCTATGCGTCCGGCATCTGGTCCGGGGTGATCAACTGGATGGAGCGCGGCTTCCTTCTTTTCGCGGGTGTCGGCGCCTACTGGACGGGGCGCGCCACCCTCGACCAGCGCGTTTTCACTCGCGGCCTGGGCTGGTTGAGCCTGGTCCTCGCGGCGTTCTATTTCCTCGGCTTCGCCATCCTCCTGCTGCGAGACGCGGGCTTTCCCCTACCCGACGCCATCGGTTCCGCCCTGGTCGGGCTTGGCTCTCTGCTCGCTACCGTCTGGGCGGGATGGCTCGGCTGGGAGCTGGGCCGCGCACCGGCCGCGTGAGCGTTTCGCGACTCGACCTGGAGCACAGCGGCATCACGCGCACATGCCGGGTCTATCGCCCCGAGCGATTGGCCTCGCCAGCCGGGCTCGTGGTGATGCTGCATCCGACGCTCGGTTTGGGCGATGACTTTGCAAACCTGACCGGCTTCGACCAGGAGGCCGAGCGCCTGGGTTGGGTCGCCGCCTATCCCGATGCATTGAACCCGGGTCCGCTTGGCGGCTGGGACACGTTCGCGTGCTGCCCCAACGACCACGACGATGTCGGCTTCATCGCCGGCCTCATCGCGAAAATCGCCGGCGACAGCGGCCTCGACCCCTCGCGCGTTTTCGTCGCCGGTTTCTCGCGGGGCGGCATGATGGCTCATCGAGTCGGCTGCGAGCTGAGTCCGCACGTGGCCGGGATCGCAGCCGTCGCAGGAAACATGGCCGACCCGTCCGGAAGCACTGAAGCCGTGCCGTGCGGACCGAGCCGGCCGATCGGGGTCCTGATCATCCACGGCAGCGACGATCGCGTAGTGCCGGTGGAAGGTGGGGCGAGTCCTGAATATCCGGACCTGCTCCCGTACGCGCCACTCAGCGATGTGGTCAGTCGATGGCGAGCGGAGAATCAGTGCACCGAGACCGCGCCCGTGAGACAAGAAGGCAACGTGACCATCCGCCGTTGGGATGGCGACGCGCCAGTGGAGCTGCACCTCGTGATCGGTGGCGGCCACGAGTGGTTTGCTGGAGCCGGCCAGACGATCGCCAATTTCTTCGCAGCCAACCCCAGGCGCGCGGGCCGCTAGGTCAGAACCGGCGGTTCGCGCCCGCTAGCGTCGGGGCAGGAAGTCCAGCAGCAGCCTGTTGAGCTGATCCGGGTTTTCGAGCGGTATGAAATGGCCCGCGCCCTCGATACGCTCGTACCGCCACGGGCCCTTCACCTTCGACGCGGACCGCACCATTGCGTCCTCGGTCAGGTACAGGTCGGCGGTGCCGAACACGCCCATCGTGGGTGCGGCCACCGGCGGCAGCTGCGGTCCTGGGCCGCCGGCGATCAGCCGGTCGACCGGCAAGTTCGCGCGATACCAGTTGAGCGCTGCGGTGAGCGCGCCGGGTGGTGAGAGGTTGGAGATGTAGACGCCGAAATCCTCCCCGCCTCCCTGCAGCATCTCGCGGAGAAGGTACCAATCGTTGCGCTGGGCCAGGTCTTCGGCCGCGCCCTCGAACAGGAACAGGATTCGATACCAGCCCTTTTGCAGTTCCTGCAGCGTCGGCGGGCCGGCGGCACCGGGCGCCCCGACGGACACGACGGCCAGATGGTCGACGCGATTCGGCGCCAGCATGGCGACGAGCCATGCCACCGCCGCGCCCCAGTCGTGCCCGACCACGTGCGCGCGCTGAACCCCGAGCGCATCCATGATCCCGATCACGTCGCCGACGATCTTCGTCAGCGCGTAGTCGGCGACATCAGGCGGCCGGTCGCTGCGACCCCGGCCGCGCATGTCGGGCGCGATGGTCCGGAAGCCGGCGCCGGTGAGCGCTGCCACCTGGTGACGCCACAGCGCGGACGTGTCTGGAAAGCCATGCAGGAGGACGACCGGCGTGCCGGAGCCCTCGTCCGCGACCTCGAAGTGGAGCCCGTTCGCCCCGATGCGCGCCATCACGCTTTCGTCGGTTCTTGGGCGGGGGCGAACATCCGGCTGATGTACGCCGTACGGCCGTGCTCGGTGGGCCCGAGGAGGTTCGGGAGCTGCGCCAGCATGCTGTAAGCAACCGCGCGGGTCGTCGAAGGGCTGAGAAACACCGCCTTCAACAGGTTCTGCTCGGCTGGACCGACATCGCGCTTGCGGGTGAAGTCGAGCGTGGCGTCGTACATGGGCTTCATGGTCTGGTCACGGTTCTGTTGGAACGCCGACATAGTTGCCTCCCAGTCGGCGCCGTCGAAACACGCGCCCAGTGACTCCGCGAGCATGAAGGACTGTACGAGCGCATCCCCGATCCCGAGCCCCGTGCTCGGATCCTTGAGATAACCCGCGTCGCCGGTGAGCGCCCAGCCCGGGCCGTATGGCTTGCGGAAATAGTTGTCAATTCCTTTGAACCCGATCACCTTGCCCTCGACGTGGGCGTGCTGCATGCGGCGCGCCATTTCCGGCAGCCGGCGCACGCGAGCCTCGAAGGCGGCGGCATGGTCTGACCGGAACTCTTCGAATTCCTCGGGCTGGATCTCGATGGCGATGCAGTCCTCGCCCTCTCGCATCGGAAACAGGAACGCGATCTGGTCGCCGCCAAACCACAGCTCGAGAGTCGGCTCGGGCCGGGGCTCGATGCCGTGGAAGTATGCGTAGTAGCCGGGGCGAAGCCCGGGAACGGTGTCGTATTGATGCGCGCCGACCCATTCGGCGACTTTGGACGACTTGCCGTCGGCGCCGATCACCACGCGCGCCCGCACCTCGCGGCGCTCGCCTCCGATGGCCTGGAGAATGGCGCCCACTACGCGCCCTCCTTCCTGGACAAGACCGTCTACGCGAGTCCTCTGCTCGAAGCGCGCGCCCGACTTCACCGCGTGCTCGAGAAGGACGCTGTCGAGCACGATGCGTCGCGGGCTGAGTGAGAAGGTTCCGGCTGGGCCGGCCGGGCCCTCAAAACAGCAGTCATCGATCCACGTGCGGTGCCTGGTGATGCGGCGGAAACCGGCGGCGAGGATGTCGCCCAGCACGCCCAGGCGCTTGAGCCCGCCCACGGCGGCCAGGTTCATGAAGTGGGTCGACATAGTGTCGCTGGGAAACTCGTCGCGATCGGCGACGAGGACCCGCCTGCCCTGGCGGGCCAGCAAGATGGCGAGGCTTGCGCCGGCTGCGCGGCCGCCGACGATCAACGCGTCGTACTCAGGGTTGGCGCTCATGACGCCCCGATGCTATCTCGCCTCCCCGCCGAATGGGGAGACCCGGGTTTCAGTTAGCGCAGCGAGCGTACCGACCGGCTGGCGGCCGCGCCGAGGCCGCACAGGAAGATCATTCCGCCCGCAACCAGGAACAGAAGCGTCGGGTTGATGTCTGCGATCGCGCCCGAGGCCGCGTACCCAACCGGCGTGAGGCCCATCGACGCCAGCATCACAAGTGACATGACCCGTCCCTGCATCCCTGGGTCGGTTCGGCGCTGCAGCCAGCTGATGCCCCACGTGTTGATGACACCGGTGGCGATTCCTGAGATTCCCATGACCACCGCCGCCGGCACTAGCGACGGCACCACGCCGATTACGCCGGTGCCGATCCCCAGCCAAACGCAAAGAGCCACGAGAATCCATCCGAACCGTTTCGGAGCGGGTGCGAAACCGGCACCCAACGCGCCCGCGGTCGCCCCCACTCCCCACGCCGCAAACAGGATCCCGAAGCCGGCGGCGCCGGCTGCGAACCGTCCGTGCGCGAGGGTCGGGATCCCGACGCCCAGGGCGCCATTAGCGGCGAAATCGACGACGGCGATGACAATCAGAGAAATACGGATGCCGATGTCGGCCCAGGCGTAGCGGAAGCCGGCGACGATCTGGCCGCCGATGCCGCCATCAGGGTGCGTCGCGCCCGCCGCTGCGCGTGCGGCTGCGGGGAGCCACAGGATGAAGAGGAAGCCGACCGCGAAACACGCTGCGTCCGCGGCGAATGCCCATCCAGTCCCAAATGCCGCGACGGTGACGCCGCCGAGGACCGGTCCGAGGATGATGGACGCCTGCGCCGTCACGTTGAGCACCGCATTCCCAGCCTCGAGCTCGCGGTCCGCGACGATCTTCGGGAGGATCGATTGACGAGCGGGAAAAAAGAACGCGTCGACGATCCCGAACACCACGGAGATCGCGTACACCTCCCACATCTGCACGCGGCCGGTGAACACGAGCACCGCCAGCGGCGCGACGAAAACGGCGCGCAGGCCCATCGAGCCGAGCATCGTCACGCGCGGCGAGATGCGGTCCGCGAGGTAGCTGAAGAAGTCGCCGAACAGGGACAGCGTCGTGCCCACCCAGAGCTTGCGAAACGGCCCGGAGGCGAACACCGTCCACGGCCGCGGGCGGGCTGCTGGGACGGCCGGAATGGGGGCCGGCTGGATCTCTTCCACCCCCTCCCTACTCCGCGAAGATCTTGATCTTGGCGCCGTCGTGCTCGGCGTCGATGTCCACGGAGACGTCCTTGAGATGGTCGATGAGCTCGTTGAGGTTCTCCGGCTTGATCTGCGAGATGTCGAAGTCCACGCCTTGCTTGCGCAGCTCTTCGTTCACTCGGTCCTGGGCAACGGTCGGGATGAGGCTGGCGAACCGCACACCCGCACGCAGCAGCGCGATGGGAATCCGCACGTTGATGTGGACGGGCTTTTCGGTCTTCCCCTCCTTGGCGTCGACCATGACTCGTATGAACTTCGGTGCGGGCCCGGTCTCGGTGGTGACTGCGGTGGCGGTCGCCGGCGCGCCCTGAAGAGCGCCGATCAGGCGGTCGGCCTCGTCGGCGTTGATCTTCCCGGTGGCGAGCATCTCCAGGATCTGTCTGCGTTCCTCTGTCATTTCAGTGCCTCCAGCTCTTGAATGGCAGCGTCCGGGGTGATCTCGCCGCGCTGAAGTCGGCTGAGGATCTCGACCCGTGACGGCTGCGGGTTGGTGTCGACGAAATCGAGGCTGTCACCGATGCGGTTGAGCCGCGACTTGATGGTCGGGTAGCTCACCCCGAAGACCCTCTCCATCTCTTTGATGGATCCGTGTGAGCGGACGAACGCGGTGACGAAGATCTGGTCCTCGGCGCTCAGCCGGGCGAGCTGCGGCAGCTCCCAGCTGCCTTCAATGGCCGTGCCGGTTTCAGCGAGCCGGACCCGCTCGACCGCCATCGGGCGGCCCTGGGTGATTCGGGTGAGCTCCTGCCATTCCTGCGGTTTGTTGACTGACACATTGATTATCTTGAGTATTGGTGCTCCAAATGTCAAGATTTATCTAAATCGACCCTTGCCAAAGAGCCCGTAGGCTGATGGGAAGTGGGTGGCGGCGGCGACCTACTACTCTCGTCGAGTCGGGGCTATGCTTGGCCGGTCCGGCAATTCGGTTAGCCAGGGAGTATGGGAATGGCCTGGAAGCTTGACGGAACCTACTTCGAGAACTGCTCATGCGAGATGGTGTGCCCGTGCACCACGTCTGGCATGACGGCGAAAGCCTCATACGAGCGCTGCAAGTTCTTGCTGGTCTTTCACATCGATCGCGGCAACATCGAGGGCACCGACGTCAGCGGGCTGACCGTCGCTGCGATTGGGGATACCCCTCAGGTCATGATCAATGGGAACTGGCGCCTGGGTCTGCTGGTCGATGACAAGGCCTCCAAGGATCAGTTGGACAAGTTGGGTGCCGTCTTCGGCGGCCAGAAGGGTGGCCCGATGGGGGCGGCAGCCACATTGGTTTCAGAGATCCTTGGGGTCGAGCAGGTGCCGATGAAGTACGCGAACGAGGGGCGAAAGCACAACGCCCAGATAGGTCCGGGCATCCACGTCGAGGTCGAGGACTTCGTCGGCGGCTTGCAAGAGAAGCCGACGCAGCTCGTCGGCGTCGCCCACCCCGCGGCTTCAACGCTGACGATCGCGCGCGCCACGCATTCACACATCAAGGCGTTCGGCATCGATTACGACGGCACGGGCAAAAGCGGTTTCTCGGCGCCGTTCTCTTGGCAGGGGTAAGCGGAAGGCCGGTCCAGAGCCTATTGCGCACGAGGCAGGCGGCCGGCCTGCTGGTGGTTGCCGGCATCGCGTGGCTGGCCGTGCTCGCGGCGGCACGCGGCATGGGCGCGACGGGCGGCACGATGGGCCTCGGGCTCGTCGCCTTCGTTCCCGTGTGGACGCTGATGATGGCGGCGATGATGCTGCCGTCGGTGGCGCCCGTTGCGGTGCTCTACGACCGGTCGGTCACCGATAGCCGCATTCTGCGGCTGGCAGCATTCGCCGCCGGCTACATCGTCGTGTGGGGCCTGGCCGGCCTGCCGGCGTTTGCCATCGCTCGCGTGCTGTCCTCGGTGGCGATGGACCACCCGGAAACCGCGCGCTACATGGCCGCCGCCATCTTTCTGGTCCTCGGCCTGTACCAGGTCAGCCCGCTGAAGGATCGCTGCTTGAGCCACTGCCGGTCGCCGCTGGCACTGCTGATTCACTACGCTAACTACCACGGTCCGCTGCGCGACCTTCGCGCTGGGACTCACCACGCGATTTACTGCCTCGGCTGCTGCTGGGCGCTGATGCTGGTGCTGGTCGTGGCGGGGATCATGAATCTGCTCGTGATGGTCGTCCTGGCGGGGGTGATCCTGATCGAGAAGTACTGGTCACGCGGCCCAGCCTTTTCGCGAGTGGTGGCGGGCGCAGCGGTGGTCCTGGCCGTGTCAGCGATCTGGATTCCCGCGCTGTCGCCGAGCCTGAGCTGATTTGAGTTGCTAGATAAGTTCAACTTTTACGACCTGCTCGGCTACCTGCTGCCTGGAGGCACGGTCGTCTTGACTCTTTACTGGATTGGCAGCCTCGCGGTAGGGGTGCAGCCGCAGCCCGTGTCCGTCGATTTCGGAACATCGGTGTTCTTCCTGGGCCTCAGCTACCTGGTTGGGCAGCTGGTGCACAACATCGCGGGTATCTATGAGAATCAGCTGAACAAAGGCACCGACGGCCAACGTCTATCCGAGCGACTCCTGATGCCAGGCGACAATCACGTTGCCCGTAGCGAAGGGCGGCCCTTCTCCCCGGAGCTGCGGGAGCGAATTCTCGAATGCGCTCGGCGCGTATTTGGCCGCTCTGACAATTACGCGGAAGTCTTCGAGCAGTGCTACGCGCTCACGGTGCAGCAGAGCCTGGCCCAACACACTGAGATCTTCCTGGCCTTGAACGGCCTGGCGCGAAGCATGATCGTAGCCTCGGTCATCGGCGTGCTGACTGGAGCATGTGTCGTATGGATCCAACTCTCGCTCTACGCGCTGCACGTTGCGGGCGTGTCGCTGCCCTCTGCCGGGATCTGGACCCTTAGTCAGCACCAGCTCTTCATCGGTTTGGGCGCGCTCGTGGGTTTCGCGTTGACCATCCCGATCTGGCATCGGTCTTTTGCGCATTTCCGGTATTACTTCGCCACGTCCGTCTACTACAACTTCCTGGCCTGGTACGGCCGCGAGCAGAAGGGCACTAAGCCTTAACCCACTCTTCACCCGAAGGGTCCACAATGGGGTCGTCCCCAGTCACCGCCCTGGAGGAAGGGTTGGGTTGCGGGGGTTTATTGACCAAGCGACAACTCGTGGTATTCAAGGAGGCTGAGATATGGCGGAAGCCAAAACCGCGGTAGCGCACAAGCCGGTATGGACGGATCTTTCGACAAGCGATGCGGCGGCCGCGCGTGAGTTCTACTCGAAGGTGTTCGGCTGGAAGGTGGAGGTCAATCCCGACCCGCAGTACGGCGGATACGCGCTGGCGAAAGTCGGCGGCAAGGATGTAGCCGGCATCGGGCCGAAAATGATGGACGAAGCGCCGACCGCGTGGTCGGTGTACATCGGGACCGCCGACGCGGCCGACTCGGTGAAGAAGGCGGAGGCCGCGGGAGGCAAGGTGATCGTGGCGCCGATGGAAGTCGGCGACCAGGGCACCATGGCCTTCGTTGCGGACCCTTCGGGAGCCGTCATCGGCCTGTGGCAAGCGAAGAACATGATCGGCGCGCGGCTGATCGACGCCCCGAATTCAATGGGTTGGGCTGAGCTCAGCTCGCGTGGCGTAGAGAACGCACTGCCCTTCTACACGAAGCTCTTCGGCTGGGGCGAGAAGAAGACCCCGGGGAGTGGTGACAATCCCGACTACACCGAGTTCCAGCTGAGTGGCAAGAGCATCGCGGGCGCGATGGAGATGAACCCGATGGTGCCGAAAGAGGTGCCGAGCTACTGGCTGGTGTACTTCAACGTAGACGACGTCGACAAGGCATTCGAGAAGGTGACCGAGGCGGGCGGCAAGGAAATGCTGGCGCCGCAGAACATGCCAGGCGGCCGCTTTGCGATCGTGAGCGACCCCCAGGGAGCAGCGTTCGGGCTCCTCAAGATGGGCTAACTAGCAGCGATTCGTTCGCGGGCCGGCATCGTTGCCGGCCCGCCCCCCTTCCGGCCGCGGGGAAATTGCCTCACATCGGGCCGAGGTATCTCGCCCCGCCCTCGACCTTGACTCCAAGCTCGGCCGCTACCTCACGCAGCTGGTCGTCGCTCAAGAAGCGCGCCGCCGTCAATAGAATTCGGTCGCCAGGACCAACGAACACCATCCGCCCGATGAGCCCGACGACCCGGCGAACTTTTTCGCGTGGCACCCGGCGGGTGATGAACAGCCGGCGGATGCTCACGGAGTCGGCATCCACCCATAGCGCCGCCGTCAACAGGTAGACCCACGGAAAAACGCCGGCGGCCAGGACCATCACCACGGCGAGGAGCGTGATGAGCGGCCCGCTGTCCCAGACGCGTCCGATCACGAAAATCACTGCAAAGAACGCCGCCGCTCCCGTCAGGAGCGACAGCATCATGACGTTGTCCCTGAGCTTCGGCCGTAGCTCGAGGCGACCGATCGACCTCACAGCTCCTCAGCCACGCCTCAAGGGCAGACCGCTAAATGACCGGCATGCGCTGAAGGTCCCAGACGTCGATGTCTTGTTCCTCGAAGATTTGGCCAAGTGCAAGCCATCCTTTCGCCTTCGCAAATTCATATTCCGAATCTGCGATCGGGACCATCATCAGCCAGCTCACCAGCCGATCTGGAAGCTGAAGCGACTCCTCCAGGATGCTGCCTGGAAACGGCTCACTGAAGAGCACGTGCTTCATTGTGGTGGACAGGTGGTACATCGCCAGAACGTCCGGAAAGATCGCGCCCGGATAACACTCCCACTTCTGCTTGATCACGCAAAAGGCCGCTGTGCTGACAGCCTCTTGAAAGAGTTCAACCTCACTTGGAGCCGTTCCGATCATCTCGATCCGGGTTTCGTGCACGCGGCCATCGACGTACAGCGGCCAGTCGGAGAGATTGACTGTCGAGTACGACGTGAGCCCGTCTTCTGGGGAACCGACCACGGCCGCCACGTCGACGCTTGACTGATTGTCGGCGTCCCACATCGTGGTGATCTTCGGAAACCGGCCAAACGCTTCGGCCACTTTTCGCGCGACGTTCTTGTTCGATTCCGATACCTCAGTCACTGGAACACCAGAGTCTACGGTCCGATAGGTCCACCTCCCGGACAGAGTGCGGCCTCCCGTTCAGCGAGCCCTAGCGCCCCGGGAAACGTCGACCCAGCCGGCGGGATCGATTTCGACGTGATCGACCGCACGAGTGGGCAAGTTGAGGTACACAGACCGAACCTCCTTAGCGCGCTTCGGGGTGAGCAATGGCACAGCGCCGAGACCCTCGACGTCGATGGAGTCCAGAAAAGGTTCCAGCGCCGTCCGCACCGCGGCGTACGCGGCGGTTCCGCGGATCTTGAATTCCGACGGACGCGTACCGTCCAGAAGCGTTACAAGGTCGCATTGCGGAAGGAGCAGAGGGATCCCATCCGTCCATGTGATGTGAAGTTGGAGGTCATCTGTGCGGCGTCCCGGCGCCACCGCGACCAGTGTCGGGACAAATACGCCGTCTCCCATTCGCCGGTGGAGCTCCTGCTTCCGGCTCTGATACAGCCACCAGCGTTCCGAACGTTCCGGATTCATCCGGGGAAGTGGCACCTGTGCTTGCCGGCGCACCGCCTGCTCGTTGCCTGCGTGCCACAGATTGACCAGCTCTGAGAGGGTCGCGGCCTGGGCTTTCAACGCGTTACTACCAAGGTGAGCCGGCGCGACCATCAATCCAACACGCTCGGCGAGCTCGACGAGCAGAGGCATAGCTTCTTGTGCAAAGAAGCTTGGCCTCCGCCAGGGCAGCCGGAAGCGAAGTCCGACTGACCGTATTTTGGCCGGGAGGCGGCCTGCGAGCCCGGCGGGGTCTTCCACCTCGAAGCCGGCCACGACGGCGGTATCGGGATTGCGGTACACGATGAGGCGGCCCACGTCCAGGCTCGTTGGGATAGTGATGTTCTTGCGCCGGCCCAGCCCCCGAGCGATTTCGTCGAGAGAAACGGCCTTGTTTGCGAGGAGGTGCAAGACAAGTGCTTGGTCCTCGATCAACCTCGCGCCGGCTTCCGTCAGCACAGCCTCTTCTGGTGGAAGTTCGCGCAGGCGCGCAACGCGCGGCAAGATGCGGCTCCTGACGTCGGCGCCACGACCGCCGTCAACCGCCACGGCACCGGCTGCGCGCCGGTGTGCGTCGAAGTCCGGCACCACCTCACCGATCGCCTGCTGCTTCTGTCCCTCCCGCATGAACGTGTCATCGCCGAGCGCAGCATAGAACTGCTTCTTCCATGGATAGTCCGCAAGCCTCTTCATGTGCGGATCCAGGACGAACGGCGTCTCCGTGGCCCAGATGACACGCGCACCGGTGGGTGTGCGTTCCTGGCGCACGCCAATGCCATCCATGCGCCCGTTCCATTTCTCCACGAACGCCGGACCGAAATAATTCCACCAGAACACGTCTGGCAATTCGCGATGGAGGTCCTCCGCCGCACGGCCGGCTTTGAGCAAGGCGCCGAAGATCGGGCCCGCGTTTCGCTGCAGGAGGCGGAGCCGCTGATCGAGCAGGTCGCTCTGCGTGCAGTAGGCATAAAAGGCTCGGGCCTCATCGGCGACCCGGGCGAGGTAATCCGCCAGCATCCGTAGCCGCCCTGGGGTATCGAACCACTTACGGTCCGAGAAACCGGCATTGATTCGGTGGGGCATGTCGCGAAGCAGCCGGCCGTCGTCGGCGAGGTATATGTCAAGACTGGCTTCCGGCGGTTGGTCCCGGGCAAAAAACCAGATCTCAGGCTGCTTGGGATCGAGCCGTCCCTCGTATGAGGCGAGCAGGTCGGCCACACCGCCTTTGAGTCGGCGACGCGGGGGAAAGCTTCGGCCGCCGTGAGTGTAGGCGAGATCGGGTTCGCTATCGAGCGCACGGCCGAGGTCACGTAGGCGGCCCGCTTCGCGCAGGCCCGCTAGGCTGACGACCTCCCAGACCAGCCCCGATCTCTCACTCACGTCACGCCGGGAAGCACTTCACCCATTTAAGCAAACCGCGCGCAGCCAGCGCGCGCAGCGCCTGTGGCAGCTCGCGAAGGCTTGTTCGAGTAAGAACGACGACCGGCCCTTCGGCGCTCAGGTCGGTGAGCTGAGCAACCGACCGCGCATCGATTTTGGCCGCGTTCTTGGCATCGAGGAATATGTCTCCGAGTCCAGGTGGCCGGATCGTGCGGTCGGGGATATGTGTGCCCCCTGGAGTCGGGACACGAACACCCGTGCGACCCAACCCGCCCGTTGCTTTGCCGAGCCAGTCCTCACCGAGAGCCCCCAGTGCATTCGATGAGAGGCCCTCGATGGCGAACTGGATGAGTCCGATTAGGGCAAGGAGGTTGAGAAGACCGCAACCGACTCGAACGAGGAACGTGACCGCCTCGAGCGCCACCCGTTTGATCAGGGCGACGTACTCACCGAAGGCCTGCTGGCCAAGTGGGTCGATCAGGTCGATGGGATCGTTTGCTGCATAGGGGTAAGGATTGACCGCCGCCTGTGGGTCCTCGGAGAGGAACCTGCCCGTCGCCGGGTCGTAGTAGCGGGCGCCTGCGTAATAGAGGCCACTAGCGGAGTCGAGCTGGTAGCCCCCGTAGGAGTATCGATTGGACGACGCGTTGCCCGGCTGCGGCACTCCAAAGGAGTTGAAGGAATAGGTGCCGACCACCTGGCCCGAACTGTTCGTCAGGGCACTGGGGTTGTTCTGGCCGTCCGCGAGGTAGTAGAGGGTCTGCGCGCCCGACGACTGCTCTAGCGGCGCTCCGAAGGTTGCCCCCGGGACATAGCTCGCCAGCAGCTGGTTCTGGCTGCTGTAGTCCGCGTGCACCGAGAAGCTGTTCCAGACATAGCGGGTCTCGCCGCCAGGATCGACCGAGGCGATCCGCCGGCCGAACGGGTCGTACCGGTAGTTGCTGGTAGAGCTGTTAGGGTAGGTAATCGAGGTCAGCTGACCCTCGGCGTCCCACGAGTACGTCGTGCCGGCCCCACCCCCTACAGGAGTCTTGGCAGCCAGCTGGCCGCTCGCATCGTACCTGTAGTTGAACTGACCATCCGATTGGAGCCGATCACCACTGAACGTTGCCGGCTGCCCGTTCGCTGATGTTCGGTTGCCGGCCGCGTCGTACGTGTAGCTCTCGTTCGGAATGCCCGAGCCGGCCGGATGCGTGGCTGACTGGAGGGTTCCGTTGTTGTAATAGGTGTAAGTGGTCGTTCCGGCCATGTTTGTGGAGGACACACGCCGGCCGCTGAAGGGATCGATGGCGTAATCAGACCGGGCGAGCAGGACGCCGTTCAAGTAGCTGTCGCGCGATATGAGGTCGCTAGATGCGTTGTATCCCAGGAGATCGTTGACCCCGTTCGGTCGAGTGATCGAGGTGACGCGGCCGAGATTGTCGTAGCCGTAGCCGGTCACGCCATGGGCCGCATCGGTGATCGAGTTAAGGCGACCCAACCCATCGTAGGTGTACTGGATCGCGCCGGCGTCGCTGCTCGCCACTGATTGGAGCAGGCCGTCAGGGAGCCAGCTGTAGGCCATCGTGACGCTCGGCTGGCTGCTGCCGGGTACTGCCGAGCACAGGGTCTGAGGTGATCCCGTATTGGCGCAGCTTGATTCAGAGGTGAGCCGGCTCGCGCCGTCATAGGTGCGATCGATGTGGCTGCTAGAGTTGTCGGCTTCAACCAGCCGGGAGAGAGGGTCGTACGTGAAGTTCACAACATCGTTGTTAGGCCTGGCGACCTGCGTGAGATTGCCATCGACGTCGTACGTGAACGTCGTGACCGCGCCATTTCGGTCCGTACGCTGGCTGAGCTGGCCGACAGAGTTGAAGGCGTAGAACGTCGACTGGCCGAATGAATCCTTGATTTGGTTCATCCGCCCGCGCAAGTCGTAGAAGAACTGCCAGTTGTTGAGGTCGCCGTCAGTCATCTTCGCGAGCGTGCCGTCGCCGTTGTACTGGTAGAGCGTCGGGTTGCCGAGCTGGTCGGTGAGCGAGGTCACGTTGCCGCCGGCGTCCACTTGGAATGTCACCGACATGCCCTGGCTGTCGGCCGCCGTTCGCAGGTGTCCGTTCGCGTCGTACGTGTACTGCTCGGAGCGGCCGCCAGGTTCGGTGATCGACTGCAGGAGACCGTCCGGGTAGTACTGGTAGGCGGTCGGATTCTGGCCGGGCTGCTGCGACGAGGTGAGGGCGCCCGTCGTCGCGTCATAGGCGTACGTAACGCGAACAGAGCCGTCGGGCTTCAGCACGGTGCCCGGCTGCCCAAAGGACGTGTAGTTCTGGTACGTATAGGTCCGGCCGGCCGCGTCGGTGGTGGTGAGGAGCTCACCGTTGGCCGATGTGTTTGTCTCGTCGTAGGTCGCGCTGGTCGTGTGCCCAATGGGATCGGTGACACTCGTCAGGCGTCCGGCGACGTCGTACGTGAACAGGGTCCGCAGAGCGGGCTGTCCGCCGAATGTCTGGTCCTCCTGAATCACATCGCCGGTGTCGTCCAGGGTGAGGACCGTGGTCAGGTTGCCGCTCGGGTCCAGGAACACCTGCTGCTGCAGGTTGGGGCTGGTATTGATCACGGTCGGCGGCGCGGTGCCGTTCGCGATGCTGATCAGACGCCCGCTCGAGTCGTAACGCAACGTTTCAATCGGTTGGTTGTTGGAATCGTTGGATAGGGCCAGGTTGCCGGTCGCGCCTTCGTAGCTGTAGCTGGAGATGTGGCCGGCGGCATCTGTGTAGGTCTGCAGCTCATTCGGGCCTGAGGGGAAGTAGCTGTAGTGCAGATGCTGTCCACTGACCGGCCCGTCGATGTCGGTGATCCGGCCCTGACTGTCGCGCGTGAATGTAATCGATGGTCCCGGAGTGGGGCTGGATGCGGGCCCGAGGGTTGATCGGACGCCTGCGGCTGAGACCGACAAAGAGTTGCCGGTCGTGTCCGTCTCAGAGATTAGGCCGGTAGTGGTGTCGAGGACGAGAACCCGGCCGTCTTTGGTAGTCAACTGGAATCGTTTGGGCGAATAAGGTCCATTGGCACCGTAGATGTTGCCGTCGCCGTTGTAGGAGCAGGTCGTGTCATCGAGTGCTTTTAGCGTCGACGTGGTCCCCATCGATCCGCGTGCGGTGAATTGCGGAGTGCATTCCCAGAACAGGTTGGTGCCGCCCTGCGGGTTGAAGTCGAAGAATTCGGTGTGCTGATCTGGGAACGTGACCATCACGAAGCGGGGCGCCGAATTCTTGAAGCCTGTGAAGCAAAGTCCGAATACGCACGATTTGTTGTACTGGGTCCAGCCGCCCGCCCCCAGAATTCTGTTGGGCGCAGTCCGGAAGTTGGCCACGCTAACCTTCCATCCGACGCCGAAATCACCGTTGGACTTGTCGATCGAGTCGTAGGTCCGGCGAACTTCCATCTGGAAACCGCCCACCGGCACTGAGATGTCCTGGTAGGTGGTCACGTAGCGCCCAGGCTTCAGATAGCCCATGACGGCGACAGTCGTAGTCACGGCCTGGACGGCGCCGTTCGAAGCCGTCGCCTCCACCGTGATGGCGTAGGTGTCGTTCGGCAGGACAGTGGGGTCGAAGGTCGCCAGCGTGGGGGGCGGCGTGCCGGTGCCCGAGTTGATGACGACTATCGGACCGGGGTCCAGCGCCTGGTAGAAGACGCGCCAGGAGGTGATGGTCGGCGCCGCGGCCGGCGGCGTGATCGTCGCCGTCACCGCGACCGGTTTGGTTATTACGGAGCCGTCTTCCGGCGTCGGATTGGTGATGGAAGGCGCTAACGCACTCCCGGCGCCACCCGGCGCCGACCATATGACAGAGCCTTGATTGGAGATCTCGCGAAGGCCGCTGATGAACGCGCTCGCCTGGACCGTATCTGCGCCAGTGAAAAGCCCGGTGTATGTAAAGGTGGCAAGTCCATTCAAGAGGGTCGTGCCGTTCAAGGTTTGCGTGTTGGCGCCGAACACCTGGAGCGAGACCGGCAGGTTCGGCACCGGGTTGCCGACGCTGTCCAGGGCGGACACGGTCAAGGTGAGGCTCTGGCCCTGGATCGCCCCGGGCACGTTGAACGGCGTCAGGTTCAGGCTCGCGCCGGGGGGCAGCGGGGTGTTGAGGGTGTTGACCTGGCCCGCGATGCGCGTCCAGGAGATCGACTCGTTGCCCAGGCATGCGCTGTCGAACCCGTGGGTGTTGAGGACCTGGTTGGTGTCGGTGATCGCGGTGGTAACGCCGCCGCGGGTGACGTTGACGATCGGCAGCACGCCGTTGTTCGCGTTGCAGCCGGCGAAGTCGGACGTGTCGAAGTTAAAGGAAAACGTCTGGGTCAAGATCAGGATCGAGTGCGCCGGTACGACCAGGTGCGCTGGGACGACCGGGGGGTTCGGCCCCCATATGTCTAAGTGGTTGCCACCGATATCGACTGTGACTTTGTCGAGAGTGATGTCGGTGTCGCCGCTGTTGTCGAAGCGAATCGCGCCCGCGTCGAACGTGCCGCCCCCGACGAAGGTCACGCCAGGCGAGCCCTCCCACGGGAACGGGAAGATCGATCCACCCGGCCGGAGGCCGTCGGCGTAACCGACGTAGATGGACAAGGGGTCGGTCTGGGGGATGAACTGCGCGGTCAGGAGGGCGAGGTAGAGCGCGCCTCCGCCACATTCGGTGTAGTCCAGCTCGTATGGGTAGGTTCCAGGCGCCGGGAAGTGGACCGTGTCCGTGCCGGCAGCGAGGGCGACGTTGACACTCGTGTCAAAGGCGGCCATCACTGGGTACCCGTTGAAAGGCGTGGTCGTGGTCGCCGGGTCGATGAGCAGGTCGCCGTTGACGCGGGCCGCACCGTTGCCGACGCCGAAGATGTAGCCGTCGTCGTGGAGGATCGTGAACGTGACGTCGCCGGCCTGCTTGACGACGAAATTGCCGGTGAACGCGGCGTAAAAGGAGAGCATCTGCGGCACGCCGGCCTGCAGGCCGTTGCCCTGCGCCACGATCTGGCCGTTGTAGTTGCCGTTGACGTCGACCGTGAGGTCGGTGAACGGCCTGGTGTTGACGTTGACCGTGGAGATGTCGTGGGGCACCGCCGAGGCGGGCGCGTTGAAGAGGATGTCGGGGAAGGTTTGCCCGAACGCCGGCGTGCCGCTGCCAGGACCAACGCCGAAGGTGCAGCTTTGGTTGGGGTTCAGGTAGAAGTTGCCCTGCACCGGCCCGGTGACGATCGGCTGCAGGACGTTGCCCCAGCTGATCGACGCGGTGTTCGAGTTCAGCGTGACACCGGGTGCGGTGACGGTCGCCTGTGTCGAGCAGCGTGGCCGTGAGCGTTTGACTTGTGCCAAGAGGGTTGGGCCCGGCGGTCGCTGGCGCCAGTGTGAGCCTGGCGTTGGCAAGAGAGCTCTTGACTTTGGTCGTGAACGAGCTCGACACCGGTCCGTAGGTGTTGCCATTGGCGTCTTGCCATGTCACCGCCGCGGTGTCGGTGAGGTCGCCAGGTGTCTGTGTGACCGGCACTGCGAACGTGGCCTGCGCCGAGCCGGCCTGGCCGACGGCGAGGCTGGCGGGTACGACCGGGGTCACGCTGCCGGTGGCTCCGCCGGGCAGAGAATCGGTGATGGCGAGCGCGGAGGCAGTGGCGCCGCCGATGTTCTGGAGCGCCAGCGGATTCACCTCGTCGTTCCCGGCGGTGAGCTCGGTGGGGCCGGACTTGATGATGGTCACGATCGGCAGGTGCAGGGCGGTGGTGACGTTGGGCGCAGTGGCGGTGCGCGTGCCGCTGAACCCGGTTCCGGTAGCGGTGGCGGTGGCGTTGAGCGCACTGCCTTCGAGCGCTCCCAGGCGCACCAGGTAGGCGGCGTCGGTCTCACCTGCCGCCTTAGCCGCTATGGCGGGGATCTTGAAGGTGACGGTGACTATGACCGCCCCTCCCGGGGCAAGCAAGGCCAGCCCGGGCACGGTGCTCGAATCGACCGTCTTCGTGGTGCCGTCGGGGAAGGTGAAGGTAACGGTGACGTTGGCGAGCGATCCGACATTCGCTTGCGACTGGAATGGGTTGGTGAAGGGCTCGGCGTCGATGTAGGGCTCGGCCGCGCTGCTGTTGCGGGTGGTGACCTCGAAGTGGACGACGTTGCGGAGTGCCAGCACCTTGGTGGGATCGCTCAGGAACGCGATCTGGCCGGGCGTGGCGATCAGGGTTGACTGGTAGTTCCAGGTGGCGGTCGACTGAGGCTGGATATCGGTGCCGAGGATGGGGTCGCCGCTGGTCGGATAGGTGACGCCGTTGGCGGGCACGCTGGTGGCGGTGAGGCTGAGCCCGGTGGCGACGTCGGGGGCCATAACCGGCTGGTAGCCGGGCTGGCCGTTTACAAAGCCGGCGAAGGCGATCCAGTGCGGATTCCCGGGATCGGTGCCGTTGCCGCAGCCGGTGGAGCAGGCCTGGAGCTCGTCCCAGTAATAGGCGATGGTGCCGTCGACGTCGCTCAGAGCCGTGGCCCTGAAGGTGCCGCCCATGCCGAAGATCGAGTCGGCGTTGGTGACGCCGGCGGTGTAGGTGAGGGTGTCGCCCGGAATGGCGGAGGCGTTGTCGACGCCGAGGGTAAGCCCGAGGGCCGGGTTGACGGTGATCTGGGCGGGATCGACGGTCTTGGAGAGGTGGATGCCGGCGTTGCCGGCGGCGAGGGCGGGCGGGGGCGAGGAGGTGAAAACGACCGCGAGCGCGGTTGCGACGGCGGCGACGACGCGCAGAGATACCCGAGTGCACCCGAACCCGCGGACCATGCCCCTCCCTCCTTCTACGACCGACCCCGACTTGACCGCGAGTTAAGCAGTGTTAAGTCGAATAGTCAATGGAGTTAGAACTTCGACGTCAACCAGGTGCAGCCGGGCTCGTGTGCCCTTAATTCAGTCAGACGCTCTTGCG
>WNFC01007756.1_pt1 | contig 21084 bp, 18 predicted proteins | sample 5400541 | NCBI WGS metagenome assembly WNFC01 (sample SAMN13153342, study PRJNA577476) | soil metagenome | isolation source: 120 cm saprolite under Douglas fir tree site 2 hole 2 replicate 1 | place: USA:California | collected 2015-04-18
TCTCATCCACACAAATATAGAAATGAAAACTGGCTTCATGCCGCGGCAATGGTAAGAGTGCAGAAGGACATCGTCAACTTTCGCTTTGACTGCTGTGGGAAATCTCGGGACGTTTTTGCCGCAGCAGGTCTTCCACATCTCCAATTTTTTCTCCCAGCAGGTTCAGCTTGCGCGCCAGACCCTGAATGTCGGAAGCGGCGCGCCGGTTGACGTCGTAATCCAGTTCGCTGCGCAGGCGGTCGCGCGTGTCCTGCCGGTTCTGGCTCATCATGATGACAGGCGCCTGAATCGCCGCCAGCATGGAAAGAAACAGATTCAGCAGGATGAAAGGGTAAGGGTCCCAGGCCGACCTACGCAACATTGCATTGATGGTCACGTAGATGCTGAGGACGAAAGCAAACGTGATAATAAAAATCCAAGAGCCACCAAAACGCGCCACCGAATCGGCAACGCGCTCTCCAAAGGTCTCCTTCTCCTCGATCATCACGTTGGCGTTGCGGGTGGCGCGGAGCCGCACCAGTTGCTGGGCGCTATGAAACTGCCGGCCCAGCACGGCCAGCATATCCATACCCGCATGCGGCTTGCGCTCCAGCAGGACGGCAATATCCTCCCGATCCACCTCGACGCACTCGCACTCCTCGAGCGCTGTGGCGCTCGTCTGGTGGGGCGTTTGCTCGAGCATGGAGGCAAAGCCGAAGAACTCGCCGGGGCCGGGCTCGTCCACCACCACTTCCTGATTATCCTCATCCACCGTGGCCACGCGAACCCGCCCACTGACCAGCACGTAAGCGCGCCCGCCGGCATCGTCCATTTTCCAGATGCGTTGCCGGGGAGCGAATGTTTTGACTTCGACCTGCCCAGCCAGAACGGCCGTCTCATCGTTGTCGAGAAGAGCAAAAAGGGGAACCCGCTTCAGTACTTCGGGACGGCATGCCATGAATCACCTCACAGGAGCAAACGCGCTCAATTTACCAGAAACCGTGGCACATGGCAGGGGCGGGGTCTGCCACGCGTAGCTGTTACAGTGCCGAGGTTTGTTCTGAGTACTGAGTGCGTAGTGTCGGGTGCGAAAGGCTGACGTCTATCCATGCACGTGCGGGCTCTGTGCGGGGTTCGCGTGGTGCGTGGCCGGTTCTTTCACGACCTTTACTTCAAAACTCACTGGCAGATTTTTCGGCGGATAACAGGCGGCATTGTCGCAAGCCTGGTAGCGCAGCACGCCATGCATTACATATTTTCCAGGAAGCACAGAGTGCAGAGGATGCACCCCGACGGCGATCGTAAAGTCTCCGCTATACACACTCAGCTTTTCGTCGGGCGAGAACGGAAATGTCATGTCGGTGCCCACAGGGTAGCTAATTTTCCCCAGGATAATGTCAGTGGGCAAGTCCATCTTCAGGGCGGTGGGAATCAAAAACTCCGACTTGGGCGAATTTGAATTGACGTGATAGCCGGGAGGGACGCGGAAATTCAGGTCCACCATGGTTTGCTTGGTGCGCTGTGCCGTGACCAGGGGCACAGCCGCCATCGTGAGTGATGGAGCCTTGCCCGGCGTTTGCGCGAATAAGAAGCTCGCGGTCGAAAGAAGAAATAAGGGCAGAGCGCGGAGTCGCGCCAAGCTGCGAATGCTGAGGTTGTGCGGCTTCCTTTGGTGGTCGATCATGGCGGATCAGTTAGCAACCGAGGGATGGCTTTCATCCCAACAGCTTTGTGAATCATAGACCGATTGCCACGCCTGTTCTATTGTCACTTCTGAGGCTGCGAAGTCGCGGCCTTATCTGAAGCCGAGGCCTGGCTCGCGGCAGGGCGGGTGTTGAGGGCCTCTTTGATTGCGTCCTCGATTTCGGCCTTGCCTCTCAGTCCGATGATTTTGTCCACGATTTTTCCGTCGCGGGCAATCAGAAAGGTCTCAGGCAATCCGGGAATGCCACCGTATTGATCGCCTACGGCCTCCTTCCCAATCAGAATGGGATAGTTCACGCCCATATCCCTGGCGAACTTACCGATGTCTTCCTTGCTGGCGTCGTCCATGGCGACGCCTACGATCTGCAGTCCTTGCGATCCGTATTGCTTCTGGAAGTCAACGAACCAGGGCATCTCGATTTTGCACGGACCGCACCAGGTCGCCCAGAAATTCAACAGCACCGCCTTGCCGCGAAAGTCCGAAAGGCGCGTGGTCTTGCCGTCAAGTGACTCGAGGGAAAAATCCGGAGCGGGGCTCGATTGGGTAAGACGGGTCGCAAGCGAACCGCCGGAGCGCCGCGCCTTGTGGTAGCCGAAGTATAGCATCAGTGCGACTACGAACGCCACCACCACGAGCACCAGAGGACTGCGTTTCACCGGAATTCTCCCTTCACGAATCTACCTCACAATGCAAAGCGGTTCAAAAACGAAAGCCAGTTCGAAATTATGGTAAAGCGGCCGAGCACCAGCAAAGCTCCCAGCCCGATCAGCAGCGCGCCGGAGGCCACTTCCAGCGCGTGCATGTGTGAACGGAAGCGGCTGTAAAACTTCAGAAAGCGCTCCATTAAAAGCGATGTCAGCAGAAACGGCACTGCCAGTCCGAGCGAATATACGGCGAGCAGCAAGATGCCTTTTACCAGCGTATCTTGTTCTCCGGCGATGGTGAGGATCGCCGTTAGGATCGGTCCCAGGCAAGGAGTCCACCCGAACGCAAATGCGAAACCAATCACGAACGCTCCGAAAGGAGTGCTACTGCCCTTCACGCTATGCAAACGGGCGTCCGTATAGAGTGCTTTGATTTTAAAAATGCCCGTTAGGTGCAATCCGAAAAGAATAATGACAACGCCTGCCACCCGGGCCAGCAGGTGTTTGTAGATCCCGAGTATCTGGCCGATCTCGGTGGCCGCCGCGCCAAGCACGATAAACACAACGCTGAAGCCCAAGATGAACCCGATCGAGTTCACCATGACCCGCCGCATGAGCTGCGCCTGTGGCGCCTTCAGTTCTTCCAGGCCGGCGCCCGAGATCAGAGAAAGATAGCCCGGTACCAGCGGCAAGACGCACGGAGACAGAAACGAAATGAGGCCGGCAAAAAATGCGGCCAGCGGAAGTGGAAGACTCTTCATGCGCCTTTATTGTACCCGCCGGGGTTATTGTCCGTAAGCAATCAGACGATTGAAGCCGGGTTAAGTTACATGCCGCAGTCCAAATTTCCGGCTGGGCTAGCGTGAGTTCGCAGGTGGCTCGCCTGGAGAGGTAGCGCTGGGCTCGTTCAAGTCAGGCGCAGATTCCGACAGCATCTTGCGCAGAAACCCGAACGGCATGGAGGCGGTCAGCACCGCGCGATCATTGTCCTGCTTTATTTTCAGGCTATCGAAGAAGGCCTTCACATCGGCATCGGTGCCGTGGATTCCCACGGAAGTTTCGGCGCTGTGAGTAAGGGCAACGAACAATGACACCTTATCGGTAATTGCGCGAGCCTCGTCGGGTGATTGAGTAAAAGCTTCGGCGCGAAGATGAACCGCATTCACTCTTAGATGAAGCGGGCTCAGATAGCTTCCCGAGATGACGATCGTAGCCGGCTTGGTGAAGACCGTGCTCCAGCCGGCAGCTCCGGGGGCGGAGGGATCGACGCGCGCCACAACCCACGCCAGGCTGGCCAGCTGAACGTGTTTGTAATACTGCCGCAACAGAGCCGGGCCTCCGAATGGAGAAGCCAACCGCTTGGACCGGTCAACAATGCCTCGTATGACCGCGGGGTCGTCATGATTGGAGGCGGCCACCGAATCGGCGCCCAGCACGGCCACGCGCAGCAATCTGCGTTCCACACGAATCGTGAAGATGTCGACAGAGTGGTAGTTCTCCACCGATTGCGCGATCTGGCGCAGATAGGCGGTCAGCCGCTCGCTGTGAAATTTTCCTTCCAGCACTTCGGAGAAGCGCGGCTCGCGAGCGGGACCGCCGGTTCCACCGCTGGGCCAGCTGGCGGGGTAATGAATGGCAAACGCAGCTTCCTCAAGATCGCGCTCGAACTGAAATCCGGTTTCCCGGATGAATCGCTCATACTCGGGGTCGTGGCTGACGGCGGGCAATTCTCGGCCCGAGTTCGCCCTGCGGGCTGACTTGAGGTTGAGATAAAAAAATGCGTCTGCGCCCGGCAACAAACGGGCGGGCTCTGGCGGCGCATGCTTTCGTAGTTGGACGGCGAGGGTCACCGCCGCAGCGACGATTACGACCGCCAGAACGATGGGGAAGGTGCGCCTAATTCGCATGGAATGCGGTCAGGCCTGCAATAATAGCACTGACCCCTCGTACCGGAAGCTCTTTCGGACCTCTGCGGTTGCACGTAATTTATCGATTGTGATAACTTAATGAATTGTCCCGGACATTTGGAAGGGATCGTGGGTCTACTTGTGCCCGCAAGAGCACTTGTTCCCGCAATGCTGGCGTAGCTCAGCTGGTAGAGCATCTGATTTGTAATCAGAGGGTCAGGGGTTCAAATCCCTTCGCCAGCTCCAGGAAACGAAATTAAAGAAACGAATTTCCGGCAGGCAGCGGACTCTGTAAGTAGCGGCGCAACAGGTTTTTCCAACGCACTCCATTCGGAACTATTCCGGCGTGTAGTGATCTTCGCGTGGTAATCCGTGAAACGCGATACTTGGTTTCCCTGGTTTGCGAAACTGGTTTGCGAAAATCTGTTTTGGTGGCCAGATCTACAGGTGTGCTGCCTCGGTCTGCGAGTTTCGCCGTCCGGTATGAGATTGGTCTGCTGGATGAAGCGCAAGGGCTGCATCACCCGGCAGTTGTGCACAGGTGGGTGAGTGGTTAAAGCCAACAGACTGTAAATCTGTCCCTCCTAGCGAGGTACGAAGGTTCGAATCCTTCCCTGTGCACCAGAATTCGTTGCACCGAGATTAGGCGCATCAGGAATTATGAGTCGCTTGGCAATGGCGTTGATTGCGTATCTGGTTTTGGGTGCGCTGGCATTTGCCACGCTGAGTGACCCGCGGATCCGGCTGCTGACGTTGCTGATCCTGGCGATGTTCGCATTGAAGAGCTGGGTGCGCCGTAAGGATGTAATGCACGCGGACGGGGACGGCGAGAGTGATCCGCGGTAAGGCTGTTTTTTAGCTGAAGGCTGATAGCTGACGGCTGGTTCGGGCCGATGTAGCTCAGTTGGTAGAGCACTCCCTTGGTAAGGGAGAGGTCATCAGTTCAATCCTGATCATCGGCTCCATTTAGTTCGTGATGATTCGTACAGACGGGTTCGTAATTTGATTCGTAAAAAGGGTGCGGCTCTAGCCGTGCCGCTAAGGATCAAAAAAGCGCGGCTTTTAGCCGCTGAGATTTGGCTGAGAGCTGGCGGCTGAAAGCTGACAGCAGTTTCAGGGCGGGAGTAACTCAGTGGTAGAGTCACAGCCTTCCAAGCTGTTGGTCGCGGGTTCGATTCCCGTCTCCCGCTCCAGATTCTTGGTTCAGGTGTGAGGATGGCTTTCGAGCAGGCTGCGATCAAAATCGAAAAGCAGCAGGAGTTTTCGAAGTTGCAAGCTGCGGTGGAGCAGGCGTTCTTGTCCGAGAAGGTGGAGCGGTTCCTGAAGCAGTTGGATCGCAAAGGAATTCGCGTCCGGGAGTTTGACGCGGTGCTGGCGGCCCGTGTGCTGGAAGACGCTGTAGCTGGATCGGCGGCGAGTTCAGGCTTGAGTGCGTGGCAGTTGTACCAGGCGCTGCCGCTTTCAGACCAGGCGCAGATGCGGGAGTTTTACCTGTCGAAGCTGGAAACGGTCGGCATAGAGCTGCGGCATAAGTTTAAGAAGCTGTACCAGTATTACTGAATTACTGAGCGCGGAATTCTGATTTAGGCATCAAGTTCATTCAGGGACAAGCGAGAGCAATTTTATGGCGAAAGAGAAATTTGATCGTAACAAGCCGCACTGCAACGTAGGGACGATTGGTCACATTGACCATGGCAAGACCACGTTGACGGCGGCCATCACCAAGGTGTTGCAGAAACACAATCCGAAGATTGTGTTCCGGTCGTTTGACAGCATCGATAACGCACCGGAAGAAAAGGCGCGCGGAATCACGATCGCGACGGCGCACGTCGAGTATGAGACGGCGAACCGGCACTACGCGCACGTCGACTGCCCGGGCCACGCTGACTACATCAAGAACATGATCACGGGCGCGGCGCAGATGGATGGCGCGATTCTCGTTGTTGCCGCCACCGACGGTCCGATGCCGCAGACGCGCGAGCACGTGCTGTTGGCGCGGCAGGTGGGTGTGCCCTACATCGTGGTTGCGCTGAACAAGTGCGATGCGGTGGATGATCCTGAGCTGCTCGACTTGGTGGAGCTCGAAGTGCGCGAGCTGCTGAAGAGCTACAAGTTTCCCGGCGACGATGTGCCGGTGATTCGGTTGTCGGCTCTGGGCGCGCTGAATGGCGAAGAAAAGTGGGAGAAGCAGATTGACGCGCTGATGGAGGCGGTGGACAAGAGTGTGCCGCAGCCGGCGCGCGAGCTGGACAAGCCGTTCCTGATGCCGATTGAAGATATTTTCTCGATTCAGGGACGCGGCACCGTGGTCACGGGGCGTATTGAGCGCGGCAAGGTGAAAGTCGGCGAGGAAGTTGAAATCGTGGGCTTCCGCGATACGCGCAAGACGGTGGTCACGGGCGTCGAGATGTTCAAGAAGCAGTTGGATGAAGGTCTGGCTGGCGACAACGCCGGCTTGCTGCTGCGCGGCATTGCGAAAGAAGATGTGGAGCGCGGCATGGTGTTGGCCAAGGGTGGATCGATTACGCCGCACACCAAGTTCAAGGCGGAAGTCTACATCCTGACGAAAGAAGAAGGTGGAAGGCATACGCCGTTCTTCAAGGGATACCGTCCGCAATTTTACCTGCGCACGACGGACGTGACGGGAGTGGCGGAATTGCCGGCGGGCACGGAGATGGTGATGCCGGGAGACAATGTCAGCCTGGTGATCGAGCTGATCACGCCGGTAGCGATGGAGAAAGGCTTGCGCTTTGCCATTCGCGAAGGCGGGCACACAGTAGGCGCGGGAACGATTGCTGAGATTGTGCAGTAGCTCGTGTGGCGCGGGCGCTTTTGCCCGCGGTTTTTGGGCGCTGTAGGCAAGCGGGCAAGAGTGCCCGCTCCACACAAGCAAAGTTAGAAACAGGAGTGAGTTATGCCCCGAGAGATCGTTACATTACAGTGCGGTGATTGCAAAGAGCGGAATTATTCGACCACCAAGAACCGGAAGACGACGACGGAACGGCTGGAGTTCAAAAAATTCTGCAACCGCTGCCGCAAGCACACGCCGCACAAAGAAGTGAAATAATTGAGTAATTGGGCAATTTTGTAATTGTGCAATTGAAGAACCCATGGCTTCGACGGGTTTCAATTTCTCAATGACCCGATTGCCAAATTGCCCAATGCTTACAGGGGCGTAAGCTCAACGGTTAAACTGCCGGTCTCCAAAACCGGACTTGGGGGTTCGAATCCCTCCGCCCCTGCCAGATTTTGGAAGGACGACGGAAAGGGCCAGACGCAGTATGGGAGTGGAGACAAAGAAGATGGCAAACTCAATCGCAGCCGCCCGCGAGAATTTTGGAGACCGGCTGAAGTCCTGGCCGGATCGGACGAAGTCGTTTTATAACGATGTGCGCACCGAGATGCGCAAGGTCACCGCTCCGTCGTGGAAAGAAGTCCAGGCCACCACGGCAGTGGTTGTAATCACGGTTTTCATCTTTGGCGTGTACTTCTTCATCATCGATAACGTGATTCAAAAAGGCGTCAACCAGATGTATAGCTATTTCGGAAAATAGCCAGAACGCGCGGGAGCCGGAGTTTAAACTTGATCATGCAGGACGAAGAAAAAAACGAAGCTGCTTCACCCGGGGAGCAAGCTCCCGGCACAGATGGCGTTGCCGTCAGCAGCGAACCGCCTCGCAACCCGAACATGAAGTGGTACATTATCCACTCTTATTCCGGATTTGAGCGCAAGGTGAAAGAGTCGCTGGAGTCGCGCGTGCAGGCCTTCGGACTGCAGGAGAAGATTGGCAAAGTGCTGATCCCCACCGAGTCGGTGACCGAAGTCCGAGGCGGCAAGAAGTACACCTCGGAACGCATGTTCTATCCCGGCTACGTGCTGGTGGAAATGGACATGGACGACCACGTGTGGCATGTCGTGAAATCGACGCCCCGCGTCACCGGTTTCGTCGGCACAGGACAGCAGCCCACGCCGCTCTCCGATGAAGAAGTCCAGCACATCGTTTACAAAGTGGCCGACAGCCGCGAAAAGCCCAAGCTCAAGGTTAAGTTCGAGAAGAATGAAACTGTCAGGATTTCCGAAGGGCCGTTCGCAACGTTCCAGGGAATTGTGGACGAAGTGAATGAAGATCGCGAAACGCTGAAAGTAATGGTAACGATTTTCGGCCGCTCCACCCCGGTGGAGTTGGAATTCAACCAGGTGGAGAAGGTGGCGTAACAGCAAGTGAAGAGCATGGGTACATTCAGCGTCAAGATGCGGGTATGGAACCCGGCGCAGCCCGGGGGTGTCGAAGAGTTGGAGGCTTTCGTCGATACCGGCGCAGCCTTCAGTTGGATCTCCCGATCTCGGCTGCAGCGTCTCGGGGTTACGGCTTCCCGCAGGATGGGTTTCCGGAAGATCGAGGGGCGATTGCTGGAGCGGGACATGGCGACTGTTTACATTTCCACGGACAAGTGCTCTGTCCCCGATGTTGTGGTGATGGCTGAAGAGGGCGAAATGGAAGTGATGGGCGCGCATACGATTGAAGGGCTCGGCATGGCAGCGGATCCGGTTCAAAAGAGGCTTGTTCCCACAGTAATGCCGGCGCTGGCGTCGGGTCGAACGAAAGCGAAGTAAGTGCAGACTTTGTGTTTAGAGGGTTATTCGAAATATGGCAAAGAAGGTTACAGGTTTCGTGAAACTGCAGATCGCGGCGGGCAAAGCGACCCCGGCACCACCGGTGGGTCCGGCACTGGGCCAGGCGCAGATCAACATCATGGAGTTCTGCAAGCAGTTCAACGCCAGAACGAACCAGAAAGAGATGGAGGGATTGATCATCCCGGTCGTGGTATCGGTTTATAGCGACCGCTCTTTCACATTCATCACCAAGACGCCTCCGGCTTCGATCCTGCTTAAGCGCGCCGCAGGCATTGCGAAGGGCTCGGGCACTCCGAACAAGGACAAAGTTGGCAAAGTCACGCTCAAGCAGGTCGAAGACATTGCTAAGCAGAAGATGCCCGACCTGAACGCTGCCTCGGTCGAGACCGCGATCAAGAGCGTTCGCGGCACCGCGCGCTCGATGGGCATTGAAGTGGTCGGTTAGCCAGGAATTGAGACGTAGCTTGCTACGTCTAAAGTCGAAATCACCACGGCTTACCAGGACAACGATGAGCGGTGGGAGACGAGGAAAGCAAAATGAAAAAAGAAGGAAAAAATATCGCCAAGGCGCACGCCGCAGTCGAGCAGCGCCCCTACACTCTGCAGGATGCGGTTCCACTATTGCAGAAGGTCAAGTTCGCGAAATTTGACGAGACGGTCGAAATCACGTTGCGGTTGGGCGTCGATCCCAAGCACGCCGACCAGATGGTGCGCGGTACAGTCGTTCTGCCGCACGGCCTGGGCAAGTCTAAAAAGGTTTTGGTAATCGCTTCGGGCGACAAGATTAGAGAAGCCGAAGCCGCGGGCGCCGATTTCTTCGGTGGCGAGGAGATGGTCGAGAAGATCACAAAAGAAAACTGGACCGACTTCGACGCGCTCATCGCCACTCCCGACGTGATGAAATCCGTCGGGCGGCTGGGCAAGATTCTCGGCCCGAAAGGTCTGATGCCGAACCCGAAGACCGGAACGGTTACGGTTGACGTGGCCAAGGCGGTGCAGGAAGTCAAGGCCGGCAAGGTGGAATTCCGCACCGACAAGACGGCGCTGGTGCACGTGCCGGTGGGAAAGATTTCGTTTTCGCCCGATAAGTTGATCGAGAACGCGACGGTGCTCATCACCAGTGTGATCAAAGCCAAGCCTTCTGTCGCCAAGGGAAAGTACATCAAGGGCTGCACGCTGAGTTCGACCATGGGGCCGGGAATTTTGCTGGATACGGCTCCGATTGAGACTGCGGCTAAGGCATAACGGCGGCGCTGAAGCGCCGGACGGACGAATGCGTCCGTCCCTACACGAACATAAAAGAGGAACTGACAATGGCGGTTACTAAGGCACGTAAAAAAGAACAGGTCGAGAAGCTCAGCGCGGACCTGAAGGGCGTTTCGAATGCGGTCGTCGCGACGTATTCCAAAATGACAGTGCAGCAGGACTACGAACTGCGCAAGGCTCTCCGCGGCGCTGGCGCGAAGTATCAGGTCGTAAAGAACACTCTGGCCGAGCTTGCGGGCAAAGGCACGAAGATCGAAGAGGGGCTGAAGAATCTCACTGGCGTGACTTCGATTGCCTACACAACGGGCGATCCGGTGGCCATGGCCAAGGCGCTGACCAAGTACGCCAAGGACACTCCGGAGTTCACCTTCAAAGTGGGCGTGGTCGAAGGCCGCGTGATTACGATCAAAGAGATCGAAGCGCTCGCCAGCATGCCGTCGAAAGACGAGTTGATGGCGAAGCTGCTGTTCCTGATCAATGCTCCGGCTCAGCGTCTGGTCACTGTCATGAACGCGGTCGGACGAGATGTCGCGGTGGTGATCAGTCAGGGAGTGGAGAAGGGCAAGTTTAAGGCCGACGCACCCGCTGGGGCGTAGGTCGTGTAGCGCGGGCGCCCTCGCCCGCGACGGTGCTTGCAATGAGTTGGCACGACTGGTTTTGGTTTGTCATCGCGGTTTTGGTTTGGTTACCGCTTGTGTCGCTGTCTCGAGGCGCCAGAGAAATATGGCGCACTTGGAACGGCAAGCGTCGTAGATAAGATTGGCAGTCGCGGGCGAGGGCGCCCGCGCTACATAAAAGTTCGGGGCGGTGAGAGCCGTCCGAAGAGATTTGGTTATCGCAAGTCAGGGGTTGCGCGGTTCCTATTCCGGCGTTGTCTGGCGCCGGAAAATGAGCCTGCCGCACTGGAAACCCGGCCCAGATAACGAAATCAACAAATTCATAACTTGAAGAGTGGAGAAATTAACATGGCAGACCTGCAACAGTTGGAAGAATCAATCGTAGCTTTGTCGCTGCTCGATGCGGCACAGCTGGTAAAGAAACTTGAAGAACGCCTCGGCGTCTCGGCGGCAGCGGCAGCCCCGGTAATGATGGCGGGCGGCGGCGCGGCAGCCGGCGCGGCTCCGGCGGAAGAGAAGACGGAGTTCACCGTCATGCTCAAAGAAGTCGGTGCCAACAAGATCAACGTGATCAAGGCCGTTCGCGAAGTCACCAGCCTGGGATTGAAAGAAGCCAAGGAACTGGTGGATGGAGCGCCCAAGGCTATCAAGGAAGGCGTTTCCAAGGACGAAGCCGAGACCATCAAAAAGAAGTTTACTGAGGCTGGCGCCGTCGTCGAAGTGAAGTGACGCCGGTTAGCGGGGCGTGAGCGAAGCGGAAGCCCGCTGGCGTCATCCTGAACGTTCTTCGCGAAGGATCTGGTAGTGCCCGTGTCCTCGCGGGCCGGGTTTCGCACCAGATACTGTGCAAGTCTCAGGAAATATTCAAGTTCTAGTTGTGAAGCCGGAGCAGTGGTGTTAGCATCTAAACTAACACCGCTTCCCCTGGCCTCACTCAATCGCGGGCGAGACCCGCAGGGAAGCTTGGGCACTGTTCCGTGGGCAGGCGGAACGGAAACGGCCGAAGGAAACTGGCGCGAAAGATACAAATCAAGATTGGCGAAACGCCTTGCAACGGCGTCTGCGGGAAGACTCTTCCCTGCGGGCGCCCCGTCGTGTCTTCCGGCATAAACAGGTTCACAGCAACGTCTTAAGCAGCGCGGCGCACTTGGGCGCCCCACATTCCGCGGGTTATCGCAGCGTACGGCTGCGCCTGACATTGGGAGTTTCTTGACGATGAAGACTAATGCCTTCCGTAAACGTTTTGATTTTTCAAAGATTCCAGCCACCATCCAGATCCCGAACCTGATCGAGGTCCAGAAGCGCTCCTATGACCGCTTTCTGCAGATGGACAAGCTGCCCAGCGAGCGCGAAGACGGCGGATTGCAGGCGGTGTTCCAATCCGTCTTCCCGATCACCGACTTCCGCAACGTATCACAACTTGAGTTTGTGGATTACGCCATTGGTAACTGGGAGTGCAAGTGTGGTCACCTGAAGGGACTACACCACCTGCGTACCACTTGTAAGAATTGCGGCAATACCGTTATTACAGATCCGTTTCACCCGGGCGACGTGTTGTGCCAGAAGTGCGGAACCTACAACGCCAACACCCCTGACTTTTGCAACAAGTGCGGCGACCCGGTTGGGCTGCAATTGAAATATGACGTGGCTGAGTGCGAGGAGCGCGGCATGACTTACTCCGCCCCGCTCAAGGTCACGATGCGCCTGACGATTTTCGACAAGGATGCCGAGACCGGTAACCGCTCCATCCGCGACATCAAAGAGCAGGAAGTGTTCTTCGGCGACGTTCCGCTGATGACGCAAAACGGCACCTTCATTATCAATGGAACCGAGCGTGTGATCGTCAGCCAGTTGCACCGCTCGCCCGGCGTGTTCTTCGAGACGGCCAACAATCGCACCTATTTCCTCGGCAAGATCATTCCCTACCGCGGATCGTGGGTTGAGTTTGAGTACGACCAAAAGAACGTCCTCTACGTCCGCATCGACCGCAAGCGTAAGTTCCTGGGAACCATCTTTCTGCGCGCGCTCGGTCTGCGTTCCGGAGAAGACATTCTTCGCAGTTTCTACACCGTGGATCGGATTGCTATCCGGGACAAGAAGCTGTTCTGGACGCTCGACCCCACCAGCGAAAAAGCTACGAACCTGTTGGGCATGAAGCTGGCGCACAGCGTCAAGAGCAAGTCGGGTGAGGAAATTGCACACTCCGGCCGCAAGCTGAACGCGCAAATCCTGAAGGACATTCAGAAGGCGAAGATCTCCGAGATCGAAGTCGACGTTACCGATCTCGAGGGTGCATGGGCCGCTGCGGACGTGGTCGACACGACTACGGGCGAAGTGCTGCTCGAAGCCAATACCGAGCTGAATGCCGACAAGGTCTCGAAGATTCTCGACTCCGGCGTGGTGGAGATGAGCCTGTTCTTCCCCGAGCGCGACGACGTGGGCACGGTCATCAGCCAGACGCTGAAGCGTGATTCAGTGAAGACGCCGCAGGAAGCGTTGATCGAAATCTACCGCAAACTGCGTCCCGGGGATCCGCCGACCTTGGACACGGCCACGGCGCTGTTCCACGGCATGTTCTTCGACCCTCGCAAGTACGACTTCTCAAAAGTCGGCCGGCTGAAGTTCAACATCAAATTGTTCGAGAACCAGGATGCCACTAGTCTCGACAAGCGCACCCTCGATCCCGACGATTTCTACGGCACCATCGGCTATCTGCTTAAGTTGCGCAAGAGCATCGGGTCGGTGGACGACATCGATCACCTGGGCAACCGCCGTGTGCGCGCGGTCGGCGAGTTGATGGAAAACCAGTTCCGCATCGGCCTGGTCCGCATGGAGCGCGCCATCAAGGAAAAGATGAGCGTGTACCAGGAAATGTCCACGGCGATGCCGCACGACCTGGTCAACGCGAAGCCGGTGATGGCCGCGATCCGCGAATTTTTCGGATCCTCCCAGCTCTCGCAGTTCATGGATCAGACCAACCCGCTCTCCGAGATCACGCACAAGCGGCGTCTCTCGGCCCTTGGGCCGGGCGGCCTTTCCCGTGAGCGCGCCGGATTCGAAGTGCGCGACGTACATCCCACGCACTATGGCCGCATCTGCCCGATTGAGACGCCGGAAGGTCCGAACATTGGACTGATCTCGTCGCTAAGCTGCTACGCCCGCATCAACGACTACGGCTTCATCGAATCGCCTTATCGCAAAATCAAAGGCGGACGCGTGATCGATTACGTCAGCGTGGTCAACACCGGTGACAGCGACCACAAGGTCGGGGATCACATGGAGAAGCACGAACTCGAGAAGATCAACGCGGAATTGAAAGAGAAGCGCAAGAAGCCCGCGCAAGTCGATCCTTTCTCGTTCTATCTGTCCGCATGGGAAGAAGACCGGCACACCATCGCCCAGGCCAATGTGGAGCTGGATGACAAGGGCCGCATCGTCTCTGAACTGGTCAACGCCCGCAAGGCCGGCAACTTCGTGCTGGTCAGCCGTGACGAAGTCGATTACGTCGACGTCAGCCCCAAGCAACTGGTTTCCGTTGCCGCGTCGCTCGTTCCGTTCCTCGAGCATGACGACGCGAACCGAGCATTGATGGGCGCGAACATGCAACGCCAGTCCGTGCCCCTGCTCCGCGCGCAAGCGCCGATCGTCGGTACGGGAATGGAAGGCGTCACCGCGCGAGACTCGGGTGCAGTGGTTCTGGCCCGGCGCAACGGCATCATCGATTCCGTCGACTCCGACCGCATCATCGTGCGCGTCGAAGGCGAGCACCATCCCACGCAGCTTTCGCGCGAGGTGGGCAGCGACATTTACCAGCTCACGAAATTCAAGCGCTCGAACCAGAACACCTGCATCAACCAAAAGCCGGTAGTGAAGAAGGGCCAGCGCGTGCTGAAGGGCGAAGTCATCGCCGACGGTCCTTGCACGGATCACGGCGAACTGGCGCTCGGACGCAATGTGCTGGTGGCCTTCATGCCCTGGCGCGGCTACAACTTTGAAGACGCGATTCTTGTCTCCGAGAAAATGGTGAAGGACGACTACTACACTTCACTACACATCGAGGAGTACGAGATCGAAGCGCGCGATACCAAGCTCGGGCCGGAAGAAGTCACGCGCGACATTCCCAACGTAAGCGAAACCATGCTGCGCAATCTGGACGAAGCGGGCGTGATCCGCATCGGCGCCAGTATCAAGCAGGGCGACATCCTCGTGGGCAAGGTTACGCCCAAGGGCGAAACTCAGCTCACGCCGGAAGAAAAGCTGCTGCGCGCCATTTTCGGCGAAAAGGCCGGCGACGTGCGCGACGCTTCGCTCTACTGCCCTCCGGGCATCGAGGGCGTCATCGTCGACGTGAAGATTTTCTCCCGCAAGGGCCAAGAAAAGGACGAGCGGGCCAAGTTCATCGAAGGCACGCAGATCGGCAAGTTGGAGAAAAACCTCTCCGACGAAATCCGCATTTTGACCGATGAGCGGCTCAAGCGCCTGGAGAATATTCTCGGCGGCAAGGAAGTTCAGGCCGACCTGCACGACGAGCGCACCAACAAGCGTCTGTTGAACAAAGGCAACGTGCTCGACCGCGACGCGATCGAGCGCATCTCCACCCGCAACCTGAAGCGCATCAAGTACGCCGACAAGGATCCGCGGGTGAACGAGCAGATCGACGAGATCGAAGAAATGACGTCTCGCCAGATCGACGTGCTGAAGAAAATCGTCAACGAGAAGAAAGAGAAGCTCACCAAGGGCGACGAGTTGCCGCCGGGCGTGATCAAGCTGGTCAAGGTCTACATCGCGATGAAGCGCAAGCTGAGCGTTGGCGACAAGATGGCCGGCCGCCACGGCAATAAAGGCGTGATCGCGCGCATTCTGCCGGAAGAGGATATGCCGTACCTCGAAGACGGAACGCCGGTCGAGATCGTGCTCAATCCTCTTGGAGTACCAAGCCGTATGAATGTCGGCCAGATTCTCGAGACCCACTTGGGATGGGCGGGCTATACGTTGGGCGAGAAGATCACCAACCTGCTCAAGGAAAACACTCGCACGGAAGCGATTCGGCGCGAGTTGAAAGCCTTGTTCAAGGACTCGAAGCTCGCCGACACCATTGGCGAGATGAGCGACGAGGAACTCGAAGCCGTGGCACCCACGCTCGCTCGCGGCGTCTATATGGGTTCGCCAGTGTTCGATGGCGCGAAAGAAGGCGAGATCAAGGCGCTGCTCGAGCATGCGGGTCTTCCGACGTCGGGCAAGACAACTCTCCACGACGGTATGACCGGCGATCAGTTCGAACAGCCAGTCTGCGTTGGTTACATCTACATGCTGAAGCTGTCGCATCTGGTGGACGACAAGATTCATGCGCGTTCCATCGGACCTTATTCGCTGATCACCCAACAACCCTTGGGTGGCAAGGCGCAGTTCGGCGGACAGCGTTTCGGAGAAATGGAAGTCTGGGCGCTCGAAGCCTACGGCGCTGCATTCATTCTGCAGGAGCTGCTGACGGCAAAGTCCGACGACGTATACGGCCGCACCAAGATTTACGAGGCTATCGTCAAGGGCGAAGCCGCCATGGAGCCGGGCGTGCCGGAATCGTTTAACGTGCTGATCCGCGAATTGCAATCGCTCTGCTTGGATGTGGAGCTGATCAAGACCGGGGAGAAGAAGCCCACGGCCAGCGCGGCAGCAGACTGAGAACAGTGGCCAGTGATCAGTGGCCCGTAACGGCACTGATGCTGGCCGCGATGCCACCGAAGAATTTTGAAGGAATAGTTTCGCGGGGCAAAGGCTCTCGGCCACCGCGAAACATAAAAAACTGGCCACTGGTCACTGACCCCTGGCCACTGCCCTTGAGAGCAGGAAGCGGAGGAACACCTTGTTTCGTTCGAGCCCGTTCGAAATGCAAAACACGATTGCCGATTTCGATGCAATCCGCATCAGCCTGGCGTCTCCGGAAAAAATCCGGAGCTGGTCGCACGGCGAAGTCACCAAGCCTGAGACCATCAACTACCGCACCTTCAAGCCGGAGCGGGACGGCCTGTTCTGCGCCCGCATCTTCGGTCCGGTAACCGATTGGGAATGCCTCTGCGGCAAATACAAGCGCATGAAGCACCGCGGCGTGATCTGCGACAAGTGCGGCGTGGAAGTCACGCTGTCGAAAGTCCGCCGTGAACGCCTGGGACACATCGAGCTGGCTTCACCCTGCTCGCATGTGTGGTTCTTCAAAGGCCTGCCCAGCCGCATTGGACATCTACTCGATATCTCGCTGCGTGACCTCGAATCCGTTCTTTACTTCGAGGCCTACGTGGTGGTCGAGCCCGGTGATGCTCCCGTGAAAGAGCGCGAAGTCATCAAGGACGAAGCCAAGTTCCGCGAACTCGATCAGCAATACCGTCCCGCCGGATTCAAAGCCATGATGGGCGCCGAGGCGATCAAGGAACTGCTGAAGCGCATCGATACCGATGGCCTTTCCACCGAACTGCGCGAGAAGATGAAGAACGAGAGCTCGCTGCAGAAGCGGCTCAAATATACCAAGCGCCTGAAAGTAGTTGAGGCGTTCCGCCGCAGCGGCAACAAGCCTAGCTGGATGATCCTCGACGTAATCCCGGTCATTCCACCGGAGCTCCGCCCGCTGGTTCCACTCGATGGCGGCCGCTTCGCCACCTCCGATTTGAACGATCTTTACCGCCGCGTCATCAACCGCAACAACCGGTTGAAGAAGCTGATGGACCTGCACGCGCCCGAAGTGATCGTGCGCAATGAAAAACGCATGCTGCAGGAAGCTGTTGACGCATTGTTCGACAACGGCCGCCGCGGCCGCGTCTTGCGTGGCGCCAATAACCGTCCGCTGAAGTCGCTTTCCGATACGCTCAAAGGCAAGCAGGGCCGCTTCCGCCAGAACCTGCTCGGCAAGCGCGTCGACTACTCCGGACGTTCCGTAATCGTGGTCGGTCCTGAACTCAAGCTGCACCAGTGCGGACTGCCGAAAAAGATGGCGCTAGAACTGTTCAAGCCCTTCATCTATCACCGCCTCGAGCAGACCGGCAACGTCACCACCATCAAGCAGGCCAAAGAAATGGTGGAACAGCAGGAACCCATCGTTTGGGACATTCTGGAAGAGGTCATCAAAGACCATCCAGTCCTGCTGAACCGCGCTCCTACGCTGCATCGTCTTGGCATTCAGGCGTTTGAGCCGGTGCTCGTGGAAGGCAAAGCGATTAAGATTCACCCGCTGGTCTGCACCGCGTTTAACGCCGACTTCGACGGCGACCAGATGGCAGTACACATTCCGCTCTCTCCGGAGGCGCAGGTCGAAGCCAGCGTGCTGATGCTTGCCTCGCACAACATTCTTTCGCCCGCTTCCGGCCAGCCGATCACCGTTCCTACGCAGGATATGGTTCTCGGTCTGTACTACCTCACCAAGTCCAAACCGGGCGCCAAAGGCGAAGGCCGCGTCTTCGCAAACATTGAAGAAGTTCTGCTCGCGCTCGAAATGGGCGAAGTGGAAACGCTCTCTCCAATCCGTCTGCGCTACACGGGCGAACTGATTGACCTCACCACCGCCTACGACGATCAGGACATCATCCACACTGAACCAGTCCAAGTGGATCGTGCCTTCGTGAATACCACGGTCGGCCGCGCCATTCTGAACGATCACCTTCCCGAAGGCATGCCCTACATCAACGGCTTGCTCAAGAAGAAGGGCATCGGCGCGCTGGTTAACTACGGCTACCTCCGCTTCGGCCTCGAGACCACCGTCAAGATGCTCGATGAAGTGAAGGAGTTCGGCTTCAAATACGCAACCAAAGCTGGCCTCTCCATTGGCATCGACGACATGGTCATCCCTGACAGCAAGAAAACGCTCGTCAAGGATGCCGAGAAGCAAGTGGTTGCCGTGCAGCAGCAATACCTCGACGGCGCCATCACCAACGGCGAGCGCTACAACAAGGTCATCGAAATCTGGTCGGCCATCACGGAAAAAGTTGCCGATGAGATGTTCGGACAGATGCAGCGGCGCGACAAGGAAGGCTTCATCAATCCGATTTACGTCATGGCCGACTCCGGCGCTCGCGGATCGAAACAGCAGATTCGTCAGCTCTCCGGCATGCGCGGCCTGATGGCCAAGCCTTCCGGCGAAATCATCGAGTCTCCCATCACGGCGAACTTCCGCGAAGGGTTGACGGTGCTCGAATACTTCGTCTCGACCCACGGCGCCCGCAAGGGTCTGGCCGACACGGCGCTCAAGACAGCCGATTCCGGTTACCTCACTCGGCGTCTCGTCGACGTGGCGCAGGACGTCATCATCAGCGAGTACGACTGCGGCACCGTGGACGGCATCTACGTCCAGGGTATCGTCGAAGCCGGCGAAATTATCGAGCCTCTCCGCGACCGCATCGTGGGCCGCGTTTCGCTCGAGAAGATCAAAGACTATGACGGCAACGTGATCGTGGACATCAATAACGAAATCACGGAAGAACTCGCAATATCCATTCAGGCGGCGGGAATCGAGCGTGTGAAAATTCGTTCGGTGCTCACTTGCGAATCGAAGCGTGGGGTCTGCGTCATGTGCTACGGCCGCAACCTGGCCTCTGGACGCCTCGTCGAACTCGGCGAAGCCACCGGCGTTATCGCCGCTCAATCGATCGGCGAGCCGGGAACCCAGCTTACGATGCGTACCTTCCACATCGGTGGTACCGCATCGCGAGTCTCCGAACAGTCGCGCCTCGATGCCAAGAACAACGGCAACGTGCGATTCATCGGATTGCAAACGGTGAAGTCTAAGTCGGGCGACTTGGTGGTCATGAACCGCCAGGGCTCGATCGCAATCGTCGACGAGAAGAACCGCGAGCGTGAGCGCTACTCCGTAATCTACGGCGCCAAGCTCAAAGTCAACGACGGCGATGCCGTGCAGCAAGGCAAGATCATGGTCGAGTGGGATCCTTACACGTTTGCCATCCTTACCGAAATCGGCGGCACCGCGCAGTTCAAGGACTTGCAGGAAGGTGTCACGCTCCACGAAGAAGTGGACGAAGTTACCGGCCTGTCGCGTCACGTGGTCGGCGATTCGCCTGACGAGAAGCGCCAACCCGCGGTCGTGGTGAAGGGCAAGGCCAGCAAACGCTACCTCATGCCTTCCCGCGCTCACCTTATGGTGCAGGACGGCGACACGGTTCACCCCGGCGACGTGCTGGCCAAGATCCCGCGCGAAACCACCAAAACCAAAGACATCACCGGTGGTCTGCCGCGTGTGGTCGAACTCTTCGAAGCACGCAAACCGCACGAGACCGCGGTCATCAGTGAAATCGATGGCACGGTCAAGTTCGGCGAAGTCTCGAAGGGCCAGCGCAAACTCTATGTGCAGGCCGACAACGGCACGGAAAAAGAATACTCAGTGCCGCGCGGCGTACACATCAATGTGCAGGAAGGCGAGCGCGTCAAGGCGGGCGAACCGCTCATGGACGGCCCGCTCAATCCGCACGACATTCTGGCCGTGCTCGGCGAAAAAGAGCTGCAGTCTTACCTGGTGAACGAAATCCAGGAAGTCTACCGCTTGCAGGGCGTGAACATCAGCGACAAGCACATCGAAGTGATTGTCCGCCAGATGATGCGCTGGGTGAAGGTCGAGGACGTGGGCGACACCACGTTCCTGCTGGAGCAGCAACTGGATAAGTTCCGCTTCCGCGAAGAGAACGAGCGCGTGATCAAGGAAGGCGGCAAGCCGGCTACCGGACGCCCGCTGCTCCTCGGCATCACCAAGGCTTCGCTCTCGACCGACTCGTTCATCTCGGCGGCGTCCTTCCAGGAGACCACGCGAGTGCTCACTGAAGCCTCGATTCAAGGCGCGGTCGATCACCTCCGCGGCCTGAAGGAAAATGTCATCGTCGGTCGCCTCATCCCTGCCGGAACCGGCATGGAGTACTACCGCAACGTGCGCCTCTCGCCAGAGATGGAAGAGGCCGCGGCCAAGGTACAGGCGGAAGTCTCGGCGGCATACGAAGAGGCCGAGCGGGCTCTCGAGATGATGCGCCACGAGGGCGAGACCGAGGAACTGGCAGCGGAGTAGGCCAGACTACAGTAAACTTCGGGGGCGAAACTTGTTTATTCAAACCAGTTCGCCCCCGAATCTGTTTCGGTTATTAAATAGAAATGCACGCAAACCCAAAGCACTTGCCGTCGGAGGAACCTGGCCCGCTTCCGTCGTTGCAACCCGCGTCTCCGGGCCATAAGCTAGGGCCAGCGATGCTCCGTTTTCTACGCCTTCTGCGGCTGGCCTTCTGGCGTGCCTTCCAGCACGACGCCTTTTCCATCGCCAAAGCTTCCGCCTATTCTTCCATTCTTACTTTTT
>WNFC01002164.1_pt1 | contig 21077 bp, 17 predicted proteins | sample 5400541 | NCBI WGS metagenome assembly WNFC01 (sample SAMN13153342, study PRJNA577476) | soil metagenome | isolation source: 120 cm saprolite under Douglas fir tree site 2 hole 2 replicate 1 | place: USA:California | collected 2015-04-18
GGGCGTAACAATATGATTGGACCAGGCATAACCAGCTTGGACTTTTCCGTCTTCAAGAACAACCGCATCAAGAGGATCTCCGAAAACTTCAATGTGCAATTTCGAGTCGAAATGTTTAACCTCATGAATCATCCCAACTTTGCTCCCCCGGGCCCAGGTGACGGCAATACTGACACTTTCGACGGCACGGGAGCGCCTCTCGGCGGCACGCTGCAGAATCCGGGCACCGCGGGCAAGCTCATCAGGACGACCATCCCGGAGCGGCAAATCCAATTTGCCCTCAAAATCGTCTTCTAAGTTCTATCGAGGAGTGGGACACGAGAAGATCTCTCAATGGCAGCCGGCTGTTTCCGGCCGGCTGCTTGTCCCTTCCTCACCAGAGTTGCGCGAATCTATTCTTCATCGTGGTCAGCGAGATAACGAAAACTTAATTTTAAATTCAGCGCATCTGCGAAGTAGCATTGCCTGGCTATTAGTGAACAGTCGAAACTGGCAAGCCGCTACCGCGTTTGGGGAATGGAATCCGATGATTTTTTCAAACACCAAGTCTCTTTGGCTGGCGCCAATCCTGCTGTTGGGAGTTGTACTCGCCTCCGCGCATCCGCCCGCCCAGAAAAAAGAAGCGCCCGCCAAACAAAACTCTTATCCCGCGCCTCGCTGGCCTTCTTATTTGAAAAAACCGCAATCCGTGGAAGAGATTTTGCCCCACGCGCGCGATCTCGTGCGCAACAAGGCTGGCTTCGGCGGAAATTCTCCCGGCCTCGGCCTCGGCCTGCTCCAGCCCGGCGAAGAGGTCATGATTGTTCCCGACACGACGGCGGAGGACTTTGTCGTCGAAGCGCTCCTGAAGGCGCTCGCCGAGCGCGGCGTGCAAGCGCACATCGTGCCCAACTACACGCTGGTCAACGTTTCAAAAGAAGACGCCAAGCAGATCCGTTTGAAAACGGAAATCCGCAGCGCCGAAGAAGGCTTCATGGAGGCGAAATACTACTGGATCGAGCGCGTCTTCGCGCACCCGGAAGTACCCAAGGAGTGGCTGAAACAGAAAAACCCGGACCTTTACAATGCGCTATACCCCAAGCGCGATGAGATGACTCCGGAACTCCTCGCCGAGTGGAAAAAGCTTTCGAATGAAAGCGTCGGTGCGGCCATCCGCGACTATCTTCAACAACACCCCAAAATCAAAGGCGTCTATTGGGGTCATCCCGGAGGCGCTTTCTATGCCCGCACCATGTCTCCCCTCGAAAGCAAATACCTCGGTCGCTGTTCGTTCACCAACAGCTGGGAGGTCGTGAGCCAGGTTTCATCCTTTCCGGCTGATTTGTGGCAGTTGATTGAGAAAAAAGCCATCGCGATGGTGACTCCCGATGTCGATAAGGTTGAGGTCACCGATCCGGAAGGTACCGACGTCACATGGGACGTCCCCGAAGAGATGGCCAAGCGATGGGTGCGCGGAATCTACTGGCGGGGCCATTTGCTGATGTATCCCGATTCCGCGACCGGCCAGTATGGCCAGGACTTTGACAACTACCCAAAAAACTACGCCGAATGGATCGACCGTTCACCCAACGCCAAGGCAAATGGCGTCATCGCCGGCACCAACGGTTCCGGTGGCTTTTGGCCGCGCATGGAAATCCATCTCAAAGACGGCAAAATCACCGAAGTAAAAGGCGGAGGCCGCTACGGCGACGTCATCCGCGAATTTCAAAACTATCCTCATATTAACGACACCACCTACCCGCATTACGACAACCCCGGCTACTGGAATCTTTGGGAAGTCGCGCTCGGCACCAACCCCAAGTATTTTCGCAACCCCACCGATTTTTACGGTGGCGGCACCGCGGGAGTTTATTGCCTGACCTACGAACGCTACCGCAGTGGCGCGTTTCACTGGGGGCTTGGGAATGAACTCGGCCACGATCCCGGTTCGCTAGGCACGCCGAAGAAGTGGAAGGAATTTGCGGAGAAACTTAACCTTCCTGACGGGCACGACTTTCACATCCAGAATTATTTCGTCACATACAAGGTGCATCTGCGCACTTCCGGAAAGTGGGTGACCATCGTGGACCGCGGGCATCTGACTTCTTTGGATGACCCCGATGTGCGCGCGTTGGCCGCAAAATACGGCGATCCCGACAAACTCCTGGCTGAGGATTGGATTCCCGACATTCCGGGAATTAACGTGCCAGGCAGTTATGAAGTCTACGCCCGCGACCCTTGGAAGTACGCCAATGCTCGCATGCAAAAGATCCTGGCCGGGGACTTCAGCTTCCGCGACCTCGGCAAATAGACACGCTTCCTATGGCATTGCCGGCGCCGCTTCCGGCTTCAACCCCGGAGCGATCTTCGAAATGCGCAGATTGCGAAAGATCGTCGGCCAGTATTCCCGGAGCGCGTTGCTGGCAGTGTTTAGGCCAATCCGTATTCCGTAGCGCTGGAAGGTCCGGCCTGCCGTTTGTTCTTTCACCGGCAAATAGCTGTTCGCCAGGCTCTCGGCCAGCAGCGGGCCCACCATCCCCGCCCAATTGGCCGCGTCTTTGCCGTCATCCGTGCGCGCCACCACGATGCGGCTCAGCGCGTAACCGATGCGGTGTCCCGCCCCTCCGTGCAGCGTTACGAAGTAGCGCGGATCACGGTGCAGCACCGACGAAATGACGAACGTTCCGAAAAAATTGTTCGCTGCTGCCGTGGCCATCGAAGAACCGAAACGCTTTCCGTACCCGCCCATTTCCTGGCCGTACCCGTCCAGCGAATTCCGCGCCTGACTGATCCCAGCCCCCGCGGCGGAGCTGAGAAAACGGGAAGGAGAGACGCTCTCATCCGCAAAAAGTTCGAACTTCTGTTTGCTGCTCAGCGGGCCCTTGCTCGTGGCAATATTGGGAAAGAAAACAGACCGCCGTTCGAGAACTTCGATGGTTGTATCGAAGTGATTTTGGTGCTTCTGCGGCGCGTTTTCCTGTTTTGCCACCGGCGCATCGGGAAGGTCTCTTGGTTTTGGTTCCTGTTGCGCCGCCGCCGTTGCGACGACAACCACGAACAGTGCAATAAGGCGTAAAGCCGATGAACGAGCGTGCATTTCTTCATCTTAGCATGAACCAAAATCTCGTCCTTGCAGCCTCGCGCCCCACGCGCCAAAATCGCGCACGGAATTTTCAGTAGGAAGCGCGCGAAGCGCCCCTGCATTCTCAGGTAGCCAATGACCGCGCGATTCGGAATCCATAGTCCGCGTATTGGAACTCCAGCGGAATGCTGGAACGCGCCGCCGTGCGCGTAACCTTAATATGGTGCCGCCACGAGCCGCCCCGCGAAGCCCGGCGGCCGCCGCTCTTCGGCCCTCGCGGATTTCGTTCCGGTGAGCGCCCGTAGTAGCCGTCGTCGTACCAATCGGCGCACCACTCATGCACGTTGTCGCCGAGATTGTAGAGTCCATAAGCATTTGGCGCATACAGTCCCACCGGCTCCGGCCCCAGCTTCCACCGCTTGCCGTAATCGGGAACCATCTCCGGAGGCGCATCTCCCCACGGGTACAGCAAACCCTCCACCCCGCCGCGCGCCGCGCGCTCCCATTCGGCTTCGCTCGGCAAACGATACCGTTTGCCCGTCGCGCCGCTCAGCCATTCGCAGTAACTCGCCGCCTCATCCCACGACACCGCCACCACCGGCATCTTCGGATGACAAAAGTTTGGATCACTCCAGCACGCCGGCGGAGCACCACTCGTCGCCGCGACGAAGCACCCGTACTCCGCGTTCGTCACCTGGTACGCTGCCAGCTCAAACGCATCCACCCACACCCGATGCACCGGCTTTTCATCATCGCGCCCCGTTTCGCAGCCCATCCCAAACCAACCCTCCGGGATGCGCACCAGCACCGGCTCGATCACTTCGGTCTGTTCTCCGTTCAATCTTGCCCCGCTCAAACCTGCCTCATTCAACTTTAACGGCGCCGCCATGTTGTCCCATCCACATGGTCCACCATTATAGTGGCGAGTCCTCAGACGTGTGATTTTGTCTGTAGCGGTGAGGCGGAGGCGGCGATGGGCGTGGTGCGTCATGGGGCGTCCAGTCAATCACGATTAGGGCGAGGCATATCAAAGATAAATTGCTGGGGCTCATCGGGTTGAGGGTTGGTTTCGTGGGCGATGGCGGGGAGGGTGCGGAGGAGGAGATTGGCGGTGTAGGCCATGACGGCGGCGCGGCGGGGAGTGATCTTGTTGCGGGCCTGGAGCTTATAGAGTTCGCCGAGGGAATGGTTGATGTCGGCGGCGGAGCGGAATTCCTGGATGTCACCGATGAGGACGGCGGCGAGATCGGCTTGGTCGAGGTCTTTTTGAAGCAAAGCGGCGTGTTTGGAGCAGAGGCCAGAGTCTGTGTCGGAGATGGGCAGGCGGCAAAAGCGGCGCCCCGAGACGGAGCGGTGCTGGCAATGGAGCGGGGTGGAGTTGGTGATCGTGGTGGAGCTAGAAGTTTCGGGAATCATGTGATTTCCTTTCCGGCGTGAGCCGGGATGTTCCATTTTGGGAATTTTGGGTACACACCCGGCAGTTTTCGTAAGAGTGGCAACCAAAGGAGATAAGTCGGAGCAACATACCGGTATACGGGTACGACCAGAACGTCGGAACGTCCACACGTCTGAGGAGGGCGAGGGCGACGGGAATAATCGTAGGTCGACAGTTCAAAGTTGAAAGTTGAAGCGCAAAGACGGAGGGGGCGAGAAGAGCGGAAAACGCAGATGGCGTGAGACTTACGGAGCTGGCGGGTGTGGAATTGCTTATTCACGCGGAATGGTAGCACGAAAGATTAACCTTGTCAAGAAATAACTTAGTAGTACTGGAACTAGGGGTGGACAGAGGGTCTGAAGGTCCAAATGTCTAAACGTCGGAACGTTGAATAGAAAGAGGGGGATAGGACTAGGGGATATGGGTTCGAGGCGAGAAAGATATTGAAGGTGAAGAGGTTAGGTCGGATCGGCGGAAAGACAAATGCCAGTCAGGGACAAATTCCATACCCGCACGCTTCAAAAGCCGAAGCATGGGGCACCCGGCGTTATAGCGGATCGAGGGTTGGCCACCCGCCTTGATTCCTTAGGGGCTTCAGTATCCATCCCGCGAATTCTAACATATCGAGTTGCTCAACTCTTGGATTTAGATATTTAGCGTGTGAGCGCTTTTGGTTAGGGCCAAGGAAATGCCACCCTCCTGAGACGATGAGAATCTGTAGATCGGGGACTGCCTGCCGGCATAATCGTTCAGTTTACCTTAGAATTCTCTCGATACTGTATACTCAGGTTATATGGACCGCGTGCCGTTTGACCCCTATGATTTCTTTGGATATCTCGCGTCCGGACTACTGATCCTAGTCGGAATGCAGCTGGTGTTGGGATTCCCTCAGATTCTGGGACACGAGCTGAAGTTCGTAGACTCGGCATTTCTTCTTCTTGCTATATATGTCGCGGGGCAGATTATTGCTACGCCAGCAAGGGCGTTACTCGAGGACCTCGTCGTAGAAAAGGTTTTGCGCCGCCCGAGCGTTAATCTTCTCTGCGCCAGGAGGCCGCTTATTCGGGGAATTCTGTTCCCTGACTTTTATAAACCGCTTCCTGAACTAATTCGCAGAAAATTGTTGGAGCGGAGGGAGGCCGACGGCTTTGAGGGCACTGATGAATCATTTTTTCTGCAGGTTCGCTACAAGCCCGAGGTCTTGGAAAATGAGAGGCTATCGAAAAGACTGGACGGCTTTATCAGCAAGTATGGATTCTCACGCAACTTGACATTTTCAAGCCTAGTTGTAGGGTGTGCATTGCTATGGAAATCGTTCTCCGGACATGATTCTGAAACTCTGAAGTACTCGTTCGCGGCTCTATCTGCTAGCTTCTTGCTCTTCTATAGATACCTTAAGTTCTTTAGGCAGTATTCCTATGAGCTTTTCAACGCCTACGCGGGTGGGCGCTAAATGTTGCTAAGGATTTTTGACGTTGCCCATGGTTTCTGTGCACTCGCCATCGCAGACACTGGGAATATCATGTTGATTGACTGTGGCCACAACGATGAGACTGGCTTCTATCCTGCAGACTATCTGGTCAAGTCCGGTTTCACGGGAATAGAGCGCTTCTTCGTATTGAACTTTGACGAAGACCACCTTAGCGGGCTCCCCAGATTGAGGCAGATGCGGGACAGAATACCTATAAGAATCCTGCACAAGAATTTTTCGATTACAGACCGGCAGTTGCACGAGCTCAAGGAGGAATCTGGCGGGCTGGGGCCTGGAATGAAATCTCTGCTCGCGATGTCCGGGAATTACAATCAAGCGGTCACGAGCCCGCCCGATTTTGGATTGCTAAATTATGAGGTCTTCTACAACGGCTACCCAGTATTCGAGGATACGAACAATTTGAGTCTAGTTCTTTTCCTCGATTATCCGGGCTTGTCAATTGTGTTTCCCGGGGACCTTGAGGTAGCCGGATGGGAAGCACTCCTGGAAAACATAAGCTTCAGACAACATCTGAGCCGTGTGAATGTTTTTGTGGCATCCCACCACGGAAGGGAGAGTGGGTATTGCGACGCAGTATTTGACTACTGCGACCCGGAAATAATCATCATCTCCGACGAAGAGATCAAGTTCGACACCCAAGAAGAGGTCGATTATGGAGTCCATGCAAAGGGAATTCATTGGACTACGGGCGGGATCCGAAGGGTCCTCACGACGAGATCAGACGGCATGATCTGGTTTGAAGCGGATGCTTTAGGCAAGACGTGGGTGAAGGCTAGCAGGTAAACGGCCTAGGCAGGCGAGAATACCGAACAAAAGATTGGAGGTGAACCATGGCGAAGAGCGTGCGTGGGGAGATTCTGCATTTGGAACGGGAACAGGTGCGGGCGAACAACCGAGGGACGCGCGAGGCGGGCGGAGCCGCCTTTGCAGAAACGGGAGCGGACGGAGGTAAGAATGGCGAGGTAAACTCGCCGCTACAAGATGCGCAGGGCGGGACGACGGGAGCACAGCTTGCCTTTGTAGAGGCGGCTTCATGCCGCCATCCGGGTTGAGCGTCGACGGGGAGGGAGTGGCGAGGTAAACTCGACGCCACAAACCAGAAACGTGGCGAGGTGAACTCGCCGCTACAGGCTAGAAACGTGGCGAGGTGAACTCGCCGCTACAGACTAGAAACGTGGCGAGGTAAACTCGCCGCTACAGACTAGAAACGTGGCGAGGTGAACTCGCCGCTACAAACAAAAAATAAGGCATGTGCAATGCCGGAATTCCAACGGAAACCCAATCGTCTTTCGGCTGACTCCTATCGCGGCCGGCGTGCGTATTTTCTGACGCTGTGTGTGCGCGACCGGAAGAGAGTCTTCACGGATGGCGCGCTTGTAGACGCGTTGCTTTCGCTGCTTGCGAAGAACTGTTCCTCTCATCGGTTCGCTATTTATGCCTTCTGCTTCATGCCCGATCATTTGCATCTCATTCTTGTTGGCGAGAGCGATTCTTCAGAACTGGCACGCCTGATTCGGGCGTTTAAGGGAGCGGCTACGGCGGAGGCGCGAAGATTGGGGGTTTCAAATCTCTGGCAAAAGGGATTCTACGATCATATCTTGCGCAGCGGAAAAACAATCGATGAGGCAGCTTGGTATATCTTGCTGAACCCGGTTCGAGCGGGATTGGCCAAAACGATCGAGGAGTGGCCGTATTCAGGATCGTTTGAGTTTGAATGGAAAACCCTGGCGGCTCCGAGGGACCCATTTCATCCGCCGTGGAAAGAAAGAGTGGCGACATAAAGTCGCCGCTACAGAGACGAAGAGTGGCGAGGTAAACTCGCCGCTACAAGATACGCACGTCGGGGTCACAAGTCTCTGGTCACGCGTTACGGGACGCCTGCTTGCCCACTGCGAGTATGCTATTCTCGGCTCTCCGCGTACGGGGGATCGCCCACTCGTCCCGCCTTGGAGGTCGTCATGAACAAGACATTGAAGATTGTTCTCATCGTCGTGGGTGTGTTGATCGTTCTTGTGCTCGTGGCGCCGTTTTTGATCCCCGTCAATCAGTTCCGCCCCACCATCGAGGAGAAGGCTTCCGCCGCCCTGGGCCGCAAAGTGCAATTGGGCAATATCAGCCTCTCGCTGATCAGCGGCTCGCTTTCTGCGGAAAACCTCTCCATCGGTGACGACCCCAAATTCAGCTCGGCTCCTTTCCTCACCGCCAAGTCGCTGAATGTGGGCGTTGAAATGATGCCGCTGATTTTCTCGAAGACCCTCAATGTCACTGGCGTCACGATTGCCAGTCCTCAGGTGACCCTGCTTCGCAACGCCGCCGGTCAGTGGAACTATTCTTCGCTCGGCGGTTCCGCCGCGAAGTCCGAGGCCCGGCAGGCGCACGCCGAAAAACCTGCTGGCACGTCAAACGCTGCCGAAGAAGTTTCCGTCAAGAAGCTCATACTGAGTGACGGCAGTATCATCGTCGGCTCCACGAATTCGCAGAAGCGCAGCACCTACGATCACGTCAACGTCACCGCTTCCGACGTTTCTATAACCTCGAAGTTTCCGGTGACCGTCACCGCCGATCTGCCCGCCGGCGGCAAGTTCAAGCTCGACGGCACTCTCGGTCCCGTGGATCAGGCGGACACCGCGCTCACTCCTCTCGATGCCAAGCTCAACGTCACTTCCCTGAATCTTGCCTCCACCGGTTTGCTCGATCCTTCCATGGGACTCGGCGGCATTCTCGATCTCGAGGGCACGCTCGCCTCACAAAACGGCGAAGCGCAAACCAAGGGCAGCGCCAAACTTTCCAAAGCGCTGCTGGTTGCGGGCGGATCGCCCGCCGCTGTTCCCGTCACCGTGGATTTCAATACCAAATACAATCTCCGCAAAAACGCGGGCGTCCTCAATCCCTCCACGCTCAAAATCGGCAACGCCGCTGCCCGCCTTAATGGCACCTATGAGTCGGCGGGCGAGGCCACCGTCGTCAACATCAAGCTCGACGCCAAAGAGATGCCCGCAAAAGATCTCGAAGCTTTCCTTCCCGCGCTCGGCATCCATCTTCCAAAGGGTGCTTCGCTTCAGGGGGGCACGCTCAACGCGGACCTGAATCTCACTGGGCCGACCAACAGACTCATCACGAACGGCAGCGTCGGATTGTTCAATGGAAAACTCGCCGGCTTTGACCTCGGCTCCAAAATGTCCGCCGTTGCCTCTCTTGCGGGCATCAAGACGGGCAAGGACCTTGACATCGAAAAGCTCACCACGAACCTTCGCATGGCTCCAACGGGGCTCCAGGCCGACAATTTTCTCGCTGTCGTTCCCACCCTCGGGAATCTCACCGGCGCCGGCACGGTGGACTCGAAGAACGCTCTCGATTTCAAAATGCTCGCCACGCTCACGAAAGAGGCGAGCAGCACGGCAGGTTCAGCAGCCGGGGCAGGTGGCGCGGCTGGCGCTCTCGGCGGGCTCCTCGGCGCGGTTACCGGGGGCGGTGGCGGCGCTGGCGGCTGCAGCAGCGAAGGTCTGAAAGTTCCGTTCCAAATTCAAGGCACGACCGCCGAGCCAAAATTCATTCCGGACGTTGGCGGCTTGGCAAAAGATCTCTTCAAATCACAACTGGGTTGCCTCGGCGGCCGTTCTACTGCCGGCACCACAAAAGCGCAAGGCGAAGGGCAAAATCCCGCCGACGCCATAAACGCGCTCGGCAGCCTCTTCAAAAAGAAAAAGCCCTAGAACAAAAAACGAGAAGGGAAGTATCAACATCCGAATGTCGATCTCGCGAACCTAGAACGTATTTTTTCCGGATTCTTTTTTTCAGGATTGCCAGGGCGGCTGGAGGAGTCCGTCCTTTCCCTGAGTCCTTACATTTCTTGACTCTTTCGAAACTTCCCACTAGCCTCATCCGTCTACCTTTACGGTTGCCGGGGGACGGTTTCCTTTCAACGCCTTCGCGAGGAGTGTTGCATGCGTTCCAGCCTGATTCTCAGGTGTGTGTCAGCAGTCTGCTTCACGGCGGTTCTTGCTCTCTTCTGGGCTGCGCCAGCTCTTCAGGCGCAAGGCGGCGAGCCGCAATACTTCGCCATTCGCGGGGCCAAAGTCGTTCCTGTTTCCGGGCCGCCCGTTGAGAACGCCACCATCGTCATCTCTCGCGGCCTCATCACGGCTGTGGGAAAAGACATTGCCATTCCGCCTGAAGCGTGGGTCATCGACGGGAAAGGCCTCACTGTCTACCCGGGCCTCATTGATTCCTTTACTGACGTGGGGATTCCCGTCGCTCCTCCCGCGAGTAGCGAAGGAGGCCCACGTCGCCCACAAGAGGGCGCGCATGGTCCGGAGGACCGGCCCTTCTCCACGCCGTGGCGCAGCGCGGCGGATGAAGTCAGCCTGAGCGACAAGCGCATTGAAACGTGGCGCAGCGCGGGATTCACCACCGTTGTTTCCGCGCCAAAAGGGGGAATTTTCGCGGGGCAGGCCGCGGTGCTGGATCTGGCGGGCGAACGCGCGGGGGATCTGGTGGTGAAATCACCCGTGGCGATTCCGGTGGCATTCCAGACGTCGGGAGGATTTGGCGGAGGGTTTCCGAGTTCGATCATGGGCGTGCTCGCCTACGTTCATCAGGTCTGGCTGGACACGGAGTGGAGCACCGAGGCGCAAGCTACGTACGAAAAGAATCCCCGCAGCGCGGCGCGGCCGCGTTATGACCGCACCGAAGCCGCGCTCGCCGAGGCGCTGGAAGATCACGCGCTCGTTTTGATACCGGCGAACAATTCCATTCAACTGCGCCGCGCCCTTGAATTGACCGATCGCTGGCATGTCAACGGCGCTATTTACGGCGGACAGATGGCATATGAAGTTGCTCCGGAAATTGGCGCGAAAAAACTTCCCGTGCTCGTGAATCTCAAGTGGCCCGAAGCCGAGAAGGATGCCGATCCCGATGACAAGCCATCGCTTCGAACGCTGCAGTTCCGCGACCGCGCACCGTCTTCACCGGCGGCGCTGGCCAAAGCAGGCGTCAAGTTTGCGTTTTATTCCGACGGCATCACGGCGCCGAAAGACGCCTTTAAGGCTGCGAAGAAATCAATCGACGCGGGACTCTCGCCGGACGCTGCACTTCGCGCGCTGACGCTGTCGCCGGCGGAAATCTTTGGCGTCGCTGACCGCCTGGGCTCCATCGAAAACGGGAAAATCGCCAATCTCGTGGTCACCGATGGCGACCTCTTCGAGGAAAAAACAAAGATCAAATTTGTTTTTGTCGACGGCGGCAAGTTTGAAGTTCGCGAGCCGGAGAAGCCCAAAGATCCGCCGAAAGGCGACATCACCGGAAAATGGAAGCTTGCCTACACCACGCCCGAAGGGCCCGAGGAATCTACCGCGGACCTCGTCATGGACAAAGATGGAACGATCTCCGGCACCATCACCAGCAAACGCGGCACCGCTTCGGTCATCAGCGGCTACTTGAGCGTGGACAAATTCAGTTTCACCATCAACATTCCGCTCGAGGGATCTCCCGCCGACGTCACCTTCTCTGGCACGTTTGATGGAACTTCCTTGAAGGGCAGCATCAGCGTGCAGGGTATCTCGCTGGAGTTTACCGGCGTCAAACCCGGCGCGGCTTCATCGACGATGGGCAACCTGGGAGGTGCTCAGTGAGAATTTTGAATTTTCTGAACGCAGACCGTTTGCGTGCTCCGTTCCTCTACTTCGTCTGCGTTCTTTGCCTCATTTACATCCCAATTCCGGCGCACGCTGCCACGCCGCCGGACGCGCCCGCCGTCACTGTGATTCGAAATGCCACCATCCTCACCGTCTCGCATGGAACGATCGAGCACGGCTCCATCCTGATTAAGGATGGCAAAATCGCCGAGGTCGGCCAGTCCATCAATGCCCCGAAAGACGCTCAGGTGATTGACGCCGCAGGGCAATTCGTCATCCCCGGCATTATCGACTGCCACTCTCATATCGCAGCGGAAAGCATCAATGAGGGCAGCGTTTCCGTCTCCTCGATGGTGAATATGGCGGAGATCCTCAATCCGGATGACATCGACATTTATCGTGATCTAGCAGGAGGTGTCACGTCGGCAAATATTCTTCACGGCTCCGCCAATTCCATCGGCGGACAGACGCTGGTCATCAAGCTTCGCTGGGGCCAGCCCGCCGCGAAGCTTCCGTTCGAAGGCGCGCTTCCCGGCATCAAGTTCGCACTCGGCGAAAATCCCAAGCGCTCGAACTTCAGTATTCCGGGGCAGCCCAAGCGATATCCTGCGACGCGCATGGGCGTCGAAGAGACCATTCGCGGAGCGTTCAGCGAAGCGCGCGACTACAAGAAAGCCTGGGATGACTACAACAAGCGCGCCGCTGCCGGTGAAAAAAATCTCATCCCGCCGCGCCGCGATCTGCGCCTCGAGCCGCTCGTCGAAGTACTGGAAGGCAAGCGCTACGTTCACTCGCACTGCTACCGGGAAGATGAAATCCTGATGCTTCTCGGCGTGGCCAAAGAGTTCGGCTTCAAAGTCCGCACCTTTCAGCACGTTCTGGAAGGCTACAAGGTGGCCGATGAACTTGCCGCCGCCGGCGTGGGCGCTTCCACGTTTTCCGATTGGTGGGCCTACAAAGTGGAAGCCTATGACGCGATTCCGTACAACGCGGCGCTGATGACCCGCCGCGGCGTGCTCGTCTCCATCAATTCCGACGACGCGGAAGAAGCCACGCACTTGAATCAGGAAGCGGCCAAGAGCATGAAGTTCGGCGGCCTTTCGCACGACGAAGCGCTCAAGATGGTCACGCTGAATCCCGCGATGCAGCTCGGCATCGACAAACGCGTTGGCACGATTGACGTTGGCAAGGATGCCGACCTCGCGATTTACAATCACGATCCGCTGAGCGCCTACGCTGTGGTGCAGAAGACGCTGATCGATGGCCGCGTCTACTTTGACCGCCAGCGCGACATTACCGAACGCTCCGGGCGCGAAGAAGAGAAGAAGGCGCTCATCGACAAACTAAAGAAGGCCGCGGAGAAGAAGCCGGAAGAAAAAAAGCCCGAAGCCACCGTGCCCATCGGCCAAAAACCTACCGGAAAGAAACCCGAAGAGAAAAAACCGGAAGAAAAACCCAAACCGCCACAATCAGATGGCGCCGACTCGGCGGCGGCCGTTGTGTCCGGGGGTGCGCTGTGAAAGCTCCATCCATCGCTCTGCGTATCACCCTGATTCTCAGCGCAGTGTGCGCTCTGTCTGGCATCACAAGCGCGCAATCGCAGCCTTCCAACATCTACGCTCTGACCCACGCGAAAATCTTCACGCTCGCGGGGAGCACCATCGAAGACGGAACACTCATCATTCGCGATGGAAAAATTACGGCGGTTGGCGTTGCCTTGGACATCCCCTCGGGAGCGCAGGTGATCGAGGCAAAAGGACTGCAGGTTTACCCGGGATTGTTCGACTCGATTACCCAGATGGGATTGCGGGAAATCGGCGCTGTCAGTGCCACCGTCGATACTTCCGAGTCCGGAAGCTACAACCCCGATGTAGTCGCGGCCACGGCGGTGTCACCATCCAGTGAGCACATTCCCGTCACTCGCGCGGCGGGCATCACGGAAGTTCTCGCCGTTCCTGGCAGCGGCGGCTTTGATTCCAGCGGCTCAGCTGGCGTAATCGGTGGTCAAGCATCCGCGATTCACCTTGCCGGCTGGGCCATCGACGAAATGCTGATCAGGAAAAACGCCGCGATGGTACTCAATTGGCCGGAGATCGAGACCCACACTTTCGATTTCGCCACCTTCTCGCGCAAGGAAAAACCGTACAGCGAGGCCAAGCAGGAATACGACAAACAGGTGAATGAAATCACCGACTGGCTGGAGCGCGCGCGGCACTATTCCCAGGTTATGGAGAAAAGCTCACCGGCGAAATACGATCGCGACCTGAAGCTGGAAGCGCTCGTGCCGGTCGTTCGTGGCGAGCTACCCCTGCTGGTCTTTGCCGATCGCTCACGCGAGATTCGCAACGCGGTCGAGTTTTGCGACAAGCAGAGGCTGAGGATGATCCTCGCCGGGGGCGCCGAGGCCTACAAGGTGAAGGACCTGCTCCGTTCCAAGGGCGTTCCCGTAATCCTGCGGCCGATGCTCACGCTCCCGCTCGACGAGGACGATCCCTACGATCGTTTGCTTTCACAGCCCGCGGAGCTTGCCGCTGCCGGGGTGAAGTTTGCCTTCGCCAGCTTCGATAATTCCTTCGCGCGGCGGTTGGGACAAAACGCCGCGAACGCCGTCGCGTACGGCCTGCCGTATGAGGAAGCGCTTAAGGCCGTCACCCTGTATCCCGCGCGGATTTTCGGCCTCGACGATCAGATCGGAACCCTCGAGCAAGGCAAACTCGCCAACCTCATCGTGACCAACGGCGACCCGCTCGAACTGACCACCGACGTGAAGTATCTCTTTATCAAGGGGCAGCTCACGTCTATGGACAACCGGCACCTGCGCCTCTACGAGAAATACGCAAAACGGCCGAAAGCGCGGTAATTTAACCGCACTTTGCAAACGTACGGGCGCAGCATTCTTTCGCTCACACTCAGGATGAAGCTGCGCCACCAGGCTCAAATTCCACGAAACTTTTTGCGCGGAGTTGCGTTCCTATAGTTGAGCCTCATGCGCACGCGTCTGTTCATCGTACTCATCGTATTGATTTTGACCAGCGGAGCTCTTCCCACGCACGGCCAGGAGCCGGGGAAGATTGTGGACCAGTACGTGAAAGCGGCGGGGGGCGGCAAGGCGTTGGCCAAGATCCAAACGTTGACACTCGAGGGGATGTTTACGAGCGACGATGGGAAAACAGGGACGTACACGCTTGATACCAAGCTGCCGAATCGGTACTACTCCGAATTGCTGGTTGGCGAAAAGAATCTGATCGAGGCGTACAACGGGAAGTCTGCGTGGCATCAGAATACGGCCGGCGAGCTTGGTACGCTGGTGGGCCCCGAAGGGATGCAACTGGAGGCGGCGGCGCAGTATTACAACTCCCGGCTGCTCAATCTCAAGAAAAGCAAAATCACACTGGCGCTTGTGGGACACGCGCAGGTGCGCGGAAGGGATGCGGTGCAACTCGAGGTGACCACAGCCACGGGCGTGAAGCGGCAAGTATTCTTCGATTCGCAGACCCACCTGATCGTGAAGGAGGCAGCGACCGTCGGCGGAGTGGAGGAAGAGATTCTCTATGACGACTACCGAGCCGTTGATGGCGTGAAGTTGCCGCACAAAATCGAGCTGCACCGGGGGAGCGACAAGTACGACATCAGCGTGACGCGCGCGGCGATCAATGGAACCGTGGGCGAGCGCGTGTTTGATTTCCCGATCAAATCGCAAGTCAAATTGCCGGACCTGAAAGCGCTGTTCAAAGAGATTGACGACAACCAAAAAGCCATCGACAAGATTCGAGAAAACTATGCCGGATCGCAGTCGGAGGAAGAGACGGAGTTCGAGGGCGACGGCCGGTTGAAGAAGCGCGCGTCCAACGAGTACACGTTTTTCTATCTCAACGGGCAGGAAGTGACGACGCGGGTAAAAAAAGACGGCAAGCCGCTGAGCGCCGCAGAGCAGAAGAAAGAAAACGAAAAGACACAGAAACGGATCGAGGAGCTGCAGAAGCGCGAGGCCAAGAAAGAAGCCAAACAGGAAAAGGCCAGGGAAGAAGGGAAGAACGACGAAAAAGATGAGCCGGGGATAGAGGTATTCCTGCGAGCCTGCCAGTTTGTGAATCCGCGCCGCGAGCGCTTCCGCGGGCAGGACGTGCTGGTTTTCGATTTCGAGCCGAATCCCGAATTCAAACCGCACAAGATGGTGGAAAAGTTGGCGCAGAAGCTGGCTGGCGTCGTGTGGATCGACGAGAAAGCGCACGACGTGGCAAGGCTCGAAGCGTATTTTACCGGTGACATGAAGATTGCCGGCGGCTTGCTGGCGAATCTGCAGAAGGGTACCAGCTTCGTTTTCGAGCAGGCGTTTGTGAATAACGAGGTGTGGCTGCCGACCTACATGGAGGCGCACGTTGGAGTGCGCTTCCTGCTGGTGAAAGGGATCAAGGCCAGCGTGGTGACGCGCTATTGGGACTACAGGAAGTTCAACGTGGAGACGCTCTCCACGATCGCGAAGCCCAAAGGGGCGGCTGAAGTGCCCGGGGATCCTCCGACGAAACCCCAGTAAGACTGTCCCTCCATATCTAACTCCAAGTCTCCGTTTGGGCGGACAATCGGCTATTCTAGTTAACAAAATACCCTCTCCCCCCTCTTTGTTCGGAACTCCGCATCCCAAAGGAGTTTCGGGTAAGTTTTTCGGATCTGCGCATTGCAAAAGACTTAGGGGAATATCGGGCAGGGGGACAGGGACAAAGGCAGCGGAGAAGAAGCAGTTCCGACGAGGTGGGAATATGCAATCGACTCGTCCGCCACGGGGGACTCGGAGCCAGCTCGCCTGCCAGTCGGTACTACAGCACTTTGGTACTTGACTTATACACAGAACGGAGCAACATTCGCCAGCAAGGCCTCCCGAAAAAGTCGAAGACCACTCCGACCCGCTCACCATCGGTGGCGGGGGAGAAACCACGCGTCCTCACACCAAGAACGTCAAGAACGAAAGGAAAAATCAAATGAAAAGGGTTGTTATCTTTCTAGGAGCGATGCTTCTCGCGACGGTCCTACTGCCCTCACGTCTAGTGTCGCCCGTCGCCGCCAGCGCGACCACGTATAGCTTCAACTTGGTCGGGCCCAACACAGCGGAGAACCAGTTCGGCCGCACCATCCGGGTGACTGGCTCCGGGACCTTCGATACCGGCGCTAATTCGGTCGTGGCGAGCGGCTCTTTCACAACATTTCTTGCGAATGGGTCCCGTTTCCACTCGGGCACCTGGCAGGCCACTGCGTTCACTAGCTTCGATGCCTTCGGCGGGCCGAACCCAGGGCTCCAGGGTGGTGTACTCGATATCACCGTGACCCTCTTTCGCGATGACGGCGCATCAATAACGGGTCTACCGATGATTGTCACTTGCGTTATCCACTCGCCTGGCGGGTTCGAGGAGGGAACAACTGTTGGTGATTTTACGGAAAAGACCGGCGGGACAACTCTGTTTCACCTGGATGACTAGACGGGACCTAAGGCCGCAGCAGACCTGGGTCTACGAAAGCAGCGGCGCAGAACAATTACGATTTCACCTAGAAGTAAGCAAAGGAGAATTCGCATGAAATCCCACAAGAAGTATCTCGTCCCAGGCGCAGCCTTGTTCCTCATCGGGCTCTTGCTGTCTTTCCCAGTTCAAAAGGCAGCGCAGATTCCCCCCACCACCCAATTGATAGCGCAGAGCTCGATTCTGTCAGGTTTGGCGTCGGGCGCGGTGTTTCCGTTCATCGACACGACGCCAAGTGGGATTTCCCGCGCACACATCGCAATTACTGATGCGACCAGCAGTTGCTCCGCTGGTGCTGCGGCTCCCGCTAGCATTCAGGTTCTCGTTGGTCAGGCTGGCGTAGCTCTGGTGAACGTGATGACAGCAGCGACGAACACGGGAATCTCCACCGTTTCAGGGCAGTGCGTCTTCCATGTAACGGTGATGCCCGGTGTGGCTGGGGTTCCCGCAACGGTGACGGATATCGTCGTCCATAACAATGGCGGCTCCGCCCTCACTGGGGTCAACACTGTGACGGCCTCGGCAGAAGTCAAGTAGAGGGCCAAGACGGCCTGAGGCGGGGCCCTGCATCGCAGTCCGCAACTGGCACCGGCGAATCCGGCCCTGGTAAAGAGGAAGACACGTGTGCTCAAGGCGAGGGACAATTTTTGGGGTGATGGGTGCTGGTGAGCTGTGTCGACACTGTTCCCTTGCGGCACGGCCCACGAAAAGACACCTAGCCCGGATAATTCATAAACGCAGAGAGCGGAGTGGGTTTGGGGGCTTCTGGGCCGGGGCAGGTCGTGGCGTATTGATTTTCAGCTGTTAAAATTGGTGATGGGTGGCATTGATTCGGCCACTCATCGAACTGTGACGCTAGTGGACTGGTTGCCGGCGCCGGGAAGACGGTAATGGATGGCTCGACCGTTGCGTTTCTTTTCAGGTGGCCCGAGAGCCCCGCAGCAACCGAGGTTCGCTTGAGTTCTAAAGGACCATGTAAGGCGAGCCTGTTTTCCCCCCTCCTGTTCTTCCTCCTCGCCGCATCGCTCGCAGCTCAGCAAGTCCCAGTAGCATCCGTTGAGAAAGCCACGATTGAAGGATTGGTTGTTAGTGCTGGAACAGGCGAGCCGTTGAGGAGAGCAGTGGTCACGCTGCGCCAGGTTGAGGGTCGCGAACAATCCTACGCCACGAGCACCGACGCCAGCGGTCACTTCATACTGAAAGACATTGGGCCGGGCCGGTACCGACTCTGGGTTGAGCGCAACGGCTATGTCCGCCAGGAGTACGGCCAGCGCGCCGCCAATCGACCGGGTATCATTCTGACGCTTCAGACCGGCCAATACTTCCGGGACATGGTCCTCCGTCTAATCCCCACCGGTGCCATCACCGGCCGGGTGTACGACGAGGCCGGCGATCCGATTGAGGGAGGCCGCATCAGAGCATTGAGACACAGTTACGAACGGAACCAGCGCCAGTTTGTTCAGGCCGCGACCGCCGTAACCAATGATCGAGGAGAGTATCGCCTCTATGGGTTGCCTCCGGGTCAGTATTATGTCAGTGCGACCTATACGCCTGCACTCGCGCGCGAAGTCGGTGGCGCGACGGCAGCTCAGACCACGGCGGGGCCTCTTCTAGGGGAAGGCTACGCGCCGACTTATTACCCTGGTACGAACGACCCTGTGCGCGCTGCCCCCATCGCGCTGGGGGCCGGTGAGGAATTACCAGGGCTGGATTTTACTCTCCTGCCTAAGCGTACGGTGCGTCTCCGCGGACGGGTCTTCAATGCCATCAGCGGTCACTCTGGGCGTGGTGCCACACTGTGGCTCTACACGCGCGAGTCCGGCTCCCGCAGCCCTGTTTTTCGCAATCAAACGGTTGCGGAGGATGCTCAAGGAACATTCGAATTCCGCGGCGTGACGCCTGGTCCGTACAGCCTTCGGGCGAATTTGTTGGAGGAGGGCGAGGTCTACCAGGCGCGACAAACGCTCGACATCGGTGATGCAGACGTGGACGGCATCAGCCTTGTCCTGGCCCCGGGCATGGAGCTGAAGGGGCGCGTTCTCACCGAGGGCAACCCGCACCTCAATTTCACCGACTGGCGCGTTGTGCTCGAGCCACGCGACGACCCTGAAATGACCAGCGCAAGTGTCTCGGTAAAACCCGATGGCACGTTTACGTTCAAAAATCTTGGCATCGAGGTCTACGAAGTTAGCGTGGCCGGCGCACCGGAGGACTTCTACCTCAAGGCCGCCCGACTAGGCAACGACAACGTGCTCGAAGCGGGTCTCAGCCTTGCCCGCGGCCGACAACCCGGCCCCCTTGAATTGGTGCTTAGCTCTGCCGGTGGGCAGATTGACGGCATCGTTGGGAGCAAAGAGCAAGGTTTTGATGGCGCCATTGTCGTCTTGGTCCCAGAACCGCGGCACCGCGGCCAAGCGCGCCTGTACAAAACCACCACCACCGACCAGTATGGCCACTTCACCCTGCGGGGCATTGTCCCGGGAGAGTACAAGCTGTTCGCTTGGGAAGACATTGAGGCCGGGGCGTACCAGGACGCAGATTTCCTGCGGCCCTACGAGGAGCGCGGCGAACCCTTCCGAGTCGTGGAGGCTGGTCACCACAGCATACAGCTGAAGTTGATCCCGGCCGATATCATCCCCAGGTGAGACAGGTAGGCTCCGCATCCAAATCGTCTGATTTGGCACGCCACTCTTCTCCAGCGGCGCAGACAGAATCCTAATGACTTAGCGGATCAGAATTTGACAGGTTTTTGGGGCAGCGGATAGCAGTCGCTGAATCCCCTTCCCGGTCGAAATCGCTTCGCCAATGATCCAGAGACGATCCAGCGAGACAGAGCCAATTGGGCGTGTAACGGGCAATTCATACATGTGGCAACCTTGATTTCGCCGGTCATCGATGCGCAGCGGATCCGCGCAGACTGAACTGAGGTAGAATCCGACGCGTGGCGTGGGAGGGAGAATTCGGCAGGCAAAGCAATTTTGGGATGGCCTGGTTCTTGTTGTGTCTTGCCTTTGTCGCGCATGTGGCGGACGAGGCGCTGACCGGTTTTCTTCCCGTTTACAACGCCACCGTTCTGGCGATGCGGAGCGAATACAAGTGGTATCCGATGCCCACTTTTGGATACCGCGAGTGGCTCTCCGGTCTTATAGCCGTTAATATCTTGTTGTTGCTTTTCACCCAACTCGCCTACCGCAACGCTCGATGGCTGCGTCCTCTGGCCTACTTCTACGCCGGCATCATGTTCCTAAACGGCATGGGCCACACGCTGGCCACCATCTTTGGGCGCACCGCCTCTACGGTTCCCATTCCTCGCCCAGCGCCAGGCTTTTACTCATCACCCTTGCTTCTTGCGGGCTCGATTTATCTTTTGATTCGATTACGTGCCAGCCGCCGAAAGCAGAGCGAGGCCACGGACTCTTAGCAGTTTGCTGAAAGAGCAGTGTTGATTGCCATTCCGAGCGGAGCGAGGAATCTGCTTCCTTCAAGAAGCCAAGAAAAAGCAGATTCCTCGGGCATACCCCGCCCTCGGAATGACAAGGTAAGTAGTTTTTCGGCAGTCTGTTAATACAACAAACCGAAAGTTTGAAGGAGGCTCACGTTGCGAAATTCTTCCCTTGCAGTTTTCCTGATGACGTTCATCCTGTTGGCCGGCGCGAGCGCTGATTCTCGCGGGCAAACGAAGACCGCGACTAAGACGGAAGAAGCGCCGCTGCGCGTGGCGCTTGCGGGGCTCGTGCATGGACATGCCTTTGGATTTTTCGATCAGTTTCAGAACCGGACTGACCTGCAGGTCGTGGGAATCGCCGAAGCCGATCGCCAACTCGCGGCACAATTTGCCAAGAGCTACGGATTGGCGCCAGAACTTTTCTATTCCGATCTGGAGGAAATGCTGAAGAAAACGCATCCTCAGGTGGTGCTCGCGTACACCAACACCTACGATCATCGG
>WNFC01009430.1_pt1 | contig 21076 bp, 14 predicted proteins | sample 5400541 | NCBI WGS metagenome assembly WNFC01 (sample SAMN13153342, study PRJNA577476) | soil metagenome | isolation source: 120 cm saprolite under Douglas fir tree site 2 hole 2 replicate 1 | place: USA:California | collected 2015-04-18
TGCTTGCCTACGGACTGGCTTGGGTTGCGCATCTTTTCGTGGAGCACAACATGCCCGCGACCTTTGAGCATCCGCTGTTCTCCTGGTGGGCGGATCAGCGCATGGTGTTTCTGATGGTCACCGGGCGGATGGGAAATGAAGTGAAGCGGTACGCCGGCTCCCCGCCGGGGATCAATTGAACCGGTGAGATTGGCCGGCTGCGACGCCGCGGAAGTGGCGGAGCCGTTTCGTGAGGCGCTCCGCAATCTCAGTTCTTTCTTGGATTAGGCCGCATCGGAAACGGAAAGACAGCCAGAAATGGCTGTTCTACTCAATCACAAACTACTCCATTCGGGCGGCGAGAATCTGCTTGTCGTGAATTTCCACTTCGATGCCCAGCGGCGGCCGCAGGTCGGAGCCTTGCACGATGGCGCCGCGCACCCACACACTTCCCGGAATATTCATCATCTTGAGCGGATCGTACACCGTCCGGCTGCACGGATTGCCGACCATAGGGTGTTTGGCGCCGCGAAAGCCGTAGTCTGCCCTAAGCTTTTCGAGGTCGGTGACGTACTCGAGGCGGCAATTCCCGAAGGGCGCAGTAAGCGAAAACGCCCAATAACTCGCGGGCTGGCTGGCGGAACCGTTGGGTAAGCGGACCAATACAGCAGGGACGTTCTCTCCGCTGGCGCGATTCATGTAGACAAAGTCCTTGGAAGCCCAGGGGGCGACCATCTCCTCCAGGCCGGCGATAGACGGTTCCGATTCAGTCGCATGAGGTAAAGCCGCGTTGGCGTCTGGGGCCGGTGCGGGAACTTCGATCTGCGGAGTCGGTGCAACAGGGGGAGCCGCGGGTGCCTTGGGAAGCAGGACTGGTCCGGCATTTTTCAATACCCGTTTGACAATGGCCGCGCAGCTAAAAAAAGGAGCCTGCGAGGAAACGCGGAAAAACTGACAGCGGCTTCTGGCAGGGTATTGTAGAGCCGGCGAGGAGGAGGGGCAACCCCGACACGGTCGTAGGAATTCAAAGAAGGCAGTTCAGGGCGTTTTTCGACTCGAAGAAGCAAGGCTCTGATTCTGCGGGAAAATGTTATTGAAGTGGGTACAATAGGCCATACGAGGCTTGTCTCTTCCGCAGGGTCGCCAGTACTGTAGTAAGTACCACTGAAGAGCAGCCTGGGGAGCGGCTACTCGTTCAAGCGAACATGGCCACCGATACACGAGCTTCGGCACGGGCGTTTGTACGTAGCCTGAACATTCTGCTGAAATTCTTGTTGGATGGCGTGCCGCTAGGCTCCGCGGCCGGAGAGCGCAGCTTCGCGCAACTGCTGATTACTTCCGGCATCGCCAGCATTCATTTCGCACCGACCTTGACGCAGCCGCAATTGGCGCGTTTTGTGCGCGCATTCCCCAGCGGAAACGCCAAGCCTTCTTCGCTCGCTGAGCAGTTGAAGCACGCGTTGGCCGGCGAAACAAGCATCAAGGTGAACGAGATTCGCTATGTCGCGGAAGACTCCTCCGTGGCTGGTATCAAGGTTGCCGCACAGCTTACGGCGAAAGCGTTGGGCGCGCACGGCGACAAGTTCCGCGATTTTTTTGAAGATCCCAATAAAATGTTGCAGATGATCCTTGCCGCGGAAGGCAGCCGCAACTCGGGCGGCGGAGGGGGCGGCTCGGGACCAGGATTCGGTTTCGGCAGCGGCGGCTCGGGGGTCCCCGGCGGTGGCGGTGGAGGCACTGGTGGCTCAGGCGGACCCGGAGGCGGCAGCGGCGGCGCTGGCACTGGCAGTTCCGGCGGTGGAGGTGGCAGCGGAGCGGATGCCGGCAATTTGTGGGGAACGCCGAGGCAGGGTGGTGGTGGTGGAGGAGCGCCTGGAGGCGCGGGCGGTGGTGGAACGGGTGGCAGTGGTGGAACCGGTGGCGGCGGAACTGGAGTCGGTAGTGGCGGTGGTGCGGGCGGCGGCACTGGCGGTTCCGGTGGCGGAGGTGGTGCAGGGGGCGGCGCACCTGGAGGCTCTCTAGGTCCAATTGGTGCTCCGGGAGCGGAGGGAGCGACGCCCGGCAAATGGCTGACGGCCTCGGCATTGCTGCGTGGCGCAACTGCAGGCGGCGTAGGCGGCGGTGGCGAAGGGGGCGGCGCCTATTCCGTGGCGGAAGAAGATGTGCGCGCGATGCTTGGACTTTTCGCGCAATTGGGCAAGTCGCGCAAGGACCCGGAAGCGCGCATGGAAGTGCCTACATTTCAATCGCGGTTGAGCGCGCTGCCCGTTCGCGCGCAATACACTTTGCAGCAAGCGCTAGCCGGACTTGCCGCACAGGCTCCCAACGAGAAGCCGGACAAGCCCATGCTGCTCAAGCTTGCCGAGCACGTGGCCATTCGCTTCGCGCTGGACAGTTACGAGCGTGGCGAGCTGCGCGTGAATGCGGTCAAGCAACTGCTCGACCGCATGAATTCGGAAATCGAAGGGCTGCGCAAGATCTTGGCTTCGCAAGAAGACATGATGGCCAACGCGGGATTGCAAGTGCAATCCTACACGGAGCTCTTGGATCAGGAATTCTGGGCGCAGGTGCCCGACGAAAACAAGAAGGAAGTGCTGACTTCCGATGAATCGTGGTGCGTGCCGCCGCGAAACGTGCGCGGCTACCTGGAAGACATGCTGCGGCGCGGCGAGCTGAAGACGGTCAACGAAATTTTGATGAAGTATGCGGCTTGTATCTCCCTGGAAAATCCCGAGGCGCGCCGCACCACCGCGATTGGCCTTTCCGATTTGGCGGAACTTTACGGCAGCGGCGACGGCAGCGCGCTGATGGACGCCATCCGGCGTTTGGGAAACCAGTTGGCCATCGAGCGCGAGCCGGAGCTGCAGACCCTGGTGAGCGCGGCATTCGTGCGCCTGAGCCAGGAAGCGGCCAGCAAGCGCTGCTACCCGGCGATGCAGCAAGCCCTCGCTTCGCTGGACAATGTGGAAGCGCAGCGTCCCGGATCGACGCAGAGTCTGCGGCCGCGCATTGGCGCAGAGGAACGCATGCCGGAGTTCGTGGAAGAAGCGCTGCGCAGCGGCCAACTCGCCGACGGCATGATCGACATCTTGACGCTGATGCCCAAGGCCACGCTGCATTATGTCACCAATCGTTTTGGCCATTGCGGGTTTCGCGACGATTGCGAGCTGCTCAGCCAGATTGTGCGCGGGATTGGCGAAGACGCCACGCAGCGTTTGGTGGAAACGCTGCAGACCGCACCCGCAACCGAAGCGGCGGAAACCATCGGCTTGCTGACGCTGCTTGCGCCCGAAGCGGTGAGAAAGGTTCTCCCGGTGCGCTTGTCGCAATGGCCGCGCACCTCGCATGATCGCACGGTGCGCCAGTTGTCTTCCGCGCCGCCGGACCGCCGCGCGGAGTTGCTCGTCGCGCTCTACGATTCGTTGGATGTGCTGATCCGTCCGCTGGCTATCGACGAGATGGGCATGAGCGGGCGGCCGGAATGCATTCCCAGGCTTCTGGAGCTGGCGGAAAATGAAGCAACGCCAGGATTCACGCGGGTAAAGGCCATCGAAGCGCTGGGCCGCCTGCGCGGCACGGCGGCCACCACGCTGTTGCTGCACATCATGGACGCGCGCCAACTCTGGCGCTGGCAGTATCCGGAGGAGCTGCGCGTCGCGTCGGCGCAGGCGCTGATGCGCATTGATGCGAACACCGCAATTGACAAGCTCGCTCCCTGCGGCTTTGACCGCAAGGATTTGGTGCTGGAACCCACTGACCCGGACCCCAACGTTGCCGTAATTCGCCAGCGCCGCTACGCGCGCTTGAAGCTGGGGCGCAACCTGGTGGCGACTACCATAAATATGCGCGAAAATTTCCGCCTGTCCATTCCGGAATTGAATTTGGGCGGCGGCGTGGGCTCCGGCGAGCGTCATCTTGCGCCCGGTTCGCTTCTGACCTTCAAGATCGCGCATGGCGTGCGCAACATCAAGGCACAGGCAATCGTGCGAGGCGCGCGGCCGCAAGCCATGGCTTTCGAGTTTGTGGAAATGGATCTGGAAGACCGCGGCAGGCTGCGGAAATTATTGATGGAGCTGGGTGGCTTGCCGCTTGCGGCGCAGGTTACGAACCGCACCCGCCGGCGCGGCCGCATGGCCGTCTCGAAGAACTAGGCGGCTATCCCGATTAGATACACCTGACCAACCTGTCCTCTTAGGGCGCCACACCGTACATTCGGGCAGGTCTTGCTCCCGCTCCTCCGACGCGTGGCCCGCGAAGCACATAGAACCTCTGTACCATTGCCGCCCTCCTGTCATGGCGCTACGGTACTAGTGAGGTAGTCCCATTGGGACTCGTGGCGCGCAGTTGAAAGCTGTCGACCCCAAAACGACCGCAGCACGGGCCTTCGTCAGAAGCCTGAACATTCTCCTGAAATTTGCCCGTTTGTACGGGTATGACCATGTCCGCACGGTCGAGCAGTTCGATAGCGCCTGGCGTGAATTGCGCACCGCCATTCCGGACTCTAACGATGCAGGGTTGCTGCTCGCGGCCACGGGTTCGCAGTTGCTGCTGGATGGCGTGCCGCTGGAGGGTGCTCCCGCGGAAAAACAATTTGCCGAGCTGCTTTCCGCCGCGGGCGTTGGCAGCGTGCAGTTCTTCCCGTCTATCGTGCAGGACGAGCTGAATCGCTTCGTTCGCGCTTTTCCCACCGGCAAATCCAAACCTGCGGAGCTGGCCTTGCAGTTGAAGGCCGCTCTGGCCAGCGCGGACGGAATTCGCATCAACGAAATTTGTTTCGTCGCTACTGACTCGCGAGCCAAGGAAGCGGGCATGGCCGCGCAACTGGCGGTCGTTTCGCTTGGGGGAGATTCCGACCAGTTCAACCGCTGGATGAACGATCCGCAAAAATTGCTGGAAATGATCGCCGCCGCGCAAGGCTCAAAAGGCGCGGGCGCGCCTGGTGCCGCGATCGGCTCCACGGGCGGACCGGCGGATGGAGGTGCGTCGACAGGTCGCGGAGAAACAGGCAGCGCATCAGCGGAAAATGGCGCGTCTGCCAATTCCGCCGCCCATCCGTTGCAAGCAGACTTCTCAGCCGGTGCTGGCCTCGGTCCTGGTCATGGCGTCCTCGAACCCAGCGAATCGGAAATGTACCGCATCCTGACCGCGCTGACGAGCTTCGGACAAATCGGGGCCACAGGCGGCGCGGGCACCCCTGGCGGCGTACCCGGTTCGCTCCACGAAGAGCTTTTGCAACTGCCGGTGCGTGCGCAAGACGTCTTGAAGCAAGCCCTTGCGGAGCTCGCCGCAAAAACGCCCGGCGCGAAACCCGATCAATCTGTGCTGATCCAGCTTGCCGAGCACCTGGCCATTCGCTTTGCGCTCGAGCGCTTCGAGCGCGGCGAAGTGAAGGTCAACGCGGTGACGCAGATGCTCGACCGCATGAACCACGAAATTGAGAATTTGCGCAAAATCCTCGGCGCGCATGAAGACAAAATGAGCGATGCGGGCATGCTCCTCGAATCGCGCCGCGAGATTTTAGACCGCCAGTTTTGGGCCTCGGTTCCTGAGAGCGGTAAGCGGGCTGTTCTTCTCTCCGGGGAAGCCTGGTGCATTCCTCCCAAGAACGTGCAGTCCTACGTCAACGATTTGATCAAGAAGGGCGATATCGCCGCAGCCGTCAGCATTTTACAAAATTACGCTGCTTGCGCGGAAAGCGAAGACAGCAATGGGCGTAAGAAAGCGGCTGCGGGCCTTTCGCAGCTCTCGGAGCTTTACGCAAAAACCGATCCCAAGCTGCTCGGCGAAGCGCTGCGTCATCTAGGCTTGCGCTTAAGCGTGGAGCAAGACGCCGAGTTGCAGGCGCTGGTTAGCGCGGCGTTCGTGCGTTTGAGCCAGCAAGCGGCTACCTCCCGCTGCTTTCCGGCCATGGAACAGGCTCTGGATCTGATCGCCGGCGTCGAGACTCAGCGCCCCGGCATCGCGCAAACCTTGCGCGGCAAAATGGGTATTGAGGAGCGCATTCCTGAATTTGTCGAAGAGGCATTGCGGGCCCGGCACACCTCCTCCGGACTCACCAACGTGCTGAAGCTTCTGCCGCAAAGCACTATGGAGCAGCTTGCCAGCCGGTTCAATCGGTGCAGCTTGCGCGATGATGCCGAGCACATCGCTAACCTGGCCACCGATTTGGGCGAGGAAGCGGTGCAGTACCTGCGGAGCACGGTGCGCGGCGGACCGGTGCCGGAAGCCACAGAGATGGTCGGCTTGCTGAGCAAAATCGATCCACAAGCGGTCGAGGTTTTCCTTCCTGGCCGCGTAAAGATTTTTCCGCGCATTTTGCAAGACCGCGTGGTGCGCCAGCTATCCGCCAGCGGCGCGCCCGGGCGATGCCGCATCCTCTTGAAACTGCTCGATCATGTCGACCCGTTGGTGATGCCCATGGTTGTCGATGAAATCGGCGTGACCGCGGACCGCGAAGCGCTTGGCCGCTTGATGAACATTGTGGATGGCGATCTACCCGCCGGGGCGGGACCGTTTTTGCGCGTGCGGGCAGCCGAAGCGCTGGGCCGCATTCATGCGCCCGAGTCTGTTGCCGCGCTGAAACGCATCGTCGAGACCAAGAAGGTTTTCGGTTGGGCGCATCCGCAGGAGCTGCGCATAGCCTCCTTGCAGGCGCTGGAGAAGCTGGACCCCGCATGGGCGCGCGATTTTTTCGCCAAGTGTGGCTTGAGCAAAGCGGACCTCACCCTGGCTCCGCTCGAAATGGCTGTGAACTGCAAGTTTGTACGTCAGCGCCGCCATACTCGCGTGCGGTTGAACAAGCCGGTAGTCGCCTTCAGCATCAATCTCACTCAGAACTGCCGCATGGAAATTCGCACGGTGAGCCTTGCCGGCGGCGTTGCCACCATCGATCGCCACCTCCCGTCGGGCACCTCGGTGCAGTTGAAGATGCAGCTCGGCTTGCGCCATCTGCAAGCCACGGCTTTGTTGCGCGATTATCGCGGACAGGGCATGTCTTTCGAGATTGTAGACATGAACCTCGAAGAGCGCGGCAAGCTCCGCCGTTTGCTGGCCGACAATATGTCGCCCGCTGGCGCTGTGGAAGAAACAGCAAAGCCAGTGGTGGCCTCTGACGTAGTAGCCGCCAGATAACCACTATTCGCCGCCACCTGTAGCGCAGGGCGGAGTCCGCGCAGCCCTGCGGCTTTTCCACTGCGTCTTGGCTCTTTCGGTTCTAATTTCCGCTCTTCCTCCCCTTTGCGACGTCCCGACTTCCGCGCCCGTCCCTCTTAGGTTTTGGGGGTTTCTGTTCCCTGTTTGGCGCTCGCGCATCTAAACAGATAGAATAAAGTGGGATGTTGGTCCGCTCTTGCGAGCGTCCGGCGAGTTGAACACGGGCAGGAAACGAAGCCATTCATGGATCCAGCACAGATTTTAGACAGGGTCATTGCGCAATTTATTGGCACCAAGCACGAGCGCGACGTCAAGAAGCTGCAGCCTTCCGTGGCAGCTATCAATGAGCACGAGGCCGAAGTTAAGGTCCTCAGTGATGACGACCTTAAGGCGCGCTTCCAGGCGCTGAAAGAGCCGATTCAGGAGCAGCTTAAGGAACTTGACCCAACCGAGTCCACCTTTCGCGAGTCCATGCGCCAGGCTCTGGTTCCTGCGATCGTCCCGGCATTTGCCATAGTCCGCGAAGCGGGCCGCCGCTTCCTCAACATGCGCCATTTCGATGTCCAACTCATCGGCGGCATGGTGCTGCACGACGGCAAAATCGCGGAAATGAAGACCGGTGAAGGCAAGACGCTGGTCGCCACGCTGCCCGCGGCTTTGAATGCGCTGGCCGGACGCGGCGTGCACATCGTCACCGTCAACGATTACCTGGCTCGCCGCGAAATGGATGAGTCCGCTGTATCGCGCGCTGGGGCTCTCCGTCGGCGTCATCGTGCACGACCTGGACGACGAGCAGCGCCGCGCCGCCTACGGAGCCGACATCACCTACGGCACCAACAACGAATTTGGCTTCGACTATCTGCGCGACAACATGAAGTACGACCTCGCCCATTGTGTGCAGCGCGGCCACCACTTCGCTATCGTCGACGAAGTTGACTCCATCTTGATCGACGAAGCGCGCACCCCGCTCATCATTTCCGGCCCTTCCGAAGAGTCCACCGACAAATATTTCAAGATCGACAAGATCATCCCCAAACTGATCAGGGATATCGACTACACGATCGACGAAAAACATCGCCAGGCCACGCTGACCGAAGAGGGCTTCAACAAATGCGAGCGCCTGCTCGGCCTCACCAATATGTCGGACCCGGCGAACATCGACGCCATGCACCACGTCTACCAGGCGCTGCGCGCGCACACGCTCTACAAAATTGACGTCGACTACGTCAACAAAGACGGCGAAATCGTCATCGTGGACGAATTTACCGGTCGCCAGATGCCCGGACGCCGCTGGTCGGACGGTTTGCACCAGGCCGTCGAAGCCAAGGAAGGCGTGAAGATCGAGCGCGAGAATCAGACGCTGGCGACCATCACCTTCCAGAATTATTTCCGCATGTACAAGAAACTTTCCGGCATGACCGGCACAGCGGAAACCGAAGCGGCGGAATTCGGCAAGATTTACAACCTCGACGTCGTGGTGATTCCCACCAATCGCACGCTGATCCGCAGGGAATATGCGGACGTCGTGTATCGCACCGAGAAGGAAAAGTTTGAAGCCGTGGTGAGCGGCATCTTGCAGGAAGACAATTCGTTCGCCAACGGCATTCGGCATTATCACGAGCGCGGCCAGCCGGTCTTGGTGGGCACCATCTCCATCGAAAAATCAGAAACCATTGCGGAAATTCTGAAGAAGTCGGGAGTGCCGCACCAGGTGCTCAACGCCAAGCAGCACGAGCGCGAATCGCGCATCGTGGCGCAGGCCGGCCGCAAGGGCGCGGTCACCGTGGCCACCAACATGGCCGGCCGCGGAACGGACATTCTGCTCGGCGGCAATCCTGAATTTCTTACGCGCGAGCACTTTCTGAAAAACAAGCTGGCTATGCCTTATGCCGCCGCTCCCGCGGTCATCGGCACGGACGGCGCGAGCGGCAACGGCGCGCAAGCCACTGTTCCCATGGTTCTGTTTCAGAACGAAGGCAAGATTTTTCAGGTCCCCGCCGATCAGTGGAAGCCCATCTACGACCAGTTTGCCAATCAATGCAAGTCCGAGCATGACGAGGTCGTCGAGCTCGGCGGCTTGCACATTCTCGGCACCGAACGCCACGAAGCCCGCCGCATCGACAATCAGTTGCGCGGCCGCGCCGGCCGCCAGGGCGACCCTGGTTCTTCGCGCTTTTTTCTTTCGCTGGAAGACGACTTGATGCGCATTTTCGGCGGCGAGCGCGTCAAGGCCCTGATGTATCGCCTGGGCATGACGGAAGGCGTGCCCATCGAGTCCAAGCTCATTTCGCGCCGCATAGAGAACGCGCAAAAGTCGGTCGAAGCGCAAAACTTCGACGCCCGCAAACACCTGCTCGAATACGACGACGTAATGAACAAGCAGCGCGAGACCATTTACGGGATCCGTCGTTCCGCGCTGGAAGGAAAAGATCAGCGCGACTACGTTCTCGAAATCGCCGAAGATGTCGCGCGCGAACTCGTCGACACCTTCTGCCCGCGCGAGCAGCACCCCGATCAATGGAACGGCGCGCAATTCCTTGCCGAGATGAACAGCCAGTTTGGCATCGATGCCAAAGCCGCCGGCGCCGATCCCGGCGCTCTGAGCCACGACGAGCTTTCAGAAGCCGCCGTCAAGGCTGTCACCAAGCGCTACGAGGAAAAAGAAAAGCAGTTCACCTCGGAGCTAATGCGCTGGCTCGAACGCCGCATCATTCTCGATGTCGTCGATTCGCAGTGGAAAGACCACTTGCTTTCCCTCGACCACCTGAAGGAAGGCATCGGCCTGCGCGGCTACGGCCAAAAAGATCCGCTCGTCGAGTTCAAAAAAGAAGCCTTCGTGCTCTTTGAAGACATGATGGCGCGCATCGACAACGAAACGATTCGCTACCTCTTCTACATTCAGATGCAGCAAGCGGAGAGGTCGCCCGACGAAATGCAGCTCGGGCCGGATGCGCAGCAAGTCGGCATTCCCCGGCGCAGTTCAGGCGGAGCGCAAGCCGCGGTGGCCAGCGCCGCCGCGCGCGCAAGCGAACCGGGTCCGCAGCGTCTGCCGGAAATCGCGCGTCAGCTCGAGCGCAAACAGCAACGCCAGCAAAAAGATTTGCAATATCAAACCGGCCCCGCGCAGGCTGAAGCACCAAAGCCCGTGCGCGCCGGCGCAAAAGTCGGGCGCAACGATCCATGTCCGTGCGGCTCCGGCAAAAAATACAAAAAATGCCACGGCGCCACCGCATGAGAAATCCCATACAAAAAATTGCCATCGAGGCTGTAGCGCAGGGCGGAGTCCACGCAGCCCTGCGGCCTTTCCGCGGCGTCTTGGCAAGAGCCGTACAAGCGAAGCAGTTCGTTATTTGCGCGAGTCGTTGATTTAACGGTTGAGGACGGGCAAGATGCCTGTCCCACCAGAGAGAACGCCCAAATGCCTCCCGCCGCACCGCAGCAAATGCCAGAACGCCAGCCCATCCCCGGCGTAAAAAATCTCGTCGCCATCGCCAGCGGCAAAGGCGGCGTCGGCAAAACCACTGTCGCGGTCAACCTCGCGCTCGCCCTCGTAAAGCTCGGCCACAAAGTTGGCCTCCTCGACGCCGACGTCTACGGCCCCAACGTCCCCATCATGCTCGGCACCACGCAAGAGCCGCTCGCCACCATGGACAAGCGCATCATCCCCGTGGAAGTCGCCGGCCTAAAAATGATTTCCATGGGCCTGCTCAATCCCGGCGACAAGCCCATGATCTGGCGCGGCCCCATGCTGCACAGCGTCATAACGCAATTCCTACGCAGCGTGCAATGGGGCGAGCTCGACCATCTCGTCATCGATCTCCCGCCCGGCACCGGCGACGTCCAGCTCACGCTCATCCAGACCGTTGCCGTCACCGGCGCCGTCGTCGTCACCACGCCCTCCACCGTCGCCCTCGCCGACGTCCGCAAAGCCATCGAAATGTTTCGCCAGGTCAACGTCGAAGTCCTCGGCGTCGTCGAAAACATGAGCACCTTTGCCTGTCCGCACTGCGGCAAGCCCATCGACATCTTCGGCCACGGCGAAGGCGCAAAAACCGCGCAAGCCTACGGCGTCCCTGTCCTCGGCGAAATCGAAATCGATCCCCGCATCCGCATCGGCGGCGACACCGGCAAACCCGTCGCCTTGCTAGGCGAAACCGCCCTCGGCGCAAAAAGCCTCTTCGCCGTAGCCCGCGCCGTAATCACCCGCCTCGATGCTGTCTCTGCCACCACTTCTGGGCCGTCAGTTCAGATTGACTAACGTGCGATGTGTTTTTCCCTTGAGTCCGAACCAAATTTTGCTATAATCACTCTCGGGAACAACCAGGTAAAGTCTCCGCTGCGGCAACCAAGTTGCCGCATTTTCTTTTTGCATCAGGTTCGTCAGTTTGGTAGCACCGGTTTTATAGCGCCCGCTTTCTGCCTTGCCCTGCGTCTCGAAGGGAAGCGGGCTCCGTGGGTACCGGGCCAATGCACCAAAATCGCGCATCGCCGTAAGCCCTTTAGAATCAACACTTGTATAAGGGAATTGTAGACTTCACAAACCCACTGTAAGTGATAGGAGAATATAGCATTTATAGGCCTGTCCGAACCGATTCTTGCCAAAAAACTGCGGTTAACGTAACGTTTTCGGAGTGTCGAAATCAAACCAACTTGCTTACGGATTTTTGCTAGTGGGAGCCACACTTCCGTTCTTTCTGGCAGACTGGGGTTGGATTGGCGCTGGCATCTGCTTTCTTATTGGCGTGGCGCTTTTAATAAGTGGCCATTCAAGAGGGTTAGACGAACCGTCCGAAGCGGAGATTCTTAAAATCCCGCATGAGGTTTCTAAATCGAAAATTGAGGGATGCGATGACGGCCCGCAGATTCGGTTAGTGTGGGGTATCCCAAAAGACTTTTTGGCCGTAGGTGTTCATAAGAGGCGGTTGATTCTAGAAAACAGAAGCGACAGAGATGCTTACCGAGTGCAAATTGAAAATGTTTCTGTAGATCGCAATAAAGCTGTGACCGCTACGTTTCCTGAAATTAACTTGCTGCCCGCTCGCGCAACACAAACTATCGAACCAAAGATCATCGGAAGAGTCCACTCGCAGTATGTGAACGAATTTGAAATGGTGTGGGCAAATGCGAATGAAATTCCAGATAACTTTAAGAGTACAGATGAGAATGGCATAGAGTGGCTGAAAATACCGATTGCGGTTACATTCTACGGTTATGGGAAGAATGGGTATTGCGCGAGTTTTGAATTCGTGGACGACCAAAGTTTGGGGGCTTTTACGGAGGTCAGATTTGTTGGGTGTGAGAGTTTATGAAGAAAAAATCTAGGCCTAAAAAATACGCCAAGAAACTGTCACTTCAACCTCTGCAATTCGATGACGCGGTGTCGGCATTGCTGAAAGTGAAACCTCAAAAGAGAAAGGCAACAAAGAAAAAATAGAGGTTGGGACAATATATGGCAGGCATGATGCGACCCGAATATCAGACGCTTTACGCTCGCTTCCAAGAGATAAAAAAGCAGTACGCGCAGGCCAAAACTGTGCAAGAGAAGCTAGACCTATTAGCGATTGCGCGGGAAATCCTCAAACAAGCGCAAGAGCAGGTAGCCCAATTTCAGGGCGAAATAGACCGGATGAGAAAATCCTAATGAGTAAAAAAATCCTGGCTCTTCAAAGAAAAACCTCCCGACCCGCCCGACATTTGTATAAGGTCGAAAATTTGTTTCGACCTAAGAGCGGAGTCCACAAACTCCCACGTACATCTGGTAAAGATTGTGTTCTTGTCCCATTCGCACTGACCGCCTGCATACCGGAGTCGGCAATTCGTAAATACGCAGCTAAAGAACCGTTTACTGTCCATGTCGATGATGGCATCTCGAAAAGTGTCGTTTTGTATTTGGGTGATGGCCATAAATCACGAAACTCCTAGTTTCTTCCCTTTAGCTTGGCGGTAGGTTAGTCGCTTCCCGGTCACTCCTTTAATTGCCAGTAGTGTCCGTTCGCCATCATTGATTCCGCGCGCGTTATAGCGGAAATCAAATTCGTTTAAGTAGCGATGCAGGTGCTTTTTGGAAACGTGGTGGAAACTGCCCATGATGCCGCGCTTGAGTAGAGCAAAGAAGCCTTCGGCGGTATTGACGTGGATTCTTTTCCCGCCCTCGTAGCGAACATAGTCTTCTTTACTGTGCTTGATTATGCTGTGATTCGGATAACGAGATTTGACGAAATCGTAGGCTGAAAAATCATCCGTCATCACATTGGTATCTTTGCGGACGTTCTCAAAAAGAATCTCTTTGAGGTTTTGGGAAGAGACGCGCTCGACGTGGCGCGAGATCACCCGCCCGTTGCGCTGGACTAGCGCTACTACCGGCGATTTGTGGCTATGAATATCTGGACGCCCGCGATGGCCCATTCTGCGGCGCTTACCACCAACATAGGTTTCATCTATTTCGACTGTGCCGGATAGTTTACGCTTCAAAGGTTCTTGCTTCATTGCGTAGCGAATCCTATGCGTCATAAACCATGCGCTCTTATAGGTCACGCCTAGCATTCGGTGCAACTGGTGGGAACTCATCCCTTTTTTGCTGGCACAGAGAAGATGAATCGCCATAAGCCATTTGTGCAGGGGAATGTGGCTATCAGAGAAGATCGTATCTACAGTAACCGTGAACTGCTTGCGGCACCCTTTACACTTCCATACGCCTTTGCGGACAGGGCGCTTGGAGTCGGGTTTCCCTTCTAGGCGGTAGGATTCGCCTAGCAGTCCGCAATGTGGACAAACCGTCCCATTGGGCCAGCGTTGCTGCTCCAAGAACGCTCTGGCGCTATCTTCATCGTGAAAATTTCCAGCAAGATCAGTGAGGTTCATGTTATGACCCCGACTCTACTTTCGGTGCTTGAGGAATTTGAGAGAGTAACGCGGAAAGATCGGTCTCATCGTTTGCTGCGGAGATTTGTGCAACGAGTGAAGCAAATTTCTCGCGAACTTGCTGTCGCAGACTCGCATCTCCAAAGGTCTGAGCGTAGAGTTTCATTAGAGAAATGTCTTTCTGTGCTCGCACGATGGAAGATGGATTGAAATACGGTGTTTTGAAAGAACAGTTCCTCATACCGCTCTGTCATCTTTTGAAGCATCTGTTTTGTTGTGATTTTCTTAACCACAAACCACCTCCCTAAACTGAGCCAATTCTCTTAGATATAAGTGGGTTTGTCAAGGATATAATGCCCTTGTATAAGTGTTGATTCTAAAACAACTTAAACTCATTTAGAATCAACACTTACAAGAAAAGGGGGGAGGGGGAGGGGGTACGGTTAACTAGAATTTGTTCCCCGATCCTCGCTCAACGGCGCGCCATTGACTCGACAGCTCGACATCCGACCCTACCGCGGCAAGCGGCCCGAAATCGCCGCATCCGCCTACATTGACCCCGCTGCCGTCATCATCGGCGACGTGGTCATCGGCGCCGACTCCAGCATCTGGCCCTGCTCCGTGGTCCGCGGCGACGTGCACTATATCCGCATCGGCGCGCGCACCAATATCCAGGACGGCTGCGTCCTCCACGTCATGCGCGACGAATACCCGCTGCTCCTCGGCGACGACGTCACCATCGGCCACGGCGTCACCCTGCACGGCTGCGCCATCGAGTCCCGCTGCCTGGTCGGCATGGGCGCCATCATCTTGAATGGAGTGAAGATCGGCGCCGGCAGCATCGTGGCCGCCGGCACCCTAATCCTAGAGCGCACCGAAATTCCGCCCAACAGCTTGGTAGTAGGCCACCCCGGCAAAATCAAGCGCCCCCTGACCGCCATCGACCAGTCCGCCATCGACGCCTACGCCCAGCGCTACGTCGAATACAAAAACATCTACCGCGAGGAACCCGTTTCGTGAGCGACGCCACAGCAAAGAAAGAAGAGCGCCGCAAGTTCCAGGCGATCAAAGGCACGCGCGACATCCTCCCGCCCGAGACGGAGCTGTGGAATCGCGTCGAGCAAACTGCCCGCGAGGTCTTTGCGGCATATGGTTTTGGGGAAATTCGGATACCTGACTTCGAGCTTGCCCGATTGTTTGAACACAGCATAGGTGATGAGACTGACGTTATTACCAAGGAGCTTTATTCTTGGATTGATTCTCCCAGAGCAAATCAGGCTCTTAGACGTGTTCGCGCCAAGGCAATTGCGAACGCCTATCGAGCAATCCACGATGATCAAGCTGTGCGAGAGGAACTATTTAAACAGGCCGAGGCGGGGGCTCTCGACACGTTAGCCAGAGCGAACAGGATCAGCTTGCGGCCGGAGGCAACGGCCTCCGTCTGCCGGGCGTACATCGAGCACCGCATGCAGAGCCTGCCGCAGCCCGTAAAGCTCTATTACATGGGGCCTATGTTCCGCCGCGAACAGCCGCAAAAAGGCCGCTATCGCCAGTTCTACCAAATTGGGGCGGAGGTTCTCGGCGGCACCGATGCCCCCGGCATCGACGCCGAGGTCATCGAGATGCTGATGACATTTTTCGACAAATGCGGCCTGCAAGGCGCCACGCTCTACATCAATTCCATCGGCCACAACGCCGACAACTGCCGCCGCGGCTACGTCGCAAAACTCAAAGCCGCGCTCGGAAGAGTGAAAGACAAACTCGGCCCCGATTCCCAGCGCCGCATCGACTCTAATCCACTGCGCGTCCTCGACTCCAAGCTCGAAAGCGAGCAAGCCGTCATCGCCACGCTCCCGCACATTGCCGACCACCTCTGCGACGAATGCAAGGCGCACTACGCCGAGGTAAAGCGCCAGCTCCAGGTCCGCGGCGTCCTCTACCAGGAAAACTGGCGCCTCGTTCGTGGCCTCGACTACTACATGCGCACCACCTTCGAAATCACCGCCCCGGGCCTCGGCTCGCAAAACGCCGTCTGCGGCGGCGGCCGCTACGACGGCCTCGTGGAGCTCCTCGGCGGCCCGCCAACAAAAGGCATCGGCTTCGCCATAGGCGAAGACCGCCTCATCTTGTCCCTCCAAGAAAGCGGTAAAGGCCAAGTGCCGCAAGGCCGCGACATCTACATCGCCTGGATGGGCGAAAAAGCCCACGCCACCGCCATCCGCGCCGCCAAAGATCTCCGCAAAGCCGGCTTCAGCGTGGAACTTCCTCCGCTAGAACAAAAACTCGGCAAAGCCCTGGGCCAAGCCGACAAACTCGGCGCAAAATACGCCCTAATCCTAGGCGACAACGAAGTCTCCGAAGGCCTCTGGACCCTGAAAACTCTATCAACCGGCGAACAAACAAAATTCACTGCGTCAGATTTGCTGGAGTTTTTGCGCCAGCAAAAAAATGTGTCATCCTGAAGCTATCCGTTCTGACTTGCCCGGGCGTTCAATCGCGAACCTCTAGCTCAGGTCCGCAGTTTGGACCTGAGGCTTTTCCCCAGCACGAGCGCGATGTTTCCGTCGTGTAAAGGAATTTCAGTGTGACGATCGGCCCCGAAAGCAAAAGGTGAGCACAGTGCTGGATTTTCTCGGCAACCTAAAACGTACCTACTGCGGCGAGCTCAGCGACAGTGACATCGGGCGCGAAGTCATCATTATGGGCTGGGTTGCGCGCCGCCGGAATTTCGGCAAGTTAATATTCATCGATGTACGCGACCGCACTGGCATCGCTCAGGTAGTTTTCGACTGGAAGAGCAATCCTGAACCGCACGCCAAGGCTGAAATGCTGTCCCGCGAATACGTGGTCGCTGTTCGCGGAAAGATTGTGAAACGACAAGTTGCGTCGGAGGACTCGGCAAAGGGTCAGGTTGAAGTTGTGGCAGGTGAACTTCGAATTCTCAACGAATCGAAACCGACGCCATTCCCCATCGAAGACGAAATCAACGCCGCGGAGGAAACCCGCCTGCGCTACCGCTATCTCGACCTGCGCCGCTCGAAGCCGCACCGCAATCTCGCGCTGCGCCACAAAATCGTTCTCGAAATCCGCAAAGTCATGGACGAAATGGGTTTCATCGAAGTCGAAACGCCCATGCTCACCCGCTCCACGCCCGAGGGCGCGCGCGATTATCTCGTCCCCAGCCGCGTGCATCACGGCCAGTTCTACGCGCTGCCGCAATCGCCGCAAATCTTCAAGCAAATCCTCATGATTGGCGGCCTCGACCGCTACTTCCAAATCGTGAAATGCTTCCGCGATGAAGATCTCCGCGCCGACCGTCAGCCCGAATTCACCCAGCTCGACCTCGAAATGTCATTCCCTCGCCAACAAGATATTTTCGAAGTCATCGAAAACGTGATGGTGCGCGCCTGCGCCGTCGCCGGCGTCAAAGCGGAGCGCCCCTTCCCGCACATGCTCTACAAAGACGCCATCCGTAAATACGGCAGCGACAAGCCCGACCTGCGCTTTGGAATGGAGCTGCGCGAAGTCACCAGTTGCTTCCCCGAAGAAGCAAAACAAAAGCTGCAGATCGAAGGCAACGTCTTTGCCCTCGCCGCGCCCGGCGCCGCGAATTATTCGCGCAAGCAGCTCGACGATCTCGCCGAAAAAGCCAAATCGCTAGGAGCCCGCGGCGCTTATTTCGTGAAAGTCGCGCCCGAAGGCACCACGTCGACCGTCGAAAAACTAATCGGCCCAGAAAACGTGAAGAATTTAGCCGAAGCCGCCGGGGCAAAATCCGGCGACCTCGTCGTCGCCGTGAGCGCCAAGCTGCAAATCAAAGGAACCGAAGCCGCCGCGCTCGTCGCCGGCCAACTTCGTCTCCAACTAGGCGAAGCCCTCAACCTCATCGACAAGTCCCAATGGAAGTTTCTCTGGATCACCGGCTTCCCGCTCTTTGAATGGAGCGAGTCCGACAAGCAATGGGTCAGCGCCCAACACCCCTTCACCGGGATCGTCGACGAAGATCTGGAAAAACTAGAGTCCGCCCCGTGGGAAGTCCGCTCCAAAGGCTACGATCTCGTCTTAAACGGAAACGAACTGGGCTCCGGCAGCATCCGAATCCACCGCCAGGACATCCAGGAGCGCCTCTTCAAAGCCCTAGGCCTCAGCGAAGAACAACTCCGCCGCCGCTTCGGCTTCTTCCTCGACGCCCTCACCTACGGCACACCGCCCCACGGCGGCATAGCCCTAGGGATCGACCGCATAGCCATGCTGTTAGCAGGCGAGCGCTCCTTGCGCGAAGTAATCGCCTTCCCCAAAACCACCGCCGCCCAAGACCTAATGGCCGAGTCCCCAAGCGCAGTCGACACCGACCAACTCGACGAACTAGGCATCGCCATCAAGCCCAGCGCCAAGAAAGCCGCCGAATGATATCCTTGTCGCGACTCGGACTATGAGCCGCATCCGCATCCTCCCCGAAGCCGTCGCCAACCGCATTGCCGCGGGCGAAGTTGTCGAGCGCCCCGCCTCCGTCGTCAAGGAGCTCCTTCGTCAAGGAGCTCCTCGAAAACGCCCTCGACGCCGGCGCAAAAACCATTCGCGTCGAAGTGGAAGCCGGCGGCAAGCGCATGATTCGCATCATCGACGACGGCCACGGCATGTCCCACGACGACGCGCTGCTCGCCTTCGAGCGCCACGCCACCAGCAAGCTGCGCTCCGCCGACGACCTCCTCTCCATCCCCACGCTCGGCTTCCGCGGCGAAGCGCTTCCCACCATCGCCGCCGTCTCCCGCCTGCTCCTTGAAACGCGCGCCGAAGAAGACGTCGAAGGCACGCGCGTAGAATTTGCCGGCGGCAAACTCGTCAACGTAAAACCTGCGGGCCTCCCGGTAGGCACAACCGTCAGCGTAGCCGATCTTTTCTACTCCGTTCCCGCGCGCCGCAAATTCCTCAAATCCGAAACCACCGAGCTAGGCCACATCGCCTCGCTGGTCACCCACTACGCGCTCGCCAATCCCGGCCGCCAATTCATTCTCACCACGCCCACGCAGCAAATCGTTGACTGCTCTCCCGTCGAACGCCTCGCCGAGCGCGTCTACCAACTCTTCGGCAGGCAATCTTTCGACGAGCTGATCGAAATCCCCGCAGTCTCCGCCGCCTTTCGCGCCGCCATCACCGAGCCCGAGCTGGAGCCCGCTGAAGAAAAAGCGCGTCTCACCGTTTACGGCTTCACCTCGCGCCCCGAAGTCCAGCGCCCCAATCGCAACGGCATCTACATCTTCGTAAATCGCCGCCTTGTGCGCGACCGCCTCATCCTCCACGCCATCCACGAAGCCTATCGCAACATTCTCCCCAGCAATGTTTTCCCCGCCACGCTGCTCTTCCTCGAAATGCCCTACGACGAAGTCGACGTCAACGTGCATCCCGCAAAAATCGAAGTGCGCTTCCGCCGCTCGCAATTCGTCCACGATTTCACCCGCGATTCCATTCGCCAAGCGCTGATGACCGTGCGCCCGATAGCCAGTTTCGCCGCCGCCGCATCCGGTGCATCGCAAAATCTAAATGTTTCCGCCGCCGTTCTCTCCAATGCTCCGTCGATGGATCCTACAGCTCCCTCCATCGTCCCCCGCGCCATCATTCCCGCCATGGAAGAAATCGGCCTCGGTTCCGGCGTAGGCTCCGACGGCGGCTTCGATCTAACCGGCGCCCCGCTACAGCCCATCGAGCAGCGCTTCGCGTTCGGACCAGGCGCTGCGTTCGACGCGCCAAGTATCGCCGCTGAACCGCCCGCTCCAAACTGGGCTGCGAATTTCGCCGGCGCCAACTGTGACGCGCCAGCCACGCTCCCGCACCCCGACCAAATCGCCGATTTAAAACCCCTAGGCCAAGTCAGCTCCAGCTTCATCGTTGCCGTCAACGGCGAAGGCCTCTGGCTCGTCGACCAACACGTCGCCCACGAGCGCGTCTTGTTCGAACAGCACCTCGAAGCACGCCGCGCCGGCAAAGTCGAAAGCCAGCGCATGCTCATGCCCCTGATTCTCGAGCTTTCCCCGCGCCAGCTCGTCATCTACGAAAAAATCGCCGAAGAGCTAAACGCCAACGGTTTCGAAGTCGAGCCCATGGGCCCGCGCAGCGTCGCCATTCAAGCCACTCCCGCGGGAGTCGCTTCGAACGACGCGGAGAAGCTCCTCACCGAAATTCTCGACGGCATCGAGCGCGAAAACGCCGCCATCTCCATCGAAACACTGCAAGCGAAAATCGCCGCCTCCACCGCGTGCCACGCCGCCATCAAAGTCAATATGCCGCTCGACCAAACCAAAATGGAGTGGCTCCTAACCGCTCTAGCAAAAACCGATTGCCCCATGAGCTGCCCCCACGGCCGCCCCGTAGTCCTCCGCTATTCCATAAAAGAAATCGAGAAAGCCTTCCACCGCATTTGAAAACCACTTGGGCCATCTCCAAATAAGAAGCAATTGCACGTACAATACGCTGTCACCCCGAGAGGAACACGTGACCGAAACGCAGAAAACCGCCGTTATCTTCGGCCTGGCCAACAAGCGCAGCATCGCCTGGGCCATCGCGCAAAAACTCCAGCAAGCCGGCTGGCGTCTCGCCATCACTTACCAAAACGAGCGGCTCGCTCTCGAAGCCAAAGATCTAATCGCCGATCTCCCCGGCGCCTCCGGCTTCATGTGCGACGTGACCCAAGACGATCAAATCGCGCGCCTGTTCGCCGATCTAACAGAAAAATACGGCGTCCTCCACGGCCTGGTGCACAGCATCGGCTTCGCCCCCGAAGCCGATCTCAAAGGCGATTTCGTCAACACCACGCGCGAAGGTTTTCGAATCGCCAACGACATCAGCGTCTATTCCCTAATCGCCGTCTCCCGCGGCGCGCTCCCCCTCATGACTTCCGGCGGCGGCATCGTCACCCTCACGTATTACGGCGCGGAAAAAGTTGTCCCGCGCTACAACGTCATGGGCGTATCCAAAGCCGCGCTCGAAGCCACCGTTCGCTATCTCGCCAACGATCTCGGGCCCAAAAATATTCGCGTCAACGCCATCTCCGCCGGCCCCATCAAAACGCTAGCTTCCCGCGGCATCT
>WNFC01002165.1_pt1 | contig 21072 bp, 17 predicted proteins | sample 5400541 | NCBI WGS metagenome assembly WNFC01 (sample SAMN13153342, study PRJNA577476) | soil metagenome | isolation source: 120 cm saprolite under Douglas fir tree site 2 hole 2 replicate 1 | place: USA:California | collected 2015-04-18
CTACGGGTTGGGCGCGAATAGTTACGTCCGCAAACCAGTTGATTTCAATCAATTCATTGACGCTGCTCGCCAGCTCGGCTTGTATTGGCTGATTCTCAATGAGCCTCCCCCGTCCCGGAGATCATAGATGAGTGTTCCGTTTCGCGTATTGATGATTGAGGATTCGGAAGACGACACCGCTCTGCTTGTCCGCGAGCTACGACGCGGTGGCTACGACGTGACTCACGAGCGGGTGGATACTCCCGCTGCTATGAGCTCCGCATTGAACAAAGAAAAATGGGACCTAGTTATCTCCGATCATTCGATGCCCCATTTCTCCGGGGCCGCCGCTTTGAAGTTATTGCGGCAAACGGAATCCGAGGTGCCGTTCATTTTTGTTTCCGGAACAATGGGTGAGGAAGCCGCGGTTGCCGCACTGAAAGACGGCGCACAAGATTACGTCATGAAGACCAATTTGAAGCGCCTGGTCCCCGCTGTTCAGCGGGAGCTCCGAGAACTGGAAGAGCGTCGGGAACGCAAGCGCCTGGAACGTCAGGTGCAACAGCTACAGAAGTTCGAAGCCATAGGACGGCTGGCGGGTGGCATTGCTCATGACTTTAATAATTCGATCGGAGCAATCATGGGGTGGGCGGATCTGGCCCTGCAAGAGGCGCAACCAGGCACGCGTCTCCAGGAACGTCTCCAAAAGATATGCGCCCAAGCCCAGCGTACTGCTGGGCTGACGTCCCAGCTTCTCGCGTTTGCACGGCAACAAGTCCTGCAGCCGCGGAAGATTGATCTAAACGGGTTGATCGAGGAAGGAACCAGTCTCCTGCGAAAAGTAATAGGAGCAGATGTTGAGGTTCGTCTTGTTCCCGCGCCGAATCTTCGCGTCACGGTTGCGGACCCCGTTCAGATCGATCAGGTGCTGATGAATCTCTGTTTGAACGCCCGAGATGCGATGCCCAAAGGCGGGCGACTCATCATCGAGACTCAAAACGCGGATTTAGAGGAAGAGTATTGTCGCCTTCACACGTACGTACGGCCGGGCAGCTACGTTTTGCTCTCGGTGTCCGACACAGGCATTGGGATGGACCCGGCGACCATCGAGCGCATCTTCGAACCCTTTTTCACGACAAAGGAAGTTGGCAAGGGTACGGGCCTTGGCTTGGCAACGGTATTCGGCATCGTCAAGCAACACGGTGGCTTTATCAACGTCTACAGTGAACCTGGAAAAGGGACAACATTTCGAGTCTATCTCCCGAGCGACAACGGCGTCGCAGAACCGCTCAGAAGCGAAGGCCTCGAGCGGCCCCAGAAGGGGACGGAGACCGTTTTGTTGGCCGAAGATCACGAGGGCCTTCGTGAGTTGGGTCAAGAGACCTTGGAGGCGCTCGGGTACCATGTAATCCTGGCCACCAATGGCAGCGAAGCCGTCGCTCTTTTCAAAAGCAACGCGCCTCGAATCGATGTGGTTGTTGTGGACGTCGTAATGCCGGGAATGAGCGGCCCTGACGCTTACGCGGAAATGTGTACGATTCGACCCGGCCTCGCTGTTGTCTTTGCGACCGGATACACGGCAGAGGCCGCATCTCTGACTTCCTTAGTTGCCAAGGGTGCGTCCGTTCTTCAGAAACCATATACCGCGACGAGTCTTAGTAAGGCGATTCGACATGTTCTGGAAAATAGCCCCTCAAATGTGTCGCGCTAGCGAAAATACGCGAACAAGAGTAACCGGTTTTATTCGACTGACTTAGTCCAAAAACAGTTTAAACAGCTCCCTGTTTCGCGAAATTGCAAACGTGCGGCGAACTCAGGGCCATCTGGGTTTGGTCATGCTAAACCAGTTGCCGGAATTCTGATCAGATCCGCTACGACCGGTCCTTCTCTTCGTATTCTTCCGGCACATCATCCTCCGGCACTTCGCGTGTCTTAACCGGGCCCTGATCCGCATCCGGAGCATCTTCCACGCCGCTCACAATTCCCGCTTCGAAGGCTTGCCCTTCTTCCAGCAATTCGTCGGCGCTCTCCGAGTCCACACTCTCCACTGTCGATAGGCCTCCGAAATCGCCGCCACCGGCGCCGGCCCGTGCCCGCATCGCGCGTGGCTTCATCTGCACCGTATCTACATTCTGGCTGCCCATTGCGGCTTGCCGGGATCGGCCCGCTCGTTTCTTCGGTGCCGTTCTGCGCTTCGCCGCTGATTTTTTCTTTCCGCTCTTCGCGCTCAATTTTGCTTTCGCCGAAACTCTGCTCTTGCTCGCTGCACGCTTCTTGCCGCTCTTCTTGTTCTTCTTTTTCATTTTTCGCACTCCGTCACGGCGCCGCGTCATTCGAAAGAGTTCAAAATCCCTTTGAACCACCGCGCCTCATTTCACTCTACGCCCTTTTTCCAAATCAACAAACTCTACGCTCCACGGTCTCTCTCCCAAATCCAGCCGCGCCACCGTAACCGGCAAATTGAATCGCCGCGGGCCCGCGCTCCCCGGATTTATGTATACCACTCCGTTCCGCTCGCTGCGTCCAGGTTTGTGTGAATGCCCGCTCACCACAATGTGAAATCCCGCCGCCTTCACATCCAAATCCAGCGCGTTCGAATCGTGCAGCACATAAATATGTACCGCTCCCGCTTCCGCCACCGCGCTCTCCGGCAATGACTTCGCCCACTCCGCCGTATCAACATTTCCGCGCACCGCCACTACCGGCGCAATCTGCCGCAGCGCCTCCAGTATCTTCGGATCGCCGACGTCCCCTGCGTGAACGATCAAATCCGAGCCGCGCAGCGCGTCCAGCGCTTCCGCGCGCAGCAATCCATGCGTGTCCGAAATCAGTCCGATTTTTTGCGCGTGTCTTGCGGCCGAGTTTCCCGGATTTCTACGAGCGTGGCTTGCTTGAATTTTCGCAGGCGAGTTGCGCGGATTTTCGGCAGGTGACTTTCGCGAATGCGGCACAACGAAAATACTCGCGAATTACAGCGAGGAAACTTTGGAGGAAATCGGCCGGCGCATCGGTCTTGCCCCCGGGATGGGGAAAGCCATGTGCCAGAAATTCGGATCCGCTTCCGTGAATTCGATCGCCACGTAGCGTTTGCCGTCGCGCCCGCGGCGGATGGACACTACTTTGCCTTCCACTTTTTCTCTGGTGATTTCGTTTTCGAGCTGAAGAATCTCGCCCAGCACCACGCCCTGTTCCAACTCGACCGACGCGCCGTGCAGGCTCACCGAATGCGACATCGCCCGCACCGAAAATCTCTCGCTGATTTCGGTTTTCCCGCTAACGCGCAGCGGCACAGTCAGCATCACCCGCACGGTGCGGCGTCGCTCTTTACATCGAAAGTGAAGTATCGCCATGGGGACTAGCTACCTCATGCGCGGCCGCCGAAGCGCGTGCCGCCTTTATCATTCTTTTCGCACTGCCCGCAATCGACCGCCGAGAAGACGACTGCACGTGTGAACAAAATACTGAAGCGAACCGACGAAACCGAAGAAGCGGCTAAAACGAACAAGCTCCACACAACCGCTATTGTGGATTCCTCCCGACCAAGGGGACAATGGCATGAAGGTACCACATTTGTCCAATCGAAAACAGTACAAGAGTACTTGTCTCGTAGGGCTGTGGAAATCGTCTCGAGCGATTTCGCGCCCTTGAATGCGCCGCGAACGCCGCAGTCCCTCCCGCCATCCAGAAAGCGGCGGTTCGCTCCACTGTTTACCCTCGCGAAACACCAAGAAGATGTGCGCTTGCAGCGCGTTCAGAGGTTCGAGACGATAGTAATAGTACTACCCCGCGTGGGGATGTCTTTATGGAGGGAAGAATGCGTAAATTGTTCATTCTGTTTGGGTTCGCTTTGCTCGCGAGCAGTGTCGCTCAGGCCCAGGAAACCCGGGGCATGGAAATTTCCGGACAATATCAGTACATCCGAATCTATCCTGGTGCGGGTGCGCCAAGCTCCAGTTGCCAAGGTGCCGGGGGCACGTTTGCGGTCAATATGAATAGCTGGCTCGGACTTGTCGGCGACGTCGGCGGCTGCAGAGTTACCGGCTTGGCGGCGGGAAGCTCGGCTCATGAAATCAACTATCTGTTCGGGCCGCGGCTGTCGTATCGCACGCACGGCCGCTTGACCCCGTACGGGCAAGTGCTGTTCGGCGGGGAAAGAGCGACGGCCAGCGCAACAGGTGTCCCGTCGGTGTCGACGAACGCGTTTGCCATGACGTTCGGCGGCGGCGCGGACGTGGAGTTGACGCGCCACCTGTCGTTCCGTGCGATCCAGTTTGAATATCTGTACACCCACTTTAGCGGCGCAAAGCAGAACAACCTGCGCGTCCAGAGTGGCTTGGTCTACCACTTCGGTAAGTAAGCCGTTCCGATTCATAGCAGCGGCCCCGCCGTAAGGCGGGGCCTTTTGCTTTTTGGGCTTGCCACGGAGGCCGAGTGAGTAGTGGGCGGTGAGTAGTGGGTAGTGCGCGGGAGGGGACCCCCCTCCCCCTGGTTTTTCATAAGTGTTGATTCTAAAGGTAGTTAAAGTCCTTTGTTTTGATACACTTTTGCAAGTGTTGATTCTAAAAGGTTGTTACGGGCGCGATCTGTTTGCAAGAAAGTAACTGGGTAGGCGCTGAAGATTTTGAAGGAGTTAGAAGAACCGCGTGGCGGGCAGGCATCGTACACGAGCCGGGAAAAATAAAGCGCCGACTCAACCAGCCGATTATAGCATATTGGTACTCTATGTCAAGGATTATTTTAAGTTCAAAGTTCTGAATGGGTTGCGGCGAATTGAGTGGGAGCTGGCTCTTAGGGAAGGGCCAATTCTCAATCGTTGACAGGGGTTCACTGGTCTTATAGTTTCTGAGTTGCTTACGTGGAGTTTTTGCAGGGGAAAGGTGTGTTCCCGTGGCGGGTCGGAAGAATCAGAAGGAAAAGAAGAATAACGGGGCGAATTTAGGCTTCGAGCAGAAGCTTTGGCAGGCGGCGGACAAGCTTCGCGGCAACATGGACGCCTCCGACTACAAGCACGTCGTCCTCGGCCTCATCTTCCTGAAGTACATTTCGGACGCTTTCGAGGAGCGCCACGCCGCCCTGGAAAAAGAGCCGCACGCCAATCCCGAGGACCGCGACGAATACGCCGCCGAGAACGTCTTCTGGGTCCACAAGTCCGCGCGCTGGCCCAAGCTCCAGGATGCCGCCAAGCGGCCCGGTATCGGCAAGCTTCTCGACGAAGCCATGCTGGCCATCGAGAAGGAAAATCCCTCGCTCAAAGGCGTCCTCCCCAAGGACTACGCCCGCGAGTCGCTCGATAAGCACCGCCTTGGTGAACTCATCGACTTGGTCGGCACCATTGGCCTCGGCGACAGGGTTAGCCGCTCCAAGGATATTCTCGGCCGCGTTTACGAATACTTTCTCGGCCAATTCGCCGCCGCCGAAGGCAAGAAGGGCGGCCAGTTTTACACCGCGCAATCCGTTGTGAAGCTCCTTGTCGAAATGATCGAGCCGTACAAGGGCCGTGTGTTTGATCCGTGCTGCGGCTCCGGGGGCATGTTCGTGCAGAGCGAAAAATTCGCCGAAGCCCACGGCGGCCGCCGCACCGACCTGAGCATTTTCGGCCAGGAGTCTAACCAGACCACGTGGCGCCTCTGCAAAATGAACCTCGCCATTCGCGGCATCGAGTCCAACATTGCCTGGAATAGCGAAGGCTCGTTCCACAACGACGCGCATAAGGATCTCAAGACGGATTTCATCCTGGCCAATCCGCCATTCAACGACAGCGACTGGGGCGGAGACCGCCTCGTCAAAGACGTTCGCTGGAAATATGGTGTGCCGCCGTCCGGCAACGCCAACTTCGCGTGGGTCCAGCATTTCATCCATCACCTCGCGCCCAACGGCATCGCCGGCTTTGTCTTGGCCAATGGCTCTATGTCGTCCAACACGTCCGGCGAAGGCGAAATCCGCAAAGCCATCATTGAAGCCGATCTCGTGGATTGCATGATTGCTCTGCCCGGCCAGCTTTTTTACACGACGCCCATTCCGGTCTGTTTGTGGTTCGTGACGCGCAACAAGTCGAATGGGAAGTTTCGTGACCGGCGACGGCAAACACTGTTTATCGACGCCCGCAAAATGGGCTTTCTCGTTGACCGCACCCATCGCGAGCTCCTCGTTGAAGAGATCGCTCGAATTGCCCGCACATATCACGCTTGGCGTGGCGAAAAGGAAGCTGGGGAATACACCGACGTGCCCGGATTCTGCGAAAGTGCGGCAACGAAGGTGATCGTAGGTCACGGCTACATCCTTACGCCAGGCCGCTATGTCGGGGCAGAAGATGTAGAGGATGATGCCGAGCCATTCGAAAATAGAATGGTAAGACTAACGAAGACGCTAAAGGAGCAATTTTCAGAATCAGACCGCCTTCAAAAAGCCATCCTGAAAAACATCGGAGCGTTGGGCAATGTCCGGTGAGTGGAAGCAATGCAAGTGGGGCGACCTCGCTACGCTCGAATACGGAAGGAGTCTTCGAGGGTACGAAAATGCTTCGGGTCAGTTCCCCGTATATGGAACGAATGGACTTATCGGACGGCACTCCGAGCCACTCTGCAAACATTCGGGCGTGATCATTGGGCGTAAGGGTGCCTATCGCGGAATTCACTATTCCTCAAAACCCTTTTACGTTATCGACACCGCATTTTACCTCAATCCAAGAGCGGACATTGACCTGAGGTGGGCCTACTACGCTCTTCTCATGCAAGACATAAATTCCATGGACAGCGGCTCTGCGATTCCATCGACGAGCCGCGGGGACTTCTACGCCCTTTCCGTGAAGGTTCCGCCCCGCGTGGAACAGCAAGCCATGGCCCAAGTTCTTAGCTCATTGGACGACAAAATCGCGCTGAATCATCGCACGAACGAGACGCTGGAAGCCGTGGCCCGCGCCATCTTCAAATCTTGGTTCGTCGGTTTCGATCCCGTCCGCGCCAAGGCCGAAGGCGGCCAGCCCTTCGACATGGATGCCGAAACCGCTGCCCTCTTTCCTGACTCCTTCGAGGATTCCCCCCTCGGCAAGATTCCAAAAGGCTGGCAAGTGCGGGGAATCGGAGAAGTGGTGAGCGTTGCAGGTGGGTCTACACCTAGAACAGATGAGCCAGAATTTTGGGAGGGTACGGTTAGTTTCGCAACACCCAAAGATGTCTTCGCTGAAAACCCCTATTCTTCTTGAAACTGAACGCGGAATCACGGAATTAGGCGTCAACCAAATAGGGTCGGGCTTGCTCCCTAAGGGCACTGTTTTGCTTTCCTCGCGGGCCCCCATCGGCTACCTCGCCATTGCAGAAAACGAGGTAACAGTTAATCAGGGCATCATTGCGATGGTCTGCGATAAAGAATTGCCGAATCTCTACGTTTTGCAATGGACCAAGCAAAACATGGAAACGATTATTGCGAATGCAAACGGAACAACCTTCCTGGAGATCAGCAAGGCAAATTTCAGGTCAATTCAGGTGATTGTTCCGAGTGCCCCTGCCCTTTGTTATTTCACCAATGTCGTCGGCCCACTCTACCGGCGCATGGTAAACAACCTCGTCGAAGCGAATACTCTCGCAGCAATTCGCGACGCCCTACTGCCCAAACTGATTTCAGGTGAGATTCGCGTTAAGGACGCCCCGAAAATGGTTGGAGAAACGGTCTAAATTCCCGCGAGGACCTACGACGTGGCCCAGCCCTTCACGGAATCCACTGTCGAAGAAGCAGCGCTGGAACTCTTCTCGGCGCTGGGCTACACAATTGTCCACGGGCCGCTCATCGCGCCCGGCGAACTCCTCGCCGAACGCGGTGAATATTCTGAAGTTCTGCTACTGGATCGACTCAGGCGGGCCCTCGCCCGTATTAATCCCCAAGTTCCTGCCGACGCCATCGCCGATGCCGTTCGTAAACTGTCTAGCGTCGCCGGTCCGAATTTGGAGGAAAGCAATCGGCGCTTTCACCAGTTCCTCACAGACGGGATCAGCGTCGAATATCGCGACAAGGGCCGCCTCGTTCACGACCTGGTGCTGCTCTTCGATGTCGCCGAGGCGGACAACAACGATTGGGCCGCAGTCAATCAGTTCACCATTGTCGAGAATCGCGCTAACCGCCGCCCGGACATCGCTATTTTCTTGAACGGCATTCCGCTCGCCTTGTTCGAACTCAAGAACCTAGCTGACGAAAACGCCGGCATCCGGGATGCTTTCCATCAATTCCAAACCTACAAGAGAGATATTCCCGGTCTCTTCCCCTACAACGAAATTCTGGTTATCTCCGACGGCATCGAAGCGCGTCTTGGCACCCTAACTTCAGGCTGGGAGCGCTTCATGCCCTGGCGCACCATTGCCGGAGATCAGATCGCTTCCAAAGGCTCCCTCGAACTCGAGGTGCTTATCCGCGGCATCTTCGAAAAGCGGCGCTTTCTCGACCTCATCCGCCACTTCATCGTGTTTGAAAGCACGAAAACCGGCTTGGTCAAGAAAATTGCCGGATACCACCAGTTCCACGCCGTGAACAAAGCCGTCGAGTGCACTCTTGATGCGGCATCCGCAAAAGGTGACCGGCGCGTCGGTGTCGTCTGGCACACCCAGGGCAGCGGTAAAAGCCTGACTATGGTGTTCTATGCCGGCAAAATCATCCAGCATCCGGGAATGTCCAATCCAACCCTCGTCCTCCTAACCGACCGCAATGACCTCGATGATCAGCTCTTCGGCACGTTCTCCGCCTGTAAGGAGCTGTTACGCCAAACGCCCGAGCATGCTGACAGCCGCGACCATCTGCAGCATTTGCTGCAAGTGTCTTCAGGCGGCGTAATCTTCACCACGATCCAGAAATTCCTGCCCGAAAACAAAGGCGACAAGTATCCGATCCTCTCCGATCGCCGCAATATCGTGGTCATCGCCGACGAAGCCCACCGCAGCCAATACGATTTCATCGACGGCTTCGCACGCCACATGCGGGACGCTTTGCCGAACGCCTCGTTCATCGGTTTCACGGCGACTCCACTGGAAGTCGGTGACCGCAGCACGCCCGCTATCTTCGGCGACTACATCGACGTGTACGACATCCAGCGCGCCGTCGAGGACGGCAACACTGTCCGAATCTTCTACGAAGGCCGCCTCGCGAAAATCGCGCTTAAGGACGAAGAGCGCCCCAAGATCGACCCTGACTTCGAGGAAGTGACGGAGCAGGAGGACGTGCCCACCAAGGAAAAACTGAAGAGCAAATGGGCGCGTATGGAGGCTATGGTCGGCACTCCCAAGCGCCTCGCTCTCATCGCCAAGGACATTGTGGATCACTTCGAGAAGCGGCTAGAAGCCATGAATGGCAAGGGCATGATTGTGTGCATGAGCCGGCGCATCTGCGTCGAGCTGTACAAGGAGATCGCGAAGCTCCGCCCAGGATGGCACGACAACGACGACGAAAAAGGCCGCCTGAAGGTAGTCATGACCGGGTCTGCTGCCGACGTTCTCGATTTCCAGCCGCACATTCGCAATAAGCAGCGCCGCGAACGGCTGGCCGAGCGGTTCAAGGATGAAAATGATCCGCTTAGGCTAGTTCTGGTTCGCGATATGTGGCTCACCGGATTTGACGTGCCCTGCCTGCACACCATGTACGCGGATAAGCCCATGCAGCGGCACGGCCTCATGCAAGCGATTGCGCGCGTCAATCGCGTATTCAAGGACAAGCCCGGCGGGCTCGTCGTGGATTATCTTGGCCTCGCGGATCAGCTGAAAAAGGCGCTCACGGATTACACAGAAAGTGGCGGGAAGGGTAAACCCGTTTTCGATCAGGAAGAAGCCGTCGCCAAAATGCTGGAATACTACGAAATCTGCGCCGGCCTGTTCCACGGCTTCGACTATTCACGATTCAAGACCGGCAAGCCGCGCGAGCGCCTTGCCGTCATTCCGCCAGCCATCGAACACGTTTTGCAGCAAGACAAGGACAAGGGCAAGGAACGTCTGCTAAAAACGGTAACACAGCTGTCACGAGCATTTGCTTTGTCCGTTCCTCACGAACGAGCCATTGCCATCCGCGACGATGTTGGCTTCTTCCAGACGGTCCGCGCGGCGTTGGCCAAAACCACGACAACCGGTGGCCGCGACGAAGAGGAGTTAAACGCCGCCGTCCGGCAGATTGTCTCGCGGGCCGTCGCTTCGGATCGCGTCATCGATATCTTTTCCGCAGCCGGGCTCAAGTCGCCGGAAATTTCCATCCTCTCTGACGAATTCCTGGCCGAAGTGAAAGACCTCCCGCAAAAGAACCTGGCCTTCGAGGCTCTGAAGAAACTTCTTAACGACGAAATCAAGGTTCGCTCGCGCAAGAACCTCGTTCAGTCGCGTCTTTTCTCGCAAATGCTCGAAGAGTGCATCCGCAAATACCAGAATCGCGCCATCGAAACCGCGCAAATTCTTCAGGAGCTGATCGACCTCGCCAAGCAGATGCGCGAAGCCGATAAGCGCGGCGAAGAGCTCGGTTTCAGTGCCGAGGAGCTGGCCTTCTACGACGCCCTGGAAGTGAACGATAGCGCTGTCAAGGTGCTCGGCGACGAAACCCTGAAAACCATCGCCCGCGAGCTGGTGGACACGGTCCACAAGAACACTTCCATCGACTGGACGGTAAAGGAGAGCGTTAAAGCCAAACTCCGCACCATGGTCAAGCGCATCCTCCGCAAACACGGCTACCCACCGGATAAGCAGGAGCAGGCGACGCAAACGGTCTTGCAACAAGCGGAGCTGCTTTGCCGGGATTGGGCGGCTTAAGCGCGGCGGATGGGCCAGGCGGGAAATGGAGGGGGAGCAAGACAAAAGCAGGTCCCTCGCACTGCCTGCCTTCCGCAGGCAGGTTCGGGATGACAAGGGGATGGCGAGGTGAACTCGCCGCTACAACTTAGCATGCAACCTGAGGGGCTAACGCGGCCAGAGCCAGCCGAAGGTGGCGGCGGTCAGCAGGGCGTAGACGAGTCCGTCGACGACTTCTTTCAGGGTCGCGCCCCAGGGCTGGCCCTTCCAGATGCCGTTGCTCAGATTTCCCAGGCCGTAGGCGAGGAACGCCGCGGTGCCTGCTACGCGGGAGACGGCGAGATAGGGGGCGCCGGGGGCGACGGTGCGTCCGGTGAGATAGGCGACGAAGATACCGATGATCAGGCAATAGGCAAACCACATCCCGAGGAACTTGGGCATGGCGATTGGACCACTGGGAAAGACGGTCAGCATGCCCACGGGTCCTTGCTTGAATTTTTCTATGGCGGCAGGCGACTTCATCTCTTTGTGGGTGCAAAACGGAAACATGTAGAGACCGCGCTGCAAACCAGCGGCGCGCAAGGCGGCAAGAACTTTGTCCTCGTCGGGGAGCGGCTGGTAGTCACTGCGGTGGTACGGCAGCAGCATGTGCATGATGGAACTGGCGATAAAGACGATGACGGCGGACAGAACAATCGGGAGCCAAAGAGCCGAGAGGGAAACCATACGCAGCCTCCGAAGGGCGAGGTTGAATGCCGGGGTTGTTTGCGCAAGAGGCTATCTTTTCAAAGGAGCGGTAGTCAAGTGACTCGTGCGGAGCGCGCGGCTCTGTCGTGGATGGCGACATCTATTGCGCGGATCGCTTCGACGCGATGACCGCCGAAGTCGTGTGCGGCATGTAGCAAGGACGGCGGTCGGATCTATTGCGAGTTGGTCGCGAGGAGGGAGATGAGTTGGAGGGGATTGGTGCGGGCGCGGTTTACGGTGGCGCCCCAGTGGAGGTGCGGACCGGTGACGCGGCCGGTGGCGCCGACCTTGCCGAGGAGGGCGCCGGTGTCGACGAGGTCGCCGGGCTGCACGGAGATGGACTCGAAGTGGCCGTAAAAAGTGTAGAGGCCGAGCCCGTGGTCGAGGACCACGGTGTTGCCGGAGAAGTAGAGCGGCTCGGCGAGGACGACGCGGCCGCGCTGCGCGGCGTAGATGGGAGTGCCTGCGGGAGCGGGGAAGTCGACTCCACCGTGCGGCGAACCGGCTTTGCCATTGAGGATGCGGCGCTTGCCGAAGTTGCCGCCGGTGGTAACGCCGGTGAGCGGGTAATGGAAGCTACCGTCCCAGAAGCGCTCGGGCGTGATGGTGGCGAAAATGGCGCGGAGGCGCTGGCGCTCGGCTTCGGCGCGGGCGAGCTGTTCGGGATTGGGCTCGACGAAATTTGGGGCGACTTTGAGGCTTTCGGTGGCGAACTTGCCTTCCTTCACATCGATGGTTGCGGAGCAGGGGATTGCTTCGGCGGATTCGGTTTTCGCGGTGAGCGTGAGCGGGTAATTTTCCGGCTTTAACTCCAGATCAACGCCGAGCAAGGCGCGCCAGACGTCGGGAGATTGTTCGTCTGTCTTGGGCTCCTGCCAGAAGGGGATTTCGCGATTATCCCAGGTGGCTTTTATTTCGGCCACTGGCTGGGTGGCGCTGCGGAGTTCGAGGAGGAGGAGGCTGCCCTGAGTGGCGTCGGGCGAGCTTAGATGAAGGGTGAGATTGTGGCCGCAATCATGAGTGGAGAGCGGCGTTGCGACGGCTTTGGCGATGCGGTGATGTGGACGCGATTTTTGGGCAACGGCGGGTGCGATAGCGAGTGACAAAGCGCAGATGGCGATGGTTAGGCGCATGAAGAGGAAAAGAATTTAACACAGAGGGCACCGAGCACACAGAGTACGGAGAAGATGAGCGTGCTTAGTTTGCTGCGGACCAGGCCATGCCGTCTACGCCGGGGGTCAGGTCGATCGTGGGTTGGAGCTGCCAGGTGCGGAGGTCGAGGACCGCGATTTTCCCCGCGGGCATGCAGGTGATGTACGCGACCTCGGCGTCGGGGCGGATGAGAACTTCGCCAGGCAACTGAGGAACGTCGAAAGATTTCACTACTTTGAGAGTCTTTAGATCGATGGCGACCGTGCGGTTTGCGCGCGGCAGGACAGCGAGGAGAAAGCGGCCGTCCGGCGTGGGCTCGGAGGCGTAGGCGTAATCGGGAATGTCGATCCAGGTGCTGATTTTGTTTGTGGCGGTGTCAATGACGGCGATGCGCGGAGCGTCTTGATCGTGGGTAAAGACATGGGCGCCGTCGGGAGAGATGGAGATACGCTGCACCGTTTTGGCCACCGGGATGGTGGTGATGAGCTTGCGATTGGTAATGTCTACGACGCTGACCGTGCCGGCGTGGACGTTGGAAGTGTAGGCGCGGCGGCCATCTTTGCTTAGCACGAACATGTGCGATTCGGGCTGGCCCGTGGGGGCTTCCGCGATGACTTTGCGTGAGGCGGGGTCGATGATATCGACGGCGTTGGCCAGTTCGGCGCTGACGTAGAGCAAGCCGTCGGGTCCGAACGCGGGTTGGTGCGGGCGTAAGGGCTTGCCGAGATCCATGGTGGCGGCGAGCTTGCGCTGCTGGAGATCGATGATGTCGATCGTTGCGCCGTCTGTGCCGGGCTTTCCGACTCCAGAGTTGCCATAGATGGGAACATAGGCGAAGCGGGCGTCCGGGGAGACGGCGACTTCGTGACCGTTGACGCCGACGGAAATCTTGGCGAGCTCGCGGCGACTCTCCGGATCGACGAGCAGCACAGTATGTTCCTTTTGATTTGCGACGACGAGGGTGCCACGCGACGGCGGGGCAGAACTGCTGGAGCTGGTCATCAGCAGCACCAGCAGGGTGGAACAAGCGGCGAACAGCGCGGAACGCAGAGACATGCAGCACCTCGACTGGCTATAGCGGACGGCATATTGTGTACCGAGAAGAAGAATTATGCCACGGCCGCCGCTGCGAGGTAGTGGTCAGTTCGAAGTGACCTCGTCAATTCCAGCGCGAGGCAGCAAAGCGGCCGGTAGTTGCCCGATTTGCTTGACCGCAGGCATCCCGTAGCTGATGGTCTCGGTGGCCTCCGGCGGCGCAGCGGACCGAATCGCCGCGCGAATCTTGTTCAAGGTGCCGCGGGCAGGTTCCGGGACGCCGGCAAGGTATTCGTCGACGTTTCTCGGAGCGCCGTTGCCTTTCGCCGCGGAACTGCGATTGCCAGATTTCACTGTTTTCATGCACGCAATGCTACAAGAAGCTCCAATTCAAGTCTATGCCTCAGCCCGGCGCGCAGATGTTCGGCATGAAAACTGCCGTAGCGTCTACCGACACCTTGCACTTGCCCGTATGATCGTGTTTATCAGGCGCTGGGAGGCTTGGTGGTCCCCGCGCAAGCGCGCATTCCCGAATTGCCGAAAATCGTTCAGAGTTGTCCTACAAAGCGCAGCGAGGCACCGCAACATCCAGGCTGTGCCGTGATTCGATTTGGGAGCCTTGACTTGAACTGACATGCGCCCTAGGATTTGGGCCTATGATGCTTCCTCCCTAGGAATCGATCTATGAGCCACCGCATCCGCATTCTCATCGTGCTGGCGATCGCAATGGCACTTCTGGCGCCAGATACAGTGGCGCAGAAGCCTCCGGCTTCAGCGCCTCCGCCTTCCACATCCCCTAGCCGTCCGGCGACTCCCTCTAACCCGAGTTCGCAGCCAAGTCAACCGAGAGAGGATCTTGTGATGTTTCTCCGGGGACGCGTTGCAACCCACGACGGAGCACCTGTTCCAAACGATATGCTGGTTGAGCGGGTTTGCAACAACAGAGTGCGTCAACAGGTGTATGCATCTCCTCACGGCGACTTCAGCATGCAATTGGGATCGAGGGCCGATTCTTTTCCTGAAGCTAGCGCCGACCCGACTTCGCCATATGGCGCGGCTCGCAAGGATTCGCTCATGGGAATTTCACGACGCGAGTTGACGAATTGTGAGCTACGCGCCTCGGCCTCGGGTTTTCACTCCAGTGTCATCAGCCTTCTGGACATCGATACCTTCGGCGGCAGCATTGACGTAGGCGTTATTGTAGTGCAGAGAGCGACAAAGATTGAAGGCACGACGCTGAGCGCCATCCCCTACAAAGCACCGAAAGATGCCAGAAGAGCTTACGAGAAAGGCGTCCAGGCGGAGAAGAACGGCAAACTTGCCGATGCGCGCAAATATTTTGAAACTGCGGTGGAGATCTACCCCAGTTCCGCGAACGCCTGGTTTCAGTTGGGTACCGTTTTACAGAGAGAAAACCAGAAGGACGCGGCTCGCAAAGCGTATACCCAAGCCATGACCATTGATACCAAGTTCCTGCCACCTTATCTGTCGCTCGCGTCGATGGCCTACCAGACAGGAAATTGGACCGAGGTCCTTACTCTTACGGATCACATCCTGGACCTCGATCCGTTGAATCACGCCGCCGTCACTAATTACATCCTGGATCTCGATCCCTTTACTTACGCGGGCGCCTATTTCTATAACGCGATGGCAAATTACCAGCTCAACAAGTTCGATGACGCTGAAAAGAGCGGTCTCAAGGCGGAACACCTGGACCTGCAAACTCATTTTCCGCAGCTGCACCTCTTACTGGCGGAAATCTTTGCCCGAAAAAACAACTACGCCCTTGCGATCGCGCAGATACAAACTTATTTGGCGCTAGCTCCGCATGGGAAAGACGCGGATCAGGCGCGGGAGCAGTTGGCAGAATTGGAGAAGCTGAACGGCTCAGTGTCAACCAGGGAAAAACCCGATCAGAGGTGAGTATCGCCTCTTTAGACCTGCGCGTTACGGCTAGCACCAGGCTCGTGACGAGGCTCGTCAGAGGACCCGCTAGAAACTGGAGATAAGGTCATGCGCGAATGCGAATATGGCGGCGAGAGGAACGGCGGCGAATTGATTCGAGATGAAAAGACTGGGGGCGTGACGCGGCGAGAGTTTTTGGGAATGAGTGTGGCGGCGACGCTGGCGGTCGGTGCTGAGAAAATGGCCTGGGCGGAGGACACGAAGGCGGAAGTGCCCCGGCGGACGCTGGGACGCACGGGCGAAACGGTTTCGATGGTCGGGCTGGGCGGCTATCACATCGGCAACCAGAAGGACGAGCAGGAGAGCATCCGCATCATTCGAACGGCGCTGGATAACGGAATCAATTTTCTAGACAACTGCTGGGACTACAACGGCGGCGAAAGCGAAGTGCGCATGGGCAAGGCGCTGCGCGACGGGTATCGGCAGCGGGCGTTCGTGATGACCAAGATCGACGGGCGCACGAAAAAGGCGGCGGCGCAGCAATTGGAAGAGTCGTTGCGCCGGTTACAGACCGATCATATCGACCTGCTGCAATTTCACGAGATCATTCGCATGGAAGATCCCGAGCGCGTGTTTGCCGTGGGCGGCGGAATGGAAGCGGTCGTGGAAGCGCAGAAAGCGGGCAAGGTGCGCTACATCGGATTCACCGGGCACAAGAGTCCCGACATCCATCTGAAGATGCTGGAGACGGCAGACGCACACCTATTTCACTTCGATGCGGTGCAAATGCCGCTGAACGTGATGGACGCGCACTACAACAGCTTCGGGAAGAAAGTGCTGCCGGTGCTGATGAAGAAGGAGATTGGCGTCCTGGGGATGAAGCCGATGGGCGCGGGGATTATTCTGCGCAGCAAGACCGTGGAGCCGATGGAGTGTTTGCATTACGCGATGAGCTTGCCGACGAGCGTGGTGATTACCGGCTGCGATTCCGTGACGCTCGTGGAGCAGGCAGTGGCGGCGGCAAGGACGTTCAAGCCGCTGAGCGAGACGCAAGTGGCAGCGCTGCTGGCGAAGACGAAGGGAGCGGCGCAAAACGGCGAGTTCGAGGGATACAAGACCACGACGAATTTCGACGGCACAGCGCACAATCCGCAGTGGTTGGGATAAGCGCCGAAGTCAGAAACCAAGAATCCAAAATAGAAAACTAGTTGCCGGCCTCGGTGGCGTAGCGGCGGAAGAAGGAATCTGTCTTCCACTGTGGGCGCGCATCTGTGTTAGCGACGGAGATCAGAAGTTGGCGCACGACGTCTTCATACAGGCCTGCCGAAGCTAGGTCGACAGGTTGGTCGAGGTCGTCGGAGGGGGCGTGATAGCGGTTGGTGAGCCAGTCCTTGAAAATCTTCTGTTCGGGCGAGCCGGGATCGAATCCGACGTCCAACTTCAGTGCGGGAACTCCGTGGCGGATGAAATTGTACTGATCGCTGCGGATGAAAACGTTGCGTAACGGCTCCGGGTCGGGCTGAACGCGAACGCCAAAGAGCTGTGCGGCTTCACGGGCGCGATCGCCGAGATCGGATTCCGCGAGTCCCGGAACCTTGAGAACTTTCAGCGGGACGATAGGGAGAAACATGTCCAGGTTAATATCCGCGATCATCGATTTGGGCGGAACGGTGGGATGAGCAGCGAAATATTTTGAACCCAGCAATCCTTTTTCTTCCGCGGTGACGACGACAAAAAGAATGGAACGGCGAAGCTGCTCAGGGTGGGCGTTCCACTGGGCAGCAAGATCCAGCAGGACCGCGACGCCGCTGGCATTGTCCATGGCGCCGTTGTAAATGCGGTCGCCGTTGACGGGCTCGCCGATTCCGATGTGATCGATGTGCGCGGAGATGACCACGTATTCGCTTTTCAACGTGGCGTCATTGCCTGGGAGTTTGCCGACGACATTGGAGGATTCGACGGGCGTGCTTTTTACGGTGGCGCGGGCCTTCAGGGACACCCCAAGCGGAAAGTGGGGGAGCGGCTTACGATCTTTGCCTAGAGCGGCAATTTCCTCGAAGGTGTGCCCAGACGCGGCAAAAAGCTTCTCGGCTTGCGCTGGATTGAAGGTCATGGCCATCTTGAGGCCTTGCGTTTCATTGAACTCCGGATCGGCCAGGTCCATGGAGGGATGAGCGCGGTTGAGCGACATGCGCGACCAAGGAATGTCCATCGAGGCGGGATTGGGGATAGTGATTGTGCCAATTACACCAGCCTGTTTAAGAGACTTCCAACGTTCGCCGATGGTCTGGTAGTGAGAAGAGAGAGCGGTAGGAATGTTGGACGGGGAGCCGGCGAGGTAGACGACGATCTTGCCGTGGAGGTCAAGACTTGAAAGGTCGTCATAGCTGTTTTCCGGAATCTTAAGGCCGTAGCCTATGAAAACGAGGGGCGCGGTAATCTCTTCGGCAGAAAGCTCCGCGCGCGTGCTGAAGTAGGCGTCGTCGCCGAGGGTGAGCGGCTGCGCTTTGCCGGAGACAACCAACGCGGCGGAAGAGTCCTTCTCCGCGATTTGGCGGGAGATGAATTTGACGGGCTGATAGAAGCCGTTGGTGCCGGCGGGTTGTAACCCGGCTTTGCGGAAGTGATCGACGACGTAGGACTCCGCTTTGCGGAGGCCTTCACTGCCGGTCTCGCGGCCTTCGAGGTTATCATCCGCCAAGAACTTGACGTGCGCCCACCAGGACTGGCCATCGAAGTGTCGCGCCGGTGGAGCGGATTGTTGCGCGGCCAGGTTGAATGCGAGTGCAAAAAACGCGGTGGCATACAGAGCTTTTCTCGGCATAGAGCGTCTCCAGCTAATTTGGTCCGGGAAGCATAACAGCAGAGCAGAGAAGCGCCAAGTTGGGGGCGGTCCTTCGCGAGGAGAAGTTGCTCTTCGTTTTCGCAAAAGCCGCAGATGTCGCCGGCCGTGGATCAGTTCAATCCTTTTTCGATGGCGTAGTTTTTGTCCGCCCAGTCAACGGCCAAGCTGGTGCGTAACTCCAGCACGCGAAGATGTGTGAATCCCATCTCCCGAAACAGAGTAAAAGCCGGGCGAATATTGGGGCAGCGTTCGAAGGGGCAGCAGCCGCAGTAGATGACAAGATTCGTGGTCCGCGGAAGGGAAGCGGCCCACTTCTTAATGTCCGCCAAGCCCTGTTCGGTGGAGGCGCTGCCGTGGAACGTGGCGCCCGGGATGTGGCCTCCTGCAAAGAGGGTGCGAAAGCCGACATACACGATCGTGGGGCGAGCGTCGGCGCTTGCCGAGGCAAGTTCGCGGACGAAGTCCGCAGGCTGCACGAGTTGTGACGCCGGCAAGGGCTCGGAGGCACTTGGCTGACCCGTTTGGCCCTGCACGTAAGTCAATGATGCCCCGCAAACGATCAGCGCGCCGAGTGCGACGTACTTCACGAACCGCACAGCAGAACCAAATCTTTTCCGCGAAAGCATAAAGGCCCTTTCTGTTCTGCGCGCGATACGCCGTCATTACCACCGGAAGACATATGCGCGCAAAGCGAGTGCTATAGTACCGCGCGCTCGCAAACTTAGGGGAGCAGCAAAAGGGATGATTGATCGGCGGCGGTTCATGCAAACGCTCACGGGAAAGGGTCCAGGTTCGACTTTGGCGTTTGCGTGGGCGTATCAGGAAGCGACTGGATTCCACCGCAAGCACATGAAGCTGAGCTGAACGTCACCGAAGGCGGAAGCCGCGAATGAACGGCCATCGCGACGCTCCAGGCAAACCGCTTACCTACCTCTTGTTCTGTAGACGTTGAAGCTGGAGTTTACTCGCCGTAGAGCGCAGCGTCTCCGGAATATTTTTGTTGGTACAGAGGCGCTTGAGGTCTAACGGGTTGAGGTTGGGGAGCATGTGCAAGCTCACGTCGAGCGGCGTTTTTGGATTGTTCATTAAATTGCGGACAACGACGTAGTTCTTGCGGAAGTTGCGGTTCTTGGCGATGAGGCGAAGAATTTCATCGGTCAAGCTGGACATCGCCGCGAAGGCTTCCACTTCCTGCTCGGTCAGACGCGGCGATTGCAGCACGGCGCGCTGCACGACTTTGTTGGAGTCGCGAATCAGGGTGCGGCGCGCTTCGGAGCCTCCTTTGATGGCGAACTGCACGCGCTGCGCAACCGTCATGGTGGCGAGGCGCTGCAGCAAGGTCTGGCGCCTAACGAGATCGGGTTCGGCTTCGAGGGCGGCTTCGGCCAGGGCGCCGTGGTCGATCGCGGTGCCGCGCAGCTCATGCAATTGCGCTTTCTGTTCGGCCGTGACGGACGTGCTGTGTTCCAATGCACCGGCCAGCGCGGGAGATTCGCTGACCCGATCGAGCTCTTCCATCAGGAGTTGAATGCTTTCAGTGGAAAGCGAGCGGACAACGTGGACCAAGTATTCCGAAGCACAGTTCTTGTTGCGCACCATGGCGTCGCCTATCCCGGGCTTGTCAGCCAGATTTTTCGCGGCGTAGGCAAAGAGAGCGGGAAGAGCGGTTTCGCGGGCAAGAGCTTCAACGACGGATTCAATCGGCTGCGAGAGAAACGCGTCCTGGGCGCGGTTGGCGACTACTTCATCGGCATCGTGCGCCAACACGGCAAGAATTTCGGCGCGATCTGCAGCCGCGAGGTGCGCGCCGCCGGTGCAAACCGCGATTTTGCGTTCGCGCGTGGCGCGTCCGTGACGCAGGGCTTCAATCAGTTCAGGGCTGAGAGTTTCCACCGGGTGCCGGCCTCAAATCTTTCTGGCTGAGCACTATTGTACCGGAGGCGCCAGGGGAACCGATGGGCGGCATAGTCTGGCCGTTCAATTCCAGCAACACCGCACTGGAGTCCGCCGCGGTGACCTCGAAAGCGGTTTCCGCCGAGAAATGGCGATTCTGGCCCGCCGGAATTTCTGAGTCGAGCACCACCTGGCCGTCGGCAAGAATGCGCACGCGCGTGGCGGCGGAGGTGGAGACGGAAAGATCCAGCGCAGCGGAGTTCGCCTGGGGCGGGTCGACGGCGGGGAGGGAAGCGGGTTGCGCCGCTCCGAGCGACTGCGTTGTAACCGCGGACGATTGCTTAGCATGGCGATGCGCAGAATAGCGCCGCCAGCCGTAGACCCCGGCCGCCACCAGCGCGGCAATCAGCGCCAGCACGCCGAGCGCGAAGGCCACGGCGATCCATTTGGGTGGTGCAGGGATGCGATTCTCCGGCGCGGACGCGGCTTCGGCGGACTGATCGCCGCGTGCCTGGTCATATTCCGCGAGCAGGTTTTCTTCGTCAAGGCCCAGGTAGCGGGCGATGGCGCGCACGAAGCCGCGATTGAAAATACCGCCCGGGAGCTTGTCCCAGTCTTCATTTTCCAGGGCCTCCAGAAATCGCAAGCTGATGCGCGTGGCCACAACGACTTCGTTAGGCGAGACTTCGCGCAGCTCGCGCTCGCGCTTCAGACGTTCCCCAAAATTTCCCGTGGCCATGGATCGAACCCCGTCCGGCGGAGCCAGCGCGA
>WNFC01002166.1_pt1 | contig 21068 bp, 14 predicted proteins | sample 5400541 | NCBI WGS metagenome assembly WNFC01 (sample SAMN13153342, study PRJNA577476) | soil metagenome | isolation source: 120 cm saprolite under Douglas fir tree site 2 hole 2 replicate 1 | place: USA:California | collected 2015-04-18
AGGAATTGTTTTATGGCCCATACTTCTGTGCCGAGCAGGACACTCGTTGGTATGAATTGACCGAGCACATACCGGATGGGCCCACTACGAAGCTGATGCAGAAGCTTGCCGCCAAGTATGGCATGGCCATCGTGGCCTCGATTTATGAAGAGGAGATGGCGGGTTTGTACTTTAATACGGCTGCAGTCATCGACGCCGACGGGAAATACTTGGGCAAGTACCGCAAACATCACATCCCTCACGTACATCCCGGATTTTGGGAGAAGTTTTATTTCACACCTGGCGATCTTGGCTACCCGGTCTTTCAAACCAAGTTCGCTCGCGTCGGCGTTTACATCTGCTACGACCGGCATTTTCCCGAAGGCGCGCGGATTCTGGGTTTGAATGGCGCCGAGATTGTCTTTAATCCGTCGGCTACGATAGCCGGACTCTCCGAATATCTCTGGGAGTTGGAACAGCCCGCGCACGCTGTCGCGAACGGCTATTTTGTCGGCGCGATCAATCGAGTGGGCCGCGAGAAGCCCTGGAACATTGGCGAATTTTATGGCAAGAGTTATTTCTGCAACCCGCGTGGGAAGATCATCGCCCAGGGCAGCCGACACAAAGATGAATTGGTAGTAGCTGATCTCGACTTGGAAATGATCGAAGAAGTCCGCCGAGTGTGGCAATTTTTCCGCGATCGCCGTCCCGAAAGCTACACCCCGCTGACGACGCAGACCGGTCGCGCGGCAGCGGCCGACTAATTCAATGAGCACAACTCAAGCCTCGGCCCGTTCGAGAATCGAATCTAGCCCGCTTTACAATCCAGACCTCGCGCCTACTACCGCCGAGCGCCGCCACTGGGGCACCTACAATTACGCCGCGCTGTGGGTCTCAATGTCGGTCAACATTCTGACATACATGTTGGCGGCGAGCCTGATTCAAGGGGGAATGAACTGGAAGCAGGCCGTAGTGACGGTGTTCATTGGCAACAGCATCGTCCTAGTTCCAATGCTGCTCAATTCGCATCCAGGTGCGCGCTACGGAATTCCGTTTCCGGTTCTGGCGCGGGCTTCTTTCGGAGTTCTAGGCGCGAATGTGGCAGCGGTGTTGCGAGCTTTGGTGGCATGCGGCTGGTTCGGCATTCAGACCTGGATAGGCGGCGAGGCGATTAGCACTCTGATTTCTGTCCTCGCGCCGGGTTGGGCTCATGTCGCGTATGGGCCAGCTCTTTGCTTTTTTGCTTTCTGGCTTATTAATTTCGCAGTGATCCTCAAAGGCATCGAGTACATCCGTTTTCTTCAGGGAATCAGCGCGCCCATCTTGTTGGCGGTGGGGCTTCTCTTGTTAGCCTGGGCTTATCACGCCGCTGGCGGATTCGGTCCAATGTTGTCAGCCCCCTCGCGGTTCACAACATTCTCCGATTTTCTGAAATTCTTGATTCCGGCATTGAATGGCACGGTTGGTTTTTGGGCAACTGTGTCGCTGAACATCCCTGACTTCACGCGGTTCGCGCGTAGCCAGCGTCAGCAGATGATCGGGCAAGCGCTGGGACTGCCGACAACCATGACTATATACTCGCTGATCGGAATCTTGGTTACGTCGGCTACGGTAGTCATTTACGGCACTGCGATTTGGGACCCAGTGCAACTGCTGAGCCGGTTTCATTCTCCGGTTGCGGTAATCATTTCGCTGTTGGCGATTCTTCTTGCCACATTGAACGTGAATATTGGCGCCAACGTGGTTTCGCCGGCGAATGATTTCTCCAATCTGTGGCCACGTAAAATCAGCTTTCGCACTGGTGGCGTGATTACCTGCTTCATGGGCATCGCGCTGATGCCGTGGAAATTGCTGGCTGACTACAAGACGTTCATTCTCGGATGGCTTGGCGGCTACGCGGCATTCCTCGGGCCGGTCGCGGGGATTATGATTTGCGATTACTTCATCATTCGCAGGCGAAATCTTCTGCTCGATGATCTCTATCTGCGCAATGGCGCTTACGAATATTCCGGTGGCTTTAATTGGCGGGCTCTAATCGCTTTGGCCGCTGGAGCGGGGACGGCGCTGGTTGGGCTCGCGATCCCTTCCTTGCGAACGCTGTATGACTATTCCTGGTTCGTGGGCTTTGCGATTTCGTTTATTGTCTATTACACGTTAATGAGATCGCATCAAGAACCCATGTTGGCGGCAGAGGTCAGTGCGCAGGGTTAGCTCAGGCACGAAATTCGGGCAAAATTTGCTTCTTATATTTTTCCAGCGTGTCCTCTTCATCTCCGCACATTAGATAAATATTGAACTGGGTCACGCCCACACTGGCCAGCTTGCGCAATTTTTCCCGATGAGCGTCGGCCGGACCCACCAGGCAAAAGCGGTCCACTACCTCGTCCGACACAAACTTTGAGTTGCTACTGTCGACCTCGCAATGCTGCTGGTAGTCGTAGCCTCCGCGATTGCTGACAAACGAAGTCAGCGCCGACGGTAATTCCTCCGGCTTATAACGCGAGATCAAGTCCACAACGTGGTTTGAAACCAGGGCAGGAAACCAGCGCACGTGCTTTCGCGCCGTTTCTAGATCGTCGGAAATCCACACTGGCGCTGCGGACATAACTTCGATCTCGCGCCAATCGCGGCCTGCCGCCTCCGCGCCTTTTTTCACGAAACCGAGGCACCACTCGATGAGATCGGGGTCAGCGAACTGCAAGATCACGCCATCTCCTACCCGCCCCGCAAGATCCAAAACTTTGGGGCCGTATCCCGCAACCCACACCGGAGGCGACCCTTTTGCCCAAGAAATCTGTGTAGGCTGGCCTTCGTAATCGATTTCTTTTCCGCCGGTGAGCTCGCGGAAGACTTTTATGGCCCGCTCCAGATCGCCGGCACCGACCGGTTTTTTTCCCAAGACGCGGCGCGAACTATCGCCACGGCCGATGCCAAGCTGCATCCGTCCGCCCGAAATCAGATTTAGCGTGGCAAACAAGCTGGAGGTGACGGTAAGATCACGGACCGCAGGATTGGTAACGCATGGTCCGAGGCGCATGTTCTTCGTATTCGCCGCCATCAGTGTCAAGAGCGGGTATGGCTCAAGCCACAAAACGTGGGAATCGAAGATCCAGCCGTATTGAAAACCCGCAGCCTCGGCCTGTCTCGTCAGGGAGACAATACGCTCTACGGCCATATCGGGTTTGATAGTGATACCGAATTTCATAATCGCAAGTGGGGCAGTTTAGCATAAAATGCGTGTTCCTCTACAGAGAGTAAACCTATGGCGTTTGACACCATTATCGCAAACGGGCGCGTAGTCACTGCGACCGACACCTATCTCAGCGACGTCGCGATCAGCAGCGGAAAAATCGAGGCAATTGGCGAAAATCTTCCGCGTGAAAACGCAGCGCACATTATCGATGCAGCGGGAAAGTATGTGATGCCCGGCGGAATCGATGTTCACACTCATTTAGACATGCCGTTCGGGGGAACTACCAGCTCCGATGATTTCGAGACTGGCACGCGCGCGGCCGCATTCGGTGGCACGACAACTCTGATCGATTTCGCAATCCAATACAAGGGCCAGACGCTCAGGACTGCGTTCGATGGCTGGATGCGAAAAGCTTCCGGCAAGGCTGTGTGCGATTACGGGTTCCACTGCATCATCACGGAGCTCGCGGACGCTCAGCTCGAAGAGATGAATGCTCTGGTTCGCGAAGGAGTAACGAGCTTCAAGCTGTTCATGGCTTATCCCGGGGTGTTCATGCTGGATGATGGCAGCATCTTCAAGGCCCTGCAGCGCACCGCGAAGAATGGCGGATTAGTGTGCATGCACGCGGAAAACGGTAACGCCATTGACGTGATTGTGCAGCAAGCTCTCGCGGAAGGAAAGAAAGCGCCCAAGTATCACGCGTTGACTCGTCCCACAACTGCCGAAGCGGAAGCTACGGCGCGCGCGATCGCGTTGGCAGAGATGGCAGGTGCTCCCGTTTATATTGTTCATCTAAGCTGCAACGATGCTCTAGAAAAAGTACGCGAGGCGCGCGATCGAGGACTTCCCGTTTATGCCGAAACCTGCCCGCAATATTTATACCTCTCGATCGAGAACTTTGATGTCCCCGATTTCGAGGGCGCAAAGTACGTCTTCACCCCTCCGCTGCGAGAGAAATGGCATCAGGAAAAACTATGGAACGGATTGAAGCGCGATCATCTGCAAGTGGTCTCGACCGATCATTGTCCGTTCTGTTTTAAGGAGCAAAAGGAATTAGGCCGTGGCGATTTCACCAAAATCCCAAACGGCGGCCCCGGAGTCGAGCATCGCATGAGCCTGATTTATTCGGGCGGAGTGGCAGCAGGACGGTTCAGCGTGAACCGTTTTGTCGAACTAGTTTCGACCACTCCGGCCAAACTTTTTGGCCTCTATCCGCGGAAAGGAACAATCGCAGTTGGCAGCGACGCTGATCTAGTAATCTTCGATCCCGATCGCAAGCACACCATCAGCGCCAAAACTCACCACATGCGCGTGGACTACTCCATGTTCGAAGGAATCGACGTAACAGGCATGCCGAGCACCGTGCTCTCGCGCGGTCGAGTTGTTGTCGACAATGACAAATTCGTCGGTCGCGTTGGTGCGGGAGAGTTCGTCAAACGCTCTACTTATTCGCAGCCGTAACCGCCGTGTCTTTTTTCTGAACCTCGGAATCCTGAACCTCGGAATCGGCTACGGCCAACGCCTCATCCAGAACCGCAACCCCGCGATCAATCTCCTCTTTCGAGATAATCAGGGGAGGCGCGATCACGAAATGGCTCATCCACGCCTGAATGTACACACCGTTACTCATCGCGCGCGCCGCAACTTTATCCACCAGCATTGGTTTGCCCGCCACTTTATCTTCGCCAGTATTGAATGGGGTTTTGGTTTTCTGATTTTTAACCAACTCGACTGCCCAGAACATCCCAATCCCTCGTACATCGCCAATTGACGGATGCCTTGGCTTCAGAGCGTTCAATTTCTGTCCGAGGTATGCACCCACCTGGTTTGCGCGGTCGTTGAGCTTAAGTCGGTTCATTTCATTGATAGACGCGATTGCCGGCGCCAGCGTAAGCGGATGCGCTTCGTAGGTGTGCCCGTGCGAGAAAAAGTGCTCGTCAAAATAGGATGCAATTTTCGCCGTCGTTGCACATAGTCCCAACGGAATCGCAGCATTGGTGATCCCTTTCGCGGTGGTCAGAATGTCTGGCTGAACGTTCCAGTTATCGACCGCGAACCATTTTCCTGTGCGGCACCAGCCGCTCATCACTTCGTCAGCGATTAAGAGAACACTATGCGCATCGCAGATTTGTCGTAGCCGCGGCAGGTACTCCTTAGGCGGAATAAGCACTCCGTTGGTGCCGACTACGGGCTCTACTATCACTGCAGCCACGTCGCTCTCATTAGCGATCATGTGGTCAATGTATTCCACGCACGCGATTCCGCAACCCGGGTAGGTATGCAGGATCGGACATTTGTAGCAATTCACTTCGGGAGCAAAAATCACGCCGGGAATCTTGCCGGCCGGCTCCATCGCCCATCGCCGGGGATCACCGGTTGCGGCGATCGATCCCATGGTTGAGCCATGATACGAGCGATAGCGGGAGATGATTTTGGTCTTCCCCGTCACCATACGCGCGATCTTGAAAGCCGCTTCGTTAGCTTCGGTTCCTGAGGTCGTGAAAAAGAATTTCTCAAGTCCCTTCGGCAGCACTTCGAGCAAGAGCTTACTCAATTCGGCGCGCACTTCTGTTGCCCAGCCCGGCCCGACATACGCCAACTTCTCCGCCTGATCTTGAATTGCTCGCACTATCGCCCGGTTCTTATGTCCGAGTGTCACGCACATCAGTTGAGCCGAGAAGTCGAGGTACTTCTTTCCGTCTCCATCAGTGAAGTGGCAATCCTCGGCGTCAACTACGTGCAGCGGCGCCCAGCCCTTCTGCCGCCGCCAGGTTCCGTAGGTGTAATGGGTGGTGAGCTCTTTAACCTGCGATGAAGTTAGCGTTTCAGTCATGGGTCCCCTCAACTGGCTTTTGCATCAGACGCACTAGTCTATCGAAGTCTCCCCGTCTCGGACGAAAATATATACTTGACGAGCGCAGACTAGAGGCTGGTAAACGTTAACCGGATCTTTCTGTCCGTAATACAATTGGAGGGCGTTCAGGAAGCCGGGAGAGCACCGGAAGACGGAGGTTACAGATGACGACCAGTGCGTTGACGTCCGAGGATGTAGGGGTTGCCGAGAAAGCAGCGAGTGCGCGGGTTCTTCAGAATTTTGTCGGTGGATGCTGGGTTTCCGTGCAAGCTTCTGGCCGTCTTGATGTAACTAATCCCGCGAACGGTGAAGTGTTGGCACAGGTGCCGCTGTCCGGCCGCGACGACGTTGAAGCCGCAGTCTCGGCAGCCAGCGCTGCTTTGCCCGATTGGCGTGCCCGCGCGGTTGGTGACCGCGTGCAATTTATCTACGCGTTACGCGAGCAGTTCCTGAAGAGGATTGACGAGCTAGCGGCTTCGGTAACTCGCGAGGGTGGCAAGGTTCTCTCAGACGCTAAGGCCGAAGTGACACGCGCTATAGAAGTATTGGAAGTTGCATGTTCCACTCCGATGACGATGCAGGGTCGGGTTTTGGAAGGCGTGGCGCGTGGAATCGATACTGAAACTGTGCGTCAGCCGGTCGGCGTTTGTGCGGCTATAACGCCATTTAATTTTCCCGCCATGGTTCCCATGTGGTTCCTGCCGTTTGCGATTGCCTGCGGGAATACCTTCATTCTTAAGCCCTCCGAGCAGGTGCCGCTGACTTCTGAGTTGATAGGCCGCATCCTTGCGGACATTGGTCTTCCGCCGGGCGTTGTCAACATCGTGCATGGTGCACACGATGCGGTGAATGGGATTCTTGACAGTCCCGGAATTCATGCTGTGTCTTTCGTTGGCTCGGTCAATACTGCGAAATATATCTACCGGCGCTCTGCTGAAAACGGCAAGCGCGTGCAAGCCCTCGGCGGCGCGAAGAACTATATGGTAGTTATGCCGGATGCCGTCGTGGATAAGACTGTCTCGAATGTGTTGGGCAGCGCATTCGGCAATGCTGGCCAGCGCTGTATGGCGGGATCGGTGCTGGTGACCGTGGGCGCGGCGCGAAAAGCAATCATGGGGCGGTTAAAGCACGAAGCCGAGAAGCTGATTGCGGGTGAAGGCACAAATCCAAAGGCGGCCTTGGGCCCGGTGATCTCAAGCACGGCTTGCGACCGCATTCACGACTGCATCGAAAGCGGAATCAAAGAGGGGGCAGAACTACTGGTAGACGGCCGGCGTCCATCCGGGGTTCCTGCCGGAGGCAATTTCGTCGGGCCCACCATCCTGAACAATGTGAAACCCGAGATGCGTGTTGCTCGCGAAGAAATTTTTGGACCGGTGCTCTCGGTAATGCACGTCGATACTCTGGACGAAGCGATAGCCGTTGTGAATAGCGATCCACGCGGCAATGGCACTTCGATCTTCACCGAGAACGGAGCTGTCGTGCGTGACTACACTCGCCGGATCGAAGTCGGCATGGTGGGAGTAAATATAGGCGTGGCAGCTTCACCGGCTTACTTCCCATTTTCTGGCTGGAAAGATTCTTTCTTCGGGGACCTGCACATACATGGATGGGATGCGGTCGACTTTTTCACGCGGAAGAAGACCGTCACTTCGCGTTACTTTTCGGCAGGCGAGACAGGTAAGTATTTTGTGGAGCAAGGTGCCAAGCATTAGACTCGCGCCCGTCTTGTGGGCGGCGGCTGTCTCCGCATTCATACCTCCCCTACTGCTCTTGTCGGGTTCTGTCGCTCTCGCGGCAGCAGCGTCTCAACAAGCCCCGCAGTACGCGCTCGCAGGCACCGTTCGGAACTCGTCCGGGTCTCCTATAGCCGGAGTTTCGGTTCACATTGAGAAGAGCGACGCTTCCAAATCGCACGAAACGATAACTGACGAGACAGGGAAGTTCGTCGTTGCGGCCTCCCTTGCGGGCACTTACACACTGCGAGTGGAGAAGTCGGGATTTCACGAGCTTGTCGAATCCGTGACGATTCCGCATAAAGATCATGCGCCGCTGGACATAGTTCTGGTGCGTTCGGAATCGCAGTTCCAGGAAGATAAGTTATCTGGAGCGGTGCAGTTTAGTGACACGCCTGATTTCACGATCGCCGGAGTTATTGACTGGACTGCGGCCGGGGGGCACGGATCAGATGTGATTTTGCAGACCAGCGAGGTTCTTGCAAAGGAAACGCACCGACTCGGAGCCGACCAATCTGTGGAAATCGCCTCCAAAAACGCCGATCAGTTAATCAAAGCACGCTATCAACTTCGAAAAGAGCTGGCGGATACTGATCGCGCAGACCTGCATCGCCAATTGGGTGACATTGATGAGCAGCTGAATGACTCACTTTCCGCCGTTCGCGAGTATGAACGCGCCACACAACTAGATCCGAGCGAGCAGAATTATTTTGCGTGGGCTGCGGAATTGCTTCTGCACCACGCGGTACAACCGGCCGTAGAAGTCTTCACCAAAGGCGCTCATGCGTATCCTGCGTCCGAAAGAATGCTCGCAGGGCTCGGTGCCGCTCTGTATGCGAGTGGCTTGTACGCGCAAGCAGCAGAGCGGTTCTGCGCGGCTTCGGATCTGAAACCGGCCGACTCCACACCGTACTTGTTTCTCGGGAAAATGACCCAGGCCACCCCGCAACCACTGCCATGTTCACAGGAAAAACTAGCCCGCTTTTCGCGCGATCAGCCGGAGAACGCCTTGGCGAATTATTACTATGCAATGGCCTTGTGGAAGGAAGCGGGAGCTTTGGGTAAGGCCAAGGCGGCGGGGCCGGTCGAATCTTTACTGAAGAAGTCAGTAGGAATCGATCCCAAATTCGGAGAGGCATATCTGCAGCTTGGAATCGTATACGCCGATGGAGGCGAACTCGGCAAAGCTGTTGCCGCTTACCAAAATGCTATTGCTGCGAATCCTAATCTTGCTGAGGCCCATTTTCGATTGGGGCAGGCATACAAGAAGACAGACGAGCCGCTGAAGGCGCGGCAGGAATTTGAGGCCTATCAGCGAATTCAAAAGACGGAGGCTATCGCTGTCGAGCAACAACGCCGTGAGATCCAGCAGTTCGTTGTCATTTTCAAAGAACAGCCTCGGACATCGCCGACGCGCTAACCTTAAAAAATGGAGCATCCGTCGTGGGCACCGGATTCACAACCGATCTGCATTCTTTGGCAGCTGGTTCTCGGATGCGGGCCCTCCACAGAGACGAATTTTTTACTGAATGTTCATATTGTCCCTTGAAAGTCGCGAATGGGTTTTGTTATAAGGGGCTTCTCTTCCAAGGAGACTGACCGTGCATTCCTGCCAGCCGACCCTTCAGCCAAAACTCCTTATAGGGTTATCTATTTTCGTGGTCATTCTTCTGACCGCCCAGCCAGAACTTGTTATCGCACAACAAACTCTGGGTTCAATGAACGGAACCGTGACGGACAGCACCGGAGCGGTGCTTCCGCAGGCCACAGTCAAGATCCACAACGTTGCCACCAACTTTGAAATCAGCGCGGATACGAGAAGTGACGGATCATTCAGCGCGGTCGATCTTCCGATCGGCACTTATGAAATCACATTCAGCAAGCAAGGATTTCGGTCGGCAGTTTTCCCACAAATTTTAGTTCAGGGGAACCGGACCGCCACTGTGAATGCCAGCCTGAAACCGGGCGCGGCAAGCGAAACAGTCACGGTCAACGCTACTCCTTTGCTGAATGAAACTGACACCACTACCGGCTATGTGCTCGGCGATAGGCAGATCGCTGAAATACCGCTAGGCACGGGCAGCTTCACCCAGGCGGCGATCCTCAGCCCAGGCGTAAATGCCGACCTTCTGAACACTGCCGGCACAAATGCTGGTTTAGGCAACCAGGCCATTTGGGCCAACGGCCAGCGGGATACCAGCAACAGCTTCTCCCTCAATGGAGTAAGCACCAACAACATTTTTAATGGCAAGTCCACCAGCCAGGTTACTTCGAGCCGGGTCGCGGTCAACATTGGCGAGAACGGGAACGGTAACAACCCAAGCGGCGAGATCGTGACTAGCACCTCTGTGTACGGCGCGATCGGCCAAGCTCTGCCCAGTCCGCCGCCGGAAACCATCCAGGAGCTGCACGTGAACTCCGCCATGTACGATGCCTCCCAGGGCGCGAACAGCGGAGCTCAGATTGGGGTCACGACCAAGTCTGGAACTAATAGCTTTCACGGCGGCGCCTACGAGTACCACCAGCAGACCGGCTGGAACGCTAACCAGTGGTTTTTTATCCATAATCAGCTACAACGACCGCAGATGCACCGCAACATCTTTGGCGGTTATATCGGAGGTCCCATTGAGAAGGACAAGCTCTTCTTCTTCGGGTCCTACCAAGGCCAACGGGTGAGTGATCAGCTCCTCGCCACCTCCCTGGTCGCGGTTCCTCCGGGTCTCACCAGTGATCGCAGTGCGCCAGCGTTAGCCAGCCTCGCTAATGCCGACTTTGGCAGCTCCATCACGGCCGCCCAGATCACGCCGCAAGCTCTAGCCATTATGCAAGCTAAGGCTCCGGATGGCAGCCTTTGGGTCCCCAACGCGGCCACCGGCACCCAGCTAAGCAGTTTGCAAGGGCAAGGGTTCGATACCAGTCTTCAGGGCCCGAATTCCCACTTCACCGCGGATCAAGTGAATGCCAATATCGATTACAACTTTAGCGTTAAGGACCGTTTCGCAGCCAAGTACTACTTCCAGCGCGATCCGAACACGACACCTTTCGCTGAGAGCCAACTGCTAGGCTTTCCCCAGACCATGAATGCTGGAAGTCAAACAGTTTCTGTGGATAACACGACTGCCATAACTCCCAATGTAACTTGGGAGCAGCGCTTTGGATTCGTGCGCGAAAGGGCGTACTCCAACACCAGCCAGTTTTTGAAGCCTTCCAGTCTCGGCATAAATCTCGACGGCCTCAGCTTCTTCCCGAGTATCAACATCAAGAACCCGGATAATCTCTTCGTGAACGGGCTCTCCATCGGGCCGGTCGACAATTTCGCGGATGCTGGCGTTTTCCAGAATAATTTTGAATGGGCGAGCAACCTGAAGTGGGTGCATGGGCGGCATCAGCTTTCTACTGGATTCAACCTCGATTACACCCAGCTAAACATAATCAACAAGAACAACGACGTGGCAAGGATCACGTTTAACGATTTCCCCGGTTTTCTCACCGGACAGATATGCGGCCCCAACACGGTTTTCTGTGGCAATCAGGATGCGTCTGAAATCCTTAACGGCGCCGCCAGCCGGTATTACCGGGCCAAGCAAACGGGAGCTTATATACAAGACGATATCCGGCTCAAACCGAACTTGACGGTGGATGTCGGCCTTCGTTGGGATTGGGATGGCCCCCTCTATGAGAAGAACGGAATGCTTACAAATTTTTATCCCCAGGACTACTCGTATGACGTGGCAACCGACACGGTAAAAAACATCGGCTTGGTGGTCGCGGGGAACAACAAGACGTTCGGAACAAAGGGAGTCAGCAACTCAACCCTGACTGGGCGCCAATGGGGCTTTGCTCCCCGCATCGGATTCGCTTATAGTCCATCGCTCCTTAGGAATGTGGTTGTCCGAGCTGGCTTTGGGATGTACTACGATCGGGGCGAGTATTTCACTGAACTTTCCCCACCGGCCGGAGGCGGGATCAGCGGTCCGTTCGGAGTCACGGTGGAAGAACCGTTTGTCGTTCCGTTCTTTGCGGTCCCGAATGCGACCTTTGGCACACCGTTCGGGACGACGCCTCCGCCTCCGCCGCCGGCGAATCTCTCTGCCGTTCAATCGCTCGTCGCGAACGTGGCTCAGTTGATTGCTAATCAAACTCCCTTCTGCAACACCATCGGGGAGAGCGGTTGCAGTCCATTATTCTTCGGCGGTTACGACCCACATAACAAGCTGCCCTATTCGGAGAATTGGACGCTGGATTTCCAGTGGCAACCGCAAAACTCATTAGTCCTGACTCTAGGTTATGTCGGCAATCATGGCGTCCACGAAACCATTCCACTCCCCTTTAACCAGGCGAGAATAGCGACGCCGCAGCACCCACTTCTTGCCAAAGGCCCCTTTCAGCAGAACTACTCTTATGGCACAAACATGAATTGTGTTACGGCCTGTGATCCAGCCTCGTTGGCGGCGGGCGGCTTAGCGCTGGCCGCTGAGAACGTGAACGCGCTCGTCGTTGGTTTTGGCGCGGGAAATGTGGCTCTCCGTGCACCCTACATCGGGTACGATCCCAATTCCGACTTTAACCGCGCGGTGGGAACGTCCAACTATGATGCCCTGCAGCTTAGTGTCAACAAGCGTTTGAGCCACGGGCTGCAAGTCACTGGGTCGTACACTTATTCTCACACTCTTGACGAACAGAGCGGCCTTGGGCTCTTCTACAACGGCAATGATCCCAATAATCCTCGCTCGTCCTATGGAAGCTCCGATTTTGATCGCACTCATGTCTTCACGGTGAGTTATCACTACGACCTTCCCATAATGGCCGGTGGCAGTGGATGGCTGAAGGCGGTCGCGAATGGCTGGGGCGTAAATGGGATTACAGTGTTCGAGAGCGGCCAACCTTACAGCGTGATTGATTTCAGCGGCGGCGCTGCCAGTATCTATTGGGGAGACGGACAAGACTTTATTACTAACCCAATCGTTCCCGTCGGTGGAGTTGGAGCCACTGCCAGCAATCCGATTCTTCAGGGCACCACCGGCGTGAACGGACTCAAGCCGGTGCTCAACGCAGCAGCGTTTGGAATTCCGGCGCCGTACGTGCCTGGAACCAATGGTGTGCCTCCATGTGATCCGAGCAGCGGAGTCTGCGACACGTTCGAGAACGGTTACGCCAGTGGTGGCCGCAACATATTCCGCGGCCCATTTCAGGAGCGTTTCGATTTCGGGATCTTCAAGAACTTCAAAGTGACTGAGCGGTTCGCGTTGCGATACGACTTTAATGCATTCAATATCTTCAATCATCCCAGCTTCGATATCCCCAGCAATAACGTCGAGTTCAACCCCTTCTTTGCTGATCCGCCGATTTATGGATTCCCGGGATTTCCAGCCTGCATTTCGAGCACCGGCGGCTATACTTGCCCTCCACATGGGAACCTAGGCCAACTCCAACACACCATCGGCAGCCCGCGTTTCATCCAAATGGCGCTGCATCTGGAGTTCTAGAGGGAGAGGAACGAGGTTTGCCAAGTTGTTGTGATCTTCTTTGTATCCCACCAACGCCCGGGATTATTCCTTCAGATCCGCCGCGATTTCTTTTATGACGACACGTAGGAGGGCAGTGAAGTCTCCTCGCACGCGTTCAGCGGTTTCGAGGACTTCCAAGTGACTCAGAGGTTGGTCCAGGATTCCCGCCGCCATATTAGTTACGCAGGAGATCGCTAGCACTTTCATTCCCATGTGCCTTGCCACGATCACTTCGGGAATTGTTGACATGCCCACCAGATCGGCTCCGATAGTGCGCAAGTACCGGATCTCCGCCGGCGTTTCGTAACTGGGCCCGAGCAGTCCCGCGTATATCCCTTGATAAAGATGAAGGCCCAATGTTTGCGCTGCCTTTAGCGCAATTTCTCGATATGGCTTCCAGTACGCTTGCGTCATGTCCGGAAACCGCAATCCGAAGCGTTCGTGGTTCGGGCCAACCAGAGGATTCTGCCCTTGAAGATTGATGTGATCGCTGATTCCGACCAATGCGCCCTGCTTGTATTCGAGATTGATTCCGCCGGCGGCATTGGTGAGTATGACGGCTTGGACTCCCATGCGGCCGAAAACTCGCATCGGAAATGCGACTTGCTGGGCGGTGTAGCCTTCGTAGAGATGAACCCGTCCCTGCATGATGACGACCGGAACGTTTTCCGCTAGACCGATCACCATTTGCCCAGCGTGTCCAATTGCTGTGGATTGTGGGAAGAAAGGAATATTCGCGTAAGGCACTCTCACTACCTGCGAGAGTTCGTCGGCGAAACCGCCCAACCCGGAACCGAGGACGAGTCCGATTCGGGGACAGAGCGAGGTTTGCGCAAGCAGAAACTCTGCCGCAGCTTCTGCGTGAGAGAACTCGTCAGCACTCAGCATTTGGCACTTGGCATTTAGTCGCTCCAAGCTCCGGGCTGGTCGAAATGCTAATTGTTAATTGGTGAATGCCATCAGAACTTCCTCTCAAAGGCCGCGAACTCCTGCTCCAACTTCAATTGCGTGCGGGCTCGTTCACTGCTATCTAGAGATTTCTGGCAGGCCAGGGATGGCTTCAAATTGCGATTGACATCAGCTTCGCAAGCTGCGACCGCGCGAAACTGGTGCGTGTCCGCCCACAGACTGGCGCCCGGCAGGAAGCTATGCTCCAGACTCTGCCTCGCCATGCCCTTCAGATCGGTATAAGACAAATTGTAAGTCTCGGCCGCGCGCAAGTATTCGTGGGTCATGTCGGATCGCGAGACACCTTCATCATCAGTCGCGAGTGCAACTGGCACTTTGTATTGGCGATAAATTGGGAACGGGTGATCGTTGCCCTTCACGCCTAGAATGACATCGTTCGACGTCAAGCAGATCTCCACCAAAATTTTGCGCCGGGCCATCTCGTGCAAGAGATCCACTGCATTGTGCTCATCCATTACGGCCACTCCATGCCCGATTCTCTCCGCATGACCTAGCTCAATCGAGTGTCGGATGTGAAAACTCAGGCCTTCAGGTGGGACGAGGCCCATCGCCAATTCCCCGGCATGGAGGCTGATGTGCACCTTGGGATATATGGCGTGCAGGTAGTCGAGCATCCTCATGTGCAGATTGAAGTCGCGCATGGGCACGTACCAGTCTTCCGGCATCACCAGATTCAGTCCGACGACGCGTGGATCGGAGGAAGCCAGTTCGAAGCCAGTTAGAATTTGCGCGTACACTTGTTCCGGCGGAAGCCCGCGCAATACCTGGTAAAGATAACGAACCGTCACGTCGCAGGCGGGGAGGGCTGACGGCGTGCCGCATTCGAGCTGTTTTTGAACAACCGCCCCTTCTCTATCGAGTTGATCGCGGGCGGTGGCAACTGCATCCTTCAGCCCACCAGCTAAGAGCTTCTCCCGCATCGCCGCGAAATCCGGATTCCACCCGAGCTTCTCGCCTAACTCCGCAGACTGCCTGCCGCCCACAGTATGCATTAGTTCGACATACTGCAAATGATCCGCGGCGGCGTGCTGCAGCGCTTTGGCGATCGCCTCTCCGTTATGGTTGGTCGTCGCCAGACCGAACTTGGAAAATGTCGCAAAGAAGTGATCGTGGCCGGACTCGCTCCCGCGCTCCCAGTTGCGCATCGACCAAGCATCTATCATCTGACTGTAAACATTTGGATCGCGATAACCACATTCCACGGCGGGTTTGGCGGACTGCTTGTCACAGGAAGAGTCACAGGGCCCTGCCAGCAACGCTGAGCTTGCTCGATCCAGGCAAAGTTTGTCTTGCGCGGCGTAATCGATCAAGTCCTCGGCGTAAATCGCTCCCCCAAGATGATTGTGCAGGTCTCCACCTTTGGGCATTTCACGCAAGAAGGCCAGCGCCAGAGGCGGCTGCTTTTTACTGCTCTCCAAGTAGCGATTCGCCCGTTGCTCAGGAGTAGCTTTGGATTGTGCGAACGCCAGGGTTGCGACGAGGAAAACGATTAAAAAGAATTGCACGGGTTGCAAATGTCGCAGTCTGTTCATCATGTGATGCAGTACAAACTTGTTTACGAGATCAGAATCCCTGCAATCGAAGCTGACATCAGATTTGCCATCGTGCCCGCCAGCATGGCACGCAAGCCAAGCCTCGCCAACTCTCCACGTTTATTTGGCGCCAGGGCGCCGATGCCGCCGATCTGGATACCGATCGAGCTGAAATTGGCAAAGCCGCACAAAGCGAAGGTTGCGATGGTGAACGAACGCGGATCGAGCGCGCTCTTGATGGTTCCGAGCTGCGCGAAGGCTACAAACTCGTTAAGCACCATGCGCGTGCCCAGGAGATTCCCAATGGCTGTGGCATCGTGCCAGCGGATTCCGATCAGCCATGCTACCGGCGCGAACACCCATCCGAATACCTGCTGCAGGCTATAGGGAAACCACGCGATGTGCATGTGAGTCCAGCCCATCATGGCATTGACTAGCGCAAGTAACGCAAGAAACGTGATGAGCATAGCTCCGACATTCAACGCCAGGTGCAAACCGTCCACGGTGCCACGCGCAATTGCGCCAAGAATGTTGGATTCCTTTTCCATGTGCGGCATTTCGACGCGGCCGGCAGTCAGCGGTTTGCCGGTCTCGGGCACTAGCATTTTTGCAATCAGCAACGTGCCCGGAGCAGTCATGATTACCGCAGTCAGCAAATTTTTAGCTTCCGCGCCGCCCACGGCAATATAGGCGGCCATCATGCCTCCGGAGATGTGGGCCATGCCGCTGGTCATTACAGTCATCAGTTCGGATTCGGTGAGCTCGGGAAGAAATGGGCGGATAGTTAGCGGGGCCTCCGTCTGCCCCATAAAAATACTTGCCGCAAGGTTGAGCGATTCGGCACCGCTCGCACCCATGACGGTGGTCATTATCCATGCGCCTGCGCGGATGATGAGCTGCATCACCCCGAGATGATAGAGCACCGCAAAAAATGCAGCGATAAAAATGATTGTCGGCAGTACTTGGAAAGCAAAAATCAGCCCTAGGGACGACTGCTGCCTGCCCAATTCGCCAAAGACGAAAGATGATCCGTAATAAGAGAAATCAAGAAGATGCTTCGCCCAGTAGCCTGCGTTTGCGAACAACCACTGTCCGGCTTGCAGTCGGAGAACAAAGATTGCCAGAACGATTTGCAGGCCCAGTCCCCAAACCACAGTTTTTACGCGAATGGCGCGCCGATTTGTGGAAAAGGCAAACGCCAGGGCCAACATCGTAAGCAAGCCCAGCAAGCCCGTGAATCGCCCCATTAGTCTCCTTCCCGAACGGAAGCGCTGCTTTCAATGATGCGGTGCACCAACGGCTTTTTCTGCGGCGGACCTTCTTCGACAATGTGAATGCTTTTCAGCAGCAACGCCGCCGCCTCCGCAGCTTGAGTGTCAGAATTGTAATGGATGGTGCAAATCGACTCCCCAGCAGAGATTGCGTCGCCGAGTCTGCGATGGAAGACGATCCCGACCGATGGATCGATGGAATCCTCTTTCTTCAGTCGCCCACCTCCCAGGATTGCCGACGCGATACCGATCGCCTGGCCATCCATGCTGGCGATCCAACCCTTCTTCGGACCATCTTTTGGGATACTCACTTCCAGCGAGTGCTGCGTATGTGGCAATAGGTTTGGGTTATCAATAACACGTACGTCTCCACCCTGCAACTCGACCATTTCTCGGAACCTTTCAAGCGCCTTGCCGGAGCGAATCAGTCCCTCGGCCTTATGCTTTCCTTGTTCCGGAGTCTCTGAGATACCACCCACATGAAACATCCAGCCCGCGAGTTCAATGCACAATTCGCGAAGATCCTCCGGGCCTCTGCCGCGTAACACCTCGACCACTTCGATCACTTCGAGCGAATTGCCGACGTGTGTGCCCAGCGGCTGGTCCATGTTCGTGATCAGCGCGACCACTTTCTTTCCCATGCTCTCGCCGGTTTCGACCATCAATTCGGCGAGAAATGCGGCATCGTCCTCTTTCTTCATGAACGCGCCCGACCCGGTCTTTACATCCAGCACCAACGCGTCGATTCCCTCGGCAAGTTTCTTGCTCATGATGGACGCGCAAATTAAATACGGACTCTCGACTGTGGCGGTGACGTCGCGCAACGCGTAAAGTTTGCGGTCGGCGGGAGCAATTTCGGCCGTCTGACCGATCATTGCGCAGCCGCACGCCCTCAATACTTGCCGAAATCTGGTAACCGTGAGATTAACGTTGAAACCAGGAATCGATTCGAGCTTATCGAGCGTACCGCCGGTGTGCCCCAATCCTCGTCCGCTGATCATTGGGACGATTAATCCGCCAGCCGCTACTAGCGGCGCGAGTACGAGTGAGGTCTTATCGCCTACGCCACCGGTCGAATGCTTGTCCACCTTCGCTGCTGGAAAATCCGAAAGGTCGAGAACTTCCCCTGAGAGCAACATCGCATTGGTAAGCGCGGCGGTTTCGGCGCGCGTCATTCCGCGTAGAAGCGCCGCCATCAACCAGGCAGAAGCCTGGTAATCGGGGATCTCGCCGCTCGTATATTGCTGGATGAAGTATTCGATTTCTACTGCCGAAAGCTCTTGTCCATCGCGTTTCTTGGCGATCACGTCGACGGCGCGAAGCGGTAAATGCCCCCGTCGCGACTGCTGAGGACCTGAATTCACTGGAGGCAGAACCCTTCCGGCAACAGTTTAGTAATAGGACTTTCCTTCCAGCCTCGAGCGCGCTGAAATATGACCGTCGCTTTCGGACCAAATTCGAAGATCACCTGGCGGCAAGCGCCGCAGGGAGAGCATGGCACTCCTTGTTCATTGACGACGGCGATCGCTCGGATGATCAACTCCGGTCCGGTTTGCGCGACGGCCGAGAAAATTGCGGTCCGCTCGGCGCAGTTAGTGAGTCCATAGGATGCGTTCTCGACGTTGCAGCCCGAGAACAGTTCCCCTTTTTCCGTGAGCAACGCCGCGCCAACTTTGAAATGAGAATAAGGCACGTGGGCGCGCTTCATCACCTTCCGTGCCGCCTGAAGCAGCCGTTCGCGCTGTTTAGTGGAAAGCTTGCTCGTCCCCATGTTTAACCTCAGCGACGACGGCTATCGCTCCACCAGCAAAACTTTCTCCATATTATCGATCTCGTTCAGCTTGACTTCGATCACTTCTTTCATAGTGGTTGGTACGGCGCGGCCGACGAATGCAGCTTCAATGGGCAATTCGCGGTGGCCGCGATCGATCAGCACGCAGAGCTGCACCCGTCGCGGCCGGCCATGCGAAAACAAAGCGTCCAACGCTGCGCGAATGGTGCGGCCGGTAAATAGCACGTCATCAACCAGGATGATGCGCTTGTCCGCAATGTCAAAGCCGATCTCCGATTTGTTCACCACTGGTCTGGGCCCCAGTGTAGACAGGTCGTCGCGGTAAAAAGTAATGTCCAGCGCCCCGACTGGAACGTTCGTGCTCTCGATGCGGCCTATCAGCTTGCCCAATCGCTCCGCGAGCGGCACGCCGCGGCGGCGGATCCCGATGAACCCCAGATCCTGCACGCCGCCATTCTTTTCCACGATTTCATGGGCTAGGCGCAGGAGGGTGCGTTCCATCTCCGACGCCGACATTAGTTGCGTTTTTTCACGAAGGCTGAATTGATGCATCACAGGCTCGCTGGTCATGAGGTTGCATGATACGCACGCCGGACGCGGCCTGCAACCCTAAGTTCCACGAAACTCTTGAAATCACCACGTGCCTCTATTCGCCCGGCTCGCCCTATTCTTAGTCCGCAGCTTGGCCCACTTCCAAACGATGTGCAGCAAGCTTTTTCCGATGCCACGTGATGAGGAGGGCGAGGGCAATAATCATAAGGCCTGCGCAAAGCCCGATCCAAATGCCCAGGGCGCCCCAACCTAAGTGAAAGCACAGAAAATATCCGACCGGCAAACCAATCAACCAATATGCGATCAGGTTGGCAAGCATTGGGTTCTTCGTGTCTCCCGCACCGCGCAGGGCGCCGGTGGTCACCACCTGCACGCCGTCGAATAACTGGAAAGCAGCCGCGACCAGCAGTAGCGTGGCTCCAGCGTGGACCACGACCGGGTCCGGAGAAAATGCCCGCGCGATCACTTTCGGAATACTGACAAACACCAATCCCGCACAAGTCATAAATCCGGCTCCGAGCATGATTGCAGACCAACCGGCCCGGCGCGCGCCTTCGGGATCGCGCCTTCCCAGTTGTTGCCCCACTCGGACCGCTGCCGCCGAACTGATTCCGTAGGGCACCATGAAGGTGAAGGCGGCACAGTTCAGCGCGATCTCGTGTCCGGAGAGAGGCACAGGTCCGAGCCTGGCGCATAATGCGGTTGCCCCTGAGAAGGCGCCGATTTCGAAGAGGATCTGCCCGGCTGCCGGCGCCCCCAGTTTCAACAACGCAAGCATTCTTCTGAAATCAACCCTGACCGTGCTCGTCCACTTTGGCAGCCTGCGTCTCGATTCCACCCACACCAGCGTGATGGCAAGCACCAGCACCATATAGATTCGCGCAAAACACGTAGACCATCCAGAACCGGTGATGCCCTCCGCGCGAAATCCTAGATGCCCATAAATAAGGACCCAGTCTCCAACCGCATTCACGATATTCGCGGAGACCAACGCAAACATGATCGGAACGGCGACATTCACCGCCTGGAGATAACGTCGCAGCGCAAAATACCCGAGCAGCGGCAGCGTTCCCCAATTCAGTGCGCGCAGGAAAGGACGCATCGGCCCTACCAGTTCCACACTGATTCCAAAATGCTGCATCAGCGCTGGCCAGAATGACACGGCAACCATCAAGACTGGTGAAAGCAGCAATGCGAGCAGCAGCCCATTGAGCAGCGTGTTTCTCCCGTCGCTGCGGTCCTCGCGGCCGTACGCATGGGCGACGAAAGTATCCATGCCCAGCAACAAGCCGCCACCGAAAATCGCCACTACGTGATACAGACTTTGCCCCAGGCCAGTCGCCCCAATCGCTACGGCACTATTGGGCAAGCGCCCCACCATGATCGTATCCACCACGCCCATGCTCATCCATCCGACCTCAGCAAAGATCAGCGGCAAGGCGAGGCGTAGTGTAAGCAGGAAGTCGCTGCGCAACGGATATTTAGAAGTTGAACGGGAATTGGCGATCGTCATTTACCGATTTCGACCTTTTTTACCTTTTCTGTATCATGTCGCATACTTTACGTCGCGTCCAATCGCAATGAGATCGGGAAGGAACGCGGCTGGCCCCCCGCAACTCGGGCGCAATTTGACGCTCTGCGCCGGCCCACCGGTGCACTGATTATCGGAGATACTGAAAGGGT
>WNFC01002167.1_pt1 | contig 21057 bp, 24 predicted proteins | sample 5400541 | NCBI WGS metagenome assembly WNFC01 (sample SAMN13153342, study PRJNA577476) | soil metagenome | isolation source: 120 cm saprolite under Douglas fir tree site 2 hole 2 replicate 1 | place: USA:California | collected 2015-04-18
AGGCGCTGCGCCGTGGCCTGGACGTGACGTCGGACCGAGGTGGGATGCAATGAACGTCCGAGCGGCAGGAGTTCGCCCAGGAGGTTGGCGCTCAGTCCGTACGACATCAGCCCGGCGAACCTCGCCTCGAGGTAGGGCAGCTCCGGGGTCGTGCGCTCCGGCAGGACCTCGGTCAGGAGACTGAAGCTCTGCCGGTCGTTCGACCGGCAATAGCAGTGGTGCCTGCGTGGGCTCGGAAGGCGCAGGGTGCCGAACAGGGTCCGCACCGCGATGCTCCCTCCGTCCTTGTGGCGGCGAGGTCGGCGGCAGTGCGGGCAGGCGACCTCGGCAGCCAGGCAGGCTTGGACCTGCTCGTCGACGACCACCTCCTGCACCCTGGCCATCAGCTTCCTTGGCCTCGGCCAGCTGCAGGTCGCCGCGCTGCAGGTCCGCCGCCTGGTGCACCTCCGGCGGGACGTCCTCATCCCCCTCGATCACCACCTGCACCCTGATCCTCATGCCGGGCTCCTCGCTCGATCGACCATCCCTTCAGCCAGTCGTCGGTTGGCGGCACGCCGGTCGAAGCGATCGAGCCTCAACCAGCGGCACAGCTCTTCCAGCTCCTCGTAGCGATCGCCGAGGACCTCCCGGACGCGTTGGTCGGGGTCGGCCTCGAGCTCCAGGAAGGCCCACGGCCCGCCGCATCCCTCCGGCGGGATCGAGCGGCGGCCGCCAATGCAAATCGGGTAGCGCCGAGCCGGCTCGACCGGCAGGATCGCCTCCACCCGAACGTCGTGGCGCCAGCCGTCGATGGAGTCGTACTCATAGAGGAAGCGTTCGCCGACGCGCAGACCGAGGTCGGCAAGCTGGACCTCATGAGGGTCGTCGCGGAAGCAGAGACCGCCCGGGTGGGCGACGCCATACTCACGGCCGTGGACGACGAAGCGGTTCAGGTGCTCGTCGCTCCAGCCCAAGGCGAGCTGGAGAGCGGTGTGAAGGTCGGCGATCGTGCTGTCGCTGCGGACAAGGAGCCGCCGCCAGATCAGGGGGCTGATGCCACGCAGCACCACCCGGAGCTGGTAGACGGAAAGCCTGGAGGTCGGAGCCGAATCCGGCATCTCGCCATCCTGCTCCTACTCATCTCACGGCGCATAGCCTCCCACGGTTTGTCCCGCTCTCCATCTCGTCGGAACTCTCCGCTGCATCTAACCATCCTCTCTCCAACCGTCGCTGGTCGAACGGTGTCCGGTCGGAGGGGGGAAGTTCAACCCTGCGGCGGTGAACTCCGTGCTTGCGGGCAATGGCGCGCACCGACAGGCCCATGCCGTAGTAGTCCTTCCGAATAAGCTCGAACTGCTCCACTCCACCGTGCGCATCCTTTCTCCCTCCTTCCAAGTCCTGACAACTCGGAAGATAGGGCGATCGGGGCGTGAGGTGGGGCCAAATCAAGCCATCAAATGGGGCCAGATCAAGGTAGCGAACTCATGCCCCGGCTGTGGCCACGAGTGGAGGGCCAGGATCGAGTCGCGTTGGCGGGGTGCCGGCTGTCCGCGCTGTGCCGATCGGCCGAGGCGAAGGGAAGCGCTCGCCGCGGAGCGGCCCGAGGTGGGGGAGTGGTGCGCCGAGCGCAACGGTGATCTCGACCCCGCCACGATCACAGCCGGCAGCCCGAAGCGCGTGTGGTGGCGGTGCAGGACATGCGGTCACGAATGGGAGGCCCAGGTGGTTTCCAGAGCCGCCAGCCGTGGTCGGCTGGGATGCCCGGCCTGCGCACGCCGCCAGCGCAAGCTTCGGGGAACGATTGCCCAGGACGCCCCCAGCTCGTCGACAGCTGGGACAGGCTGCGCAACGGACCCGAGGTCTCTACGGAGACGGTCACGTGCGGGTCGAACCGCATGTTCTGGTGGGTGTGTCCAGCCGGGCACGGCTGGCGGGCACGCGTCGCAGACCGGGCGTCGGGCGACGGATGCCCCATGTGCGCCGGTCACTACATCGACCCGCTCACTGAGACCCATCCCGAGCTCGTCGCGGAGTGGGCCCCCGAGCTCAACGAAGCCAGCCCCGAGTCGGTGACGGCCGGATCGGCGAGGGAGGTCACGTGGCGCTGCCGCAGGGGCCACCGGTGGGTCCAGGCGGAGGGCATCCGCGCGGATGTTGTGCACGACCGTCTCGTCGCCATGGGCTTCGCCGGCGACGAGCGCACCACCCGGCGGGCTGTGGCCGAGGCCAAGGACGCCTACGCCGCCGGGCACCGGCGCACCTACCGGCCCTGGATCCCCGAGCCCGGGTAGCAGCATTAACGGACTAGAAACCAACGAGATAGTCGGGCGAGCATCGCTTCGACCGGTAGTCGTAGGGTCGGCGGGTGCCTGTCAGATTCTTGTCCGATGCCCAGCGGGATCAGCTGTCCGGGTTCCCGGCAGAGCTCGACGCCGAGGCGCTGGAGCGATTCTTCACCTTCGGCAAGGCTGACCTGACCGACATCCGGTGCCGGCACGGAGACGGGAACCGCCTGGGCTGGGCCCTGCAGCTGTGCGGGTTGCGGATGCTGGGGTTCTGCCCAGACGACGTCACGACAGCGCCGGCGGAGGCGGTTCGGTTCGCTGCCCGGCAGCTCGGCGTCGATCCGGGTGTGCTCGGCGGCTACGGGGTGCGGCGCCAGACCCGCACCGACCACGTGACCCAGGTGAAGTCGTACCTGGGATTCGCCTCGCCGACCGCCATCGAGATGGATGCCGTCCGGAGCTGGCTGGCGGGCGATGCTCTGGCGCAGGACCGGCCGATCGTACTGTTCCACCTGGCGTGCCAGCGCTTTTACGAGCTGAGGCTGGTCCGTCCCGGGCTCACGGTGATCGAGCAGTCCCTGGTCGGGGCGGCACGCGAGGGGGCCCGCCACGAGACCGCTGCCCGTGTCTTGCACCTGTGCACGCCCGAGTGGTGCCGGGCGCTCGACGGGCGTTCTCGTCAGGGTCGTGGGCTTGGTGGCCGGCTAGGTCGCCGGGCCACTCCAGTCGGGTCAGCGACGCCGCCTCGGCAGCGGTGCGCGTGAAGGTCACGGTCGAAGAAAAGCGGCACCTGGACTTGCGCGAGGGCGCACTCAAGAGAGCCGAGCAAGACGGTGGCATTCGGCCCAAGTTCGGGCCAGTCGTTGACGCGGTCACAACCCTGGACGTGCACGCGAGTGGTCGCCGCGGCCGTGGCCCGAGGCAGGTACTTGAGGCCGGTGGACTCGCAGGAGACATTGAGGCGACCGACAAGTCCCCTCCGCACGAGCGGCCGGGTGCGGATGGTGCTCCCGACCCCACGTGGATGGACATGCTCACCTGGGTCCCGATCTGCGGCTCGGCATCAAAAGCGGCCCGGATTCCGGCAAGAAGCGCGACGGCCGGTCCATTCACGTCGGTCGGGCCGCGGCTTCTTCCACTCCACCATGGTCATCGACAAGACTGCCTGTTCCTCAACCGGTCACTCGGGGTAGCCAGCCCGCCTCAAGCCCGGGGTCGGACGCCCACAGATGACCCCTCGGCTGGCGGGCCGAACGTTGCTCCCACCCATAGCCCAGGACCTGAGCTTGCAATAATCCTGATCGCAGCAGCCTGGTTGGAAACCCCCAACTTGGTGTAGGCACGATGCTTGCGCTGTTCCACGGTCTTGGCGCTGATCGTCAGCCGGCGCCCAATTTGACCCGCCGTCAGGCCGGCGGCGGCCAACGACAGAACCTCCTCTTCGCGGGCAGTGAGCCGCCCACGTCGTCTTGCCGCCGCCTCCGGCACAAGGGCCCTGGCCAGGGCCGAGATGGGCGCCCTGGTTGGGACGCTGATCTCTGCCGACCCGCCATCGTCCTCGCCCACCAGCACGACCCGAATGCCCTTGCTGCGCAGTCTCGCTATTGCTTCCCGAGCCCGGGGCAACCCGGGATCCAGCACTACCGCGTCCGCCCGCCCCTCCCACCTCTCCACCTCCAAGAGGCTCGTAGCCACGCCTACCACGGCGAGGCCTGGATAGCGGCTCAGTGCCGCCGCGATGCCTTCGGCAACCATGGCTTCCCCATGCACGACCACGGTGGCCCGGACCGCCGGTTGCTTCGCTCGACCCGTGGATGCACCAGTGGATGCGGCAGCGGCGGAGATCTCGGAGATTCCAAGCGCGCTCAACAACCCACCTCCCCCATCTGACCCCCGCGTGCCTGCCTGCTCACAGCTCAGCGCACGGACAGGAACCCTGGCGACGGGCTTCCGATCCCCGGCCTGTCGGGACTACTCGTTCGGCTCGCCCAGTTTCAACGCTTCCTCGAGCGCGGCGCTTCGGCGCCGAAAACAGTGGCGCCGCGAGATACCAGTCCTCCGAGCCACCTTTCCGGGCGTCAGACCCCCATGACATGCCTAGGCACTCCCTAACCTCTTTCGGCGTCCACGGCTCCGACCACCCAGGCTGAACTCTAGTAGTCGAGCGAATGATGCGAATAGGTGGGAAATTCCCTATATGTGACCCGAGTTGTTCCTCCAAATGGGACAGTCTAGTGCACGGACGACGCAGAACTCCCAAATCCACCCCGGGAGACAGTCTTGTCGTTAACATCCGAACCTATCCAATTGTCGCGCTCTGTGCCCGGTGGTAGCAACTTCAATGCTTCCCGCCTCGACCAACGTCCCTCTTACGGAGGGAAGCACCTGCTCACGTACGGATGACTCCAAGGCCCGCCACTGGCAAGGAAGGACGCGCAACGACCCCGGGTCTGCACACTGTCCCCGCATGCCGGGGCCTGCATGCGATAGGGCCACCATCGCGTGCACTGGGGTTGGTCGATTGGGGTCCGTCGGCTTGGTGCTTGAGAGCGGGCAGGGCTGATCTCGCATACCCGTAGCCGTGGGCGACCCCCTTGCCGGTGTCAACAGGTGGAGCGCCGGGTTGGCGGCGCCATCGAGGAGATCGACCATGGATCCTGCCACGACGGGTCGCTCAAACATCCGAGCCACACGATAGGTACGAAAGTCTCCTTGTAGGTTCCGCGGCCCTCCTCGACGACCACAAACCGCTCCTGCAACGGCTCTCCGACACGATAGGTACGAAAGTCTCCTTGTAGGTTCCGCGGCCGTTCCTCCGGGTCTCAAACCTGAGCCGTTATGACTATTGGAAATGGTGCTGATGGGCTGTGTCCCGCGCATCCGAATGGGCCGACAATCGCGAGAGAACAAATTTGCGGTGCAGCTCCAACGAAGACCAAGCCAGGCTCAACGGGAACGGGAGTCGATCTCGCCCAGCCTCCTCGCGATGGATGGGGCTGCCCCCAACCGCGATGCCACAGAGCCTGGTCTCAAGACGCTTCCCGCCCGCTTCGCCGGGCGAACGAGCACAACGAGGCGGTCTATGGCAAACATCAACCATCCCGACGTTGAAAAGCCGCTGGACGCAGGCGATGGCGACGAGCTGGGATTGACCTCCGAACTCGAAGAGTGCCTGGCGATGTTAGTTCGCGCCATCTTCGTCAACTCGATCGATCCGAGCTGGTCACAGGAGCAGCGGTGGTCCGCCTACGTGAATTTTCCTGACTTGCCGTGGGACCCGCGGCCTGAGGACCTGCCGATCGAGATCCCGGACCCTTAGCTGCTAGTTTCTTGGGAAGTAGGGGAGCACCTCTCTGTAGGGAATTTCCTACCTGTCGTGTCACTCGTGCGCCCCGTAGAGTGCACAGTGCAAGAGGTGGGCAAGAGAATGCGGCCGGTCGGACGCGCGTGAGAGGCTGACCCGAACCGCTGGGCGCCATCGATGATGCGGCAACGCCCCCGGGCGATGCCCCTGGAGAGAATCGCCAGCCGATCTCGGTGATCACTCGCACAGACCCAGTCGGATCCCTGGAACACCGATGTAGCCAATGGACCGCCGGTGGGCGGTCGGTTTTCAACGGTCGAAAAATGTCACGCACGGGAGCAACACGTGGGCACGTCCGTCGGCAATTTCGTATCTGCCGCGCGGCACGCCAATCACTCGTAAGGTTCAGCCTCGGTGAGTGGGGCGAGGATGGGTTGAATCCGTGGGGACCTCGTTCGGCGGCCCTCCTCCAACCGCGCCGACGAACACTCTACTCGCTCTTCGACACCCGAGCATTTCTGAACGACACGCAAGCGGAGCACGTGGCTAGGACTTCGGCTTGTATTTACGGCTCGTTTGTATTAAGGAGGCGAACTGCCGTTGTCAGTTGACCCTGAGGTACAAAACATAGCGACAACATTCGACAAGGCCAAACTCAGAGCCTATGTGAAGCTTGCGAAATTCGATATAAAGGATTACTACTTCGGATTGCTCGTGGTCCTTTCCCTTCTACCAGCCGGGGAACGCAGCGATCCACGCAGCCTGCTCACCCTGGCTGTCTTCCTGGTCCATGAAATCTGTGTGGTTGCGGCCTGCGTTTCCTTCGACGACGTGACGGGTTGGGGGGACGGCAGCGACGCGACCAACTACGGATCGGACGCGCCAGCTCGCCGTCTCGCGCGGAAACCGTTGCTCACCGGCGCCCTCACGCCTCGGGAAGCAACTCGCTTCGGGTGGCTTGCTCTGGCCGGGGCGATCGTGTCGCTGGGGGCCGTGGTCGCGATCGCGCCGCATCGCTCGCCCGCCGCCATTGTCATCACAACCCTCACCATGGTCTTTTTCGTTCAATGGTCCTGGGGTCTGAAACTCAGTTACCACTTGATGGGCGAAGTGCTGCTCGTCGGCCTGGGGGTCGGGTGGGTATTGGGTCCCGAAGGGTTGCTGACTGGCCGCTTCCAGGAACTCGCAATCGTCGAATCCGTGCTCTTCGGCCTAGGGCCCCTACTCTTCGGCGTCTTCGGGAACACCAACGATATCGAGGGGGACGCAAAAGCCAACCGGCGCACCGTTGCCAGCACGTTTTCTGCGAGGACCAACAGGATCTTCATCGTCGGTTTGTCGGCGCTTGAGGCCCTCCTCATCCTGGGGGCAGCCGTGACGCGCGTAGCCCCCTGGTGGTTCCCCCTGGCCATGCTCCCCGCCTTCGGGATGCGCGTCCATCAACTCGTGACCGGTGTGAAGAGGGGTGACACCCTTGCGGCTCGCAAGATCGGCATCAAGACCCACCGCCTGGCCACAGCATCGCTGATCCTGGTCAATCTTCTGATACCGGTGGTGGGGGGAACGATCAAATGAGCCCCGATCTCGACGTGGCCGTTGTGGGAGCAGGTGCCGCCGGGCTGGCGACCGCGTTCGCGCTTCAGCGCGCAGGTCGCTCCGTGCAGGTCTTCGAGTCCGCGGACCATGTCGGCGGACGCATGGCCACCCTTCGTCACGACGGGTTTGTGATCGATACAGGGGCGGAGATGATTGCCACGCACGGATATCCTGCGACATGGCGCCTCATTCACGAGTTGGGCCTGTCCGACGAGGACGTACCTCGAGTGGCCCAACCAATTTCGATCTGGCGCAAGGGCCGCGTCCACCCCGACGTGGGTCGCCCCCGGGGCCTGGCAACCGGCGCCGGTCTCTCGGCTCGGGGACGGATGGCCCTGATCCGTTTTCAGGGCTCGATCATGGCCAAGGCCCGGAGCTTTCACCCCGACTTTCCAGAGGACACTCCCCTTGGCGACGTTACGGTCGAGCAGCTTGCGGGTCGGTATCCGCGTGAGTTGACCGATTACATGTTCCAGCCGATCGCCGGAGGCTTTTTCGGCTGGCAGCTGGATCGATCTGCTGCGGCAGCGATGGTTTGCCTACTGATCGCAACCAAGGACACCTCCAACTGGCGAACCTACCGTGATGGGATGGACACCCTTGCCAGGAAGCTTGCCGAGCGAGTAGACGTGCTGACGGCCACTCCGGTGCGGGAGGTGGTGTCCGGAAACGGATCTCCCAGGCTGGTCACCAGCCAGGGCGAACTGACGGCACGCTCGGTGGTCGTCTGCGTCCCAGCCCCTCAGGCCGCGGACCTCTGCCGAGACTGCCCTGAGGTCGAGCGCAGGTTTCTCGAGGCCTGCACCTATGCCCCCATGCTGCGGGTGAGCCTGGAACTTGAACGACCGATGACCTTCCTCGACCAGGCATCCGCGTACGTGGTTCTGATCCCGGCAGCCGAGAATGCGGTGCTGTCCGTGATGGCCATTGACCAGAACAAGGAGCAGGGGCGTTCACCTGAGAGCTCCGGATTGGTTTCGTTGCTTACCGCGCCCACTGCGACCAGGGAACTCCTGGACAGTTCGGACGATCGGATCGTGCTCCGGGTCCTCGAAGAGGGGGAAAGATACCTACCTGGCCTGAGCCAGGCCACCAAGTCGAGCTTTGTCCACCGGTTCCCGCTCGGATTGCCGGAAGCCACTCCCGAGGCCTTGCGGCTGCGCACCGACTTCATGCGCCGTCCGGCTCGATCGGTTGATTTCGCAGGTGACTGGGTCATGGCGCGCCCGAGCAGTGAGGGCGCGATCCGCTCAGCCGATATCGCCGCCTGGAGGGTCATGGCTCACGCGGGCGACGGGTGAGTTCGGATTGAGGCATCGCCGAGCAGGCGCTCCTCAAGTCGAACCGGCCGCCTTCGGTGAAACAAGACGGCTTCTCGGGCGGCAACGCCTTGCCGCCGTCGATACCAGCCAAGGAGGGAGATCGTCATGAGGATCAGGCCCGGCACGCTGTTCGAGGATGCCGCTCAACGAAGGGGGCAGACCCTTGTCCACCTCGATCGGCCTTTTGACATTGCCCCGCAGGGAGGGCTCACCTATCGCATCGGAGAGTTGGCTGCCCTCGTCCGCGAGGCCTCCGGTTGGCTCGCTGCCGCTGGTGTCCGGCCCGGCGACCGGGTCGGGATCGTCAAGGACAACCACTGGGATATCGACGTACTCGCGTACGCGGCCGTTCGACTGGGGGCTGTCCCGGCCAAAATCCGGAGCAATCTCACTCCGAGCGCCATCGAGACCATGTTGCGACGTCTGGAGCCCTCGCTCCTGGTGACGACGGCTCGGTGTCTGGAGTCCGCTCTGTGCGACGGGATCGACCTGGGCGGGTTGGCGAAGCAAACCCTCAGCATCGACCGACCGGTTGGGGGGTCCCTGTCCATCGATGCCGTCAGGGGCCAACCCGTACCGCCGCCGGAGGACCGCGGTGACGACGACCCGCTGGTCGTGTGCCCCACCTCCGGCACCACCGGGATCCCGAAGCTCGTCGTGCACTCGACCAACACGATCATCCGGAGACTGGCCCAGTTCGAGGCGCACCGGTACCCCTTCTTCGGCGGCAGGCCCACGGATACCTTGGCCAGCGCCAGCGCATTCTCACACGGCAGGACATTCTGCTGGACAGCGGTCGCGCTGACGCTGACTCCCCGCAACATCGTCATCATCTCGGACCAGGATCAGGCGCATGCAGAACCCCTACTGCGAGTTTATCCACCGGATATATTCGAAGCGCTGCCTTCCACCTTTGCTCGTTGGGAAGCGACTGCTACTGGACCACACAACCCATTCCGCAACGTCCGCCTCTACATCAGTACCTACGATGCTATTCATCCACCTGCCGTCCGAACCTTCCTCGAGGCTTCGCAGCGCAAACACGTCGTTTTCATGCACGGATGGGGTCAGTCCGAAACCGGGCCTCTGGCATTCCGTCTTTTCACGCGCAAATCCCTGGCGTCCAAGGGTGACCGCCATCCGACGACCCGCAACGCGGGCAGCCCTACCCCAATCAAAACCCGGCTCCGGGTCGTGGATCCCACCACCCTGCGTCGAGTCCCTTGTGGGACACCGGGGGTCATACTGGCAAGGACGAAAGCGCTGGCCCTGACCTACCTCGGCGAGCAGGACCGGTGGGACGGGAAGGTCCATGGGGCCTGGTTCAACACCGGAGACGTCGGCACGGTCAGCCGCGGAGGGGTCGTGAGGTTACTGGACCGCGAAGTGGACGCGGTTCCGGGTCTGAGTTGTCTCGAGCTCGAGGACGTCATTCATGACCGCATGCCCGACGTAGTCGAATGCGTGCTGCTGGGTGCTCCGGGGCGGTTCCCGCTCCCGGTGGTCGTCACCAAGGACGGGACTTTGGACGCCGAACGATGGCGTGTGTCGACGGCTGACCTGCCTCAGTTGGATGAACCGGTGGTCCTGTCGGATGACCAGGTGCCGTGCACCGGGACCGGCAAGGTGCGGCGTTTGGAGCTACGCAAGGAATTGGGCAGCACCCTTGTCACGTACGGGAAAGGAACCTGGATTTGACCGAGCGTTGTTACCAGACAACCTGCTAGGGGCCGCAACGGCACACCGCGCCGCGCTGGGCGTCGTAGTTGGCAAAAGGCGATCGTGACAAACACTTCGACGGACCGTCTCCTTGAGCCCGCACCGGGATCAGCGGCGGGAACCGGATTGGAACGCCTTCGAATGAGGCGTGCATACCCGTGAGAGGGCGGTATTGCTCGAGGGATTAATCGTAGAGGGCGGGAACGGATGCTCCCGTGCGGCCTCATTGGCGCGCCGGCACCTTGTCGCGCTGGGGTGCCGCCCAGCCACGACGGACGCCGTCTGGCCTCGGCACCCGCAAGCCGACCCCTCGCGGGGTGCCGAGTGGATCGCCCTGGGGTCGGGAAACGCATCGGGGTGCCGGCACGTTGTGGAGTGCTCAATTGACGCCGCAGGCCCGGTCCGCCTACCGCTGGAAGACGAGACAATGGTCCAGGCCGCATGTGGCGTGATGCACGTCCACGGGCGAAAGTCCGGCCGTCCGGAGCCTCTTTTCGTCGACTACGTTTCCGCGGTTTCCGGCGTGCTTGCGGTGCAGGGGTTGCTTGCCGGCTTTTTGGCACGCTTGCGGGGGGCGGAGTTTGCCCGGGTCTCGACCTCGCTGGCGCAGGCAGCGCTGCTGACGGTCTCCCAGTACCTGGCCGCGGCAACGGCGGACGAGTCGGCGGAACGCTTCAACGTGGGAGGCCCGCCCTTTATCTCGTTGGACGGAGTACGGTTCGAAATCGAGGCATTGGAAGCGGGCGGGTGGCGGGCCTTCTGGGGGCTCTTCGATGTTGACCCCGGTGCTGTCGCACGCGGCTGGCGACCGTTTCGGGATCGCTACTCCACAGCGACCTGCCCGCTTCCCATCGAACTGCACAGTGGAGCCGAGCGACGCCCATTCAGCGAAATCCTCTCTTGTGCCAAGATCGCTGGTATCAGCGCGGTGGCAGTCAGCGGCCTGACAGACGTCCGTGGCAGCGAGGGCCCGGATCGGCCCACGGAGCCGCCGTGGCAGTTCGCGTCCGGGGAGGGATTCGCTCCGCCACTCGGCATCTTGCCGCCAGGGGCACCTTTGCCCCTCCAGGGGCTGACGGTGGTCGAAAGCGCGAGACGAATCCAGGGTCCGCTGGCAGCCCATGTCCTTGCTCGGCTGGGTGCGAGGGTGATACGGATCGAGCCGCCGGGGGGCGATCCCATGCGAGGTATGCCACCTTTGGTGGACGGTTGCTCGGCAAGGTTTCTGGCCCTGAACGCCGGCAAGGGAGTGGTGGAGGCTGACCTGAAGTGCCCGGCCGGACAGCGATCGTTCGAGGACGTGGTGACTCAGGCCGACGTCTTTCTGCACAATTGGACGGCAGGGACGGCCGCGGACCTGGGCCTCGACTTCGAGCGCTTGGCATCTTTGAAGCCAGGGCTCGTCTACGCTCACGCGTCGGGTTGGGGAGACGCTTTTGGTTCCGACCCTCCTCTGGGAACGGACTTCCTTGTCCAGGCTCACAGTGGCCTGGCGGCGGCCGTACGGCCGCCGGGAGACTTGCCCGCGCCTTCGTTGATGACGCTCACCGACGTGCTGGGGGGACTCATTTCGGCGCAGGCGGTTCTCGCAGCCCTGGTGGCGAAGCAGCTGACCCGGCATGGATGCAGGGTTGACTCCTCCCTCTTTTCCGCCGCCCGCCTGCTCCTGGAGGAGCGCACCCGGCTCGGGGCCGCGCGGGGGCTGGGAGCCCGGCCTGCTCGTCTCAGGCCTCTGCCTACAGCAGACGGTTATCTGGCGCTCCCTGATCGCGCCTGGCTCGAATCAGACAGGCTGGCGGCAGCCTGTGGTCTGCCTTCGACCGACACGATGTCCCTCGCACCTGATTACCCCTCAAGGTTCCGGCTTGAGGACAACAGTCATTGGGTGGGAAGGCTGCAACGGGCCGGGCTCAACGCCACCCCCGTGTGCCTGAACCTGGCCGACTTGGCAGCCGACGCGGCCTTTGGCGCGGCCCTCTCGTCCAACGGATGCACGTTCGTACGCTCACCGTGGAGTTTTGAACGATGAGCCCAGGTCCTTGCCCTGTACGGAACCGTACTATGAGGAGGAACCACTTGGTTCGCATATATAGGGAATTTCCCACCTGTCTTGTCACTCGCCAGGCCAATAGAGTCCAGGCTGGATGAGGATACTGAAGACGCCAAGCGAGGTGAAGCGGTGCCTTGAGAGGTCGGGGGACTGGTACCAACCAGCCACGACGACCTCCTTCCTGCGCATCGGTAGCCATCACCGCACCTTCAGCCAAGAGGAACCGTTCGGACCGGGGTTCATCGACGCCGTCGACGAGTCCATGGAGTTGCGCCGCCGACTCCAATGCCTCGACCCGAGAGACCGGGAAATCCTTGTCCTCTGGCATGTCCTCGGCTTGCCCCCGGGCGAGGTGGCTCGTCGGGTCGGCATCTCACGGCGACACTGCTTCCGGAGACGGAACGCCGCTATCGAGGAAGTGGTGAAACTCGGCGACCAAGATCGCTAGCACCCAAGCGCGGCGGGCCCATCCGGGCAACGTGTGCTCTCCGTGGCCGCGTTTGGTGATGGCTGCTGGCCAGGACGTGGAGAGACACTTGAGGGTACCTGTCCCGAAGTACATCGGCGTTCGGTATCTCCGGGACAACATGCACTCGCTGATCGAGCGCTTGGCGATGGGAGAGTACTTCGTCATCCTTCGCCACAACCATCCGGTGGGTGCCTTGCTCCCCTACGACGACCTGATCCGGATGATGCGTATGGGGCATGAGCACACCAGCATGCCGGGAACCGAGACGGACGACAAGGAGGCCGAAAGCGGTGGGGATCTCTGAGATTTCGGCTGCTGAAACGGGGATGGATGGAGCAGTTGTCCCCCCGAGGGCTATCGTCGTAGTCCACCGGCAAGCCATGGTTGCCGAGGGCATCGGGGCGGCACTCGACCTGAGGTGTACGTCGCCCTGAATGATCACGTGCCCACCCGCGGGTGGAGCGGTCTGGTCCCCGTCGGTGCCCCATCGCCGGCACACGTCTCGGCTGAGGGGCCGGGTCCTCAACGTCCGGTCATCACGTATTCGGGGATTGGCGATGAGGCAGGGGCCAGTTTGGGGGACCAGCTCGACGCACTCGCCGAGCTCGGCTGGAACTCGATCGAACTGCGCACCGTCGACGGGCAGTCGCTCGCTCGCCTGGATGACCGGGCGTTCATCCGGGTTGCCGATGCGCTCCGGCGCCGGGGAATGGCGGTGGCCTGCGTCGCCTCGCAGATTGGGGGCTGGTCGCGACCGATTACCGGGGATTTCTCGCACGATCTCGATGAGTTGGCGATCCTCCTCCACCGGTGCAGCGCCCTCGGCAGCCCCTACATCCGGATCATGTCGTACCCAAACGCCGGACTTGACGAGCCCGAATGGGGACGCCGGGCGGTGCGGCGTGTTGGTGAGCTGGCCCGGCGCGCGGAGCGGGCGGGGGTCATCCTGCTCCACGAGAATTGCGTCGGTTGGGCCCGGGCGCGGGCGGATCGCATGCTCCTGCTCCTCGACGCGGCGGGGAGCGCCCTCCGTCTTCTCTTCGACACTGGCAACGGTATCGCGCACGGCTACGACGCTTACGAGCTCCTGTCGCAGATCGTGGGCCACGTCGAGCACGTGCACGTCAAGGACGCCGAAATCTGTGCCGGAAAGGTCGTGTATACGCTTCCGGGCCGCGGAGCCGCCCGGGTTGCCGAGTCGCTGCGCCTGATCGCCTCCAGCGGCTATGCAGGCAGCTGGTCCATCGAGCCCCATCTCAGCCTAAGGCCACACGAACCGCGCGGCCCTGCGACGGGGTGCAGGGAGACGTTCGTGGCCTTCGGCGTGGCCCTCGAACGGCTGCTGTGCGAAGGGGGGTTTTCCGGTCTCAAAGCGCTTCAGCCTGAGCCGGACCCATCTTCAGCGGACGGGAGGGCTTCGCCCCCGCCGCCTGTGGACCCGCCGGCGTCGTGCCACTCTGGAACGCTCCCGCCGTACATCAGCGAATCCTCGTATGTGCCAGGAGCACTTCCGACGACCGTTCGGCTGGCCGAGGCCGACTGCGACCTGCTGGTCAGGCTGCTTCGGACCCCCACGGCCGGACAGCTGGAGACCGGGAGGCGAGGCCCCCGGCCACGACTCTGGGAAGCCCAGCGAGCCTACGCCGCCGCCGCGGCCGCGCTGGGCTTCCTCCCCGTCTACCATGCTGTGCCCACGCCGGCCGAGGTCACCTGCGGCACCGTCCCGACCCCCGTCGCACGAGCACTTGCGGAGATTCCCGGCTTTCTCGAAAGCCAGCCGAGCCTGGTCCTGCGGCTGGGGGCTCAAGCCCCACGCGAGGCGACCGTCATGTTCAACGTCCACTTGGACACCGTCGACCCGATGGAGCCGGGTTGGTTCGACGGGGTCCGGTTTCATGGCCGGGGCGCGATCGACGCCAAAGGACCAGCCGTCGGGCTGCTTGCCGGCATTCGTGCCGCGCTGAAGTCTGAGCCGACGATCCGGAGCCGAATGAGCATCCTCATCCAGGTGGTATCGGGCGAGGAAGGCGGCGCCATGGGCACCATCGGCACGCGTCCGCTGGTGCGACGGGGCTTCGTCGGGCGCCTTAACCTCTTCTGCGAGCCCACGAGCCTTCGCTACCTGCCTCGCGCCACGGCAGCAATGACCGCGCGGGTCACCATTGAAGGCCGTGACGGCATTGACGACCGGCCGGAACGTGCCCATAACGCGACCGTGTTGCTCGGCTTCCTTGCCCAGCATCTGGGCCTCGCGTTGGGAGGCCAGCGTGGGAGCCGGGTGTGCGTCGGTGGGATCCACACCGGCCGGCTGCACAACCGTGTCTACGGTGCCGGGGAGTTGCTCGTCAACGTCGCCTACGACAGTGAAGACGCAGGCAGGCGTCTGGAGTCGGTGTTCGCGGCCGCTCTGGCCGACGGCGTCACGGAGTTCACCCGACGCTTCTCCTCCACGCCGGCCTTCGCACTGACTGCCGCCGAGGCCGCGTCGGTGACCTGCCTTCAATGGTTGAAGCAGGGGCTGCCGGCTCTAGCCGGTCGCGACCCCTGGTATGAGGGCCTCCTGGAGGATGCCGGTGTGGCGCGCTGGCCCGACGAGAATCCGGCGTTCACATGCGACGCCATCTGGATGCACGACGTCGCCGGGGCCTTCACCGTCGTCCTCGGCCCAGGCGATCTCGCGGCCAACAATGCCCATGGCTCAGGAGAGTTTGCGGAGCTGGCCGATCTTGAGGCCTACGCCTCTGCGATCGCTCGGATCCTCGTCGGCTTCTGCCGCAGCCGGCCCGCCGGCAAGCCCTGTGGATGATGCAAGTCGTCGTCGGCCTGGAACTGCGCCTACCGCAGAGGGACCGGGGCCCGCTCGCACGACAGCCACTTGGCTCGGGCGAGGAGCCGGACCACATCGCAGTTGAGCGAGAGGTCTTCGCACGTCGAGGTGGCATCGGCAAAGCGCCCGTACGTGCCGATGAGGAACCTGGCCAGCGCGTCGTCACGAAAGACGGTCCGGGCTTCCAGCCCGCCGACGCGAATCCTGAGCTGAGCGGCGTCGTCCTGCGCGCTGCTGGAGTAATGACCGATCAGTGTCCCTCCCTCCAGTTCGACGATGATGCGGCGCTCGCGCAGGGGTGAGGTCAGATCGCAGTCGATCTCGGTGCGCAGGCCCCCTGTGTGCTCCAGCACCAGCCAGGCGCCGCCCATCTCAGGGATCACGGCATCGTCGAACGGCATGTCAGTGGAGCCGGCCTCGGCGACCTGAGCGCTCCCGGCGAGCCTGAGGGCCACGCCGACCGCGTGGGGAATCTCGATGTCGAATGCCGTGGGGTGCCCATCGCCTGCCTGGGTCCTGGTGAAGCGTGGCTTGCGCTGGAGGAACGAGATCCCCTGCACGCGGCCGAGGTGACCCTCGCGCAGGACCGCCTGGATACGAGCGGTGAGGGCGCTGGTCAGCCAGGGGGCTACGACCTCGATCTGAAGTCCGGCCGACCGGCGCAGCCGATCGATCCTGGCGAGCTCGGCCAGGTCGGTCGCCAGCGGCTTTTCCACAAGGATCCGGCGGTAACCGAGGTGTGCAAGCCGCTCCAGCACCTCCGCCCGCGCGGTGGGAGGCGTGCAGACGTGCACGATGGTGTGGCCGGGGTCGGCCAGCGCCGCTGCCTTCACCAACGAGTCGACCACCACCGCCCCGGCCAGCCTGCCCGCGCAGTGGCAGGGATCGACTGCGATGGGCGGAAGGTCGGCGAAGAGATGCCGGCAGCCCTCCATCGTTCGGACGCGGTCCAGCACTGGCAGATGCAACCCGCGTCCCGAGCGTCCCAGACCCACCACGAGCGATCGGAACACCGGCTTAACCCTCGGTTTTGGTCAACGAGCGCGGAGGCCAATCGGCAGGACCTGGGCCTGCGTCCCCAGGGTGGGCCAGGATACCCAGTGTGCTCACGCCGGCCAGACGGAAGGCCCCCTCGCCGTCGGGGCGCGAGGGTAGTTGTGGGAAGCTGTTGAGCCCGAGGGGTCGGGCAGGCCCTTCGGTCGAGGGGGCCGATCGGATCGACGGCACGTGGGGGTGGTCGCTCCCTATTCTCAAGGTGCACTACTTGCGGAGTGCACCCCGGCCAGCCGGGCCAGCGTTTGGGCACATACCTTCCCGCTCGGTGACCGGGGAAGCTCGGGAAGGGTGAGGAGCAGTTCGGGCAGCTTCCGGCGCTCCAGGCCGCATTCGTTCTCCAGGAAGGTGCTGAGTTCGCCGAGCGTCACTGCCGGCGCGCCGGGCCGCGTCACGAGGCAGGCGCAGAGGCGCTCGCCCAGTTCATCATCGGGCACAGCCACACAGGCGGCCTCGGCAACTGCAGGATGAGCGCATAGTTCCTGTTCGAGTTCGGCTGGACTGATCTTGTAGCCGCCACGGCTGATAATCCGCTTCATCCGGTCCACGACGTGCAGTCGGCCCTCCCCATCGATCAGCCCGAGGTCCCCGGTCCGCACCCACCCTCCCGGTGCCCGGTAACGACGGTCAAGCTCGGGAGCATTGACGTAGCACAGCGGGGTCATGGGGCCGAGGGCCCAGATCTCCCCTTCCTCCCCATCGGGCACGGGATCTCCGGAGGGGCCTGCGACGCAGATCTGGGCGACAGCGGGGTCAGGGCGCCCGGCGTGCGCAACGGCTCCGTCGCCCAGAACCGTGTGGCAGTTGACGCCGTCCGCCGAGCCGTAGATGTTGATGACCGGGCAGCCGAACCGCTCCCGGCATGCCTGGATCGTGCTCCGGTCCAGGGGGGCGGCACTCGAAACCAGCGTCGGAGCCGAGGATGGGTCCTCCCCTGGCAGGCGTGGTAGCTCGGCCATCCGGCGCAGCATGGTCGGGACGCCGAAGACGAGGTTTGGGTGTTGCTCGACCATCATCCGCAGAGCCCTGGCGGCGTCGAAGCCGTCGAGGAGCAGGAGCGTGCCGCCGTGGCGAGCCAGGGTGACCGATGTGCCCAGCGAGCCGTATGCGGAAGATAGTGCCACCAGCACCAGGCTGCGCATCCGCTCAGGCCTGCCATGAACGGCGAGGACATAGTTGCCTCGCCCACCCACCATCGCGTTGTGGGAGTAAGCGACCATCTTCGGCTCGGCTTCGGAGCCCGACGACACCAGAATGCGTGCCGGGGCCTCGGGGTCCACCGGTGCATCTCGCCACCGGCGTCCGGCCTCGGCGTCGGCCAGCCAAGGCTCCAGCGGCAGGCACCCCGGCGGCGCCGTGCCGAACGTGAACACCGCCCTCAGGTCTGGCAGCGCCGGCCGCAAGGCGGCCAGATTGGCGGCAAGAGGCACCGTCCCGGCCGTTTGGACGGTGATCACGCCGGTGGCCCCCGAACGTCCGAGCAGGTGAAGTGAGTCCCGGCGTCCCCGACCGGCTGGATAGGGGAGAGCTGTGGCGCCGACGGCCGCAACCGCCAGCTCGGCCACCGCCGCCTGCCAGCCGTTGGGTACCTGGATGCCGACGATATCACCCTCGCCCAGGCCGCTTTCCGACAGCGCGGCTGCAATCCGGCGGACGAGGGTGTCGAGGCCGGTATAGGTGAGGGTTCCGGCGGGGTCGATCACAGCGGGCGTGTCCGGGCAGGCGCGGACGTGCTCGCTGAAAACAGCGTAGATGTCCCGGTCGGGGCACCAGCCGAGCTCGACCCACCGCCGGCGCAGCGAGATGGGAACCAGGTCCGGCATCGCGATCCCGGTGCTCGAGGTCCAGACATTCACCGCCCGGACCCCCACGGGGGACGGGCGAAGGCACTGCCTGGGCTCGCGTGCTCTGCCAGGACGTCGAGCAACGTTGTCCTCATTCATTGCGCCCACCCGTCGCTTGCTTGTCACGACTGCGATTGCCTGGGAGGCTTACTCCACCCCCACCTTGTCTTTCATATCCTGCATCCGGTGCCCATCCCGGTGATGCAATCCGCCGTCAACCTCGTCGCCCTCGCCGGCACTGTCCTGGGACCTCCTGCGGCCATGCTGCTCGGGCTGCCCGTCCCGGGGTTCCAGAGCGATCTCAGCCACAAATGGATGCGCTGTGACGAACCCCCCCGACGTCGGGGACGATGTGCTCGTTGTACGGGCCGAGCAGCGTCAGCCAGTGCCAGTGACCCCAGGGAAAACTCCGGAAGAACTGATGCGGGGCAGCCTCGGCCCATGCCCCGATCGCGGTGACGGGCGCAGGCGAGGAGTAGCAGGATCGTCCGTGCGGCCCGGGGCCTCCCTCGGTCTCTCTCATCCGGTTGTCTCACAATGTTGCTCTATCCGTGGGTCGCACATGCGGGTGTGCGACCGGCTGCCTCCTGCGACGACGCGGGAGGCAGCCGGTCCGCACAGCGGATCGTTATTGGCCGAGCATCGCCACATTGCTCTTGCCGAAGTGGAAGTCCCGCACCGCGTTGACGATTTCCTGGACGGAAACCGCACCGTCGCCGTCGGTGTCGACGGCGTTGAACGCCGCGTCGGCCACGTCCCCGCTAAGGCCGATTGCCCCGTACCAGCTCCTGTACTCGGGAGCTTTGACCATCCCGTCACCGTCGGTGTCGAGCACTTTCGCGATGGCGTTGATCGTCGGGGCGAGGAACGCATTGAACCCCGCTTCACCCGCAGAGATCATCAGCGTATTGATCAGCGAGACGAACTGGCTGACATCGACAGTCACAGCCGCCGTTGCGGCTTTGGTCACCCCACCCAGGAGATCGCCCGCTCCTCCGATCACCTTGGCGGGGTCCGGGAACATCGCGGTGTAGGTGTTGACAAGGGCCGTTGCCTGCGGCGAACTCGGCGAAACCCCGAGCCCCTGAACGATCCGGTTTGCCTCCCCCTGGAAGTCGGCGGCGCCGATCTTGCCGTCCCCGTCCTTGTCGTACAGCGTGAACCGTTGCCGAAGCCGCTGTTCCTGAACCGTTTCCATGCCAGTTCTCCTCGTCTGCCTTCAGTCCGTGAACCTTGCCGTCACGGAAATGACCCAACCAATGTGAAATACCTCGCCGGGTTGCCGCCAAAGGCGGTTGACCCGAAGGGATCCGCCCGACCCACCGGTCGTTGTGTTGGACGGTCCGCCTGCAGGTGCTCTTCACCGCCATCAATGCGTTGAAGCAGTGCGCCGGCGTCTACGGGGGAGGCGGCATTCCTGCGGCGATGGCCGCCCTGTTGAGTGCATTGATGGCCGAGACGGTCCAGATCAACTGGGCCAGCTCTGTCTCGGTGAATTCTTGTGCCACGCGGTCGAAGAGCGCGTTCGGAACCGCGCCATCCCCGAGGATTGTGACCGCCTCCGTGAGTGCCAGTGCGGCGCGCTCGCGCGTCGTGAACAACGTGGTGGCCTCCCACCGCGTGAGGGCCGAAAGGCGCTCCTCGGTCTCTCCGACCGCCTGGGCAAGGGACTCGTGCAGTTTCGTGCAGAATCCACATCCGTTCATCACGGAGGCGCGCACCTTAACCAGAGCCGCGATTCCCGGATCCAGTCCCACTGCGGCGGTCGAGAGAAACGTCAGCATCGCCTCGTAGGTATCGGCCGATGCGGCGAACAGGTCTATCCGGGGCTCCCGAACGGTTGTGTCGTCCACCTTTGGCATCGCCTGGCTGGCCTCCTTTCAACCACGCCGGGGGGCGCGGAGTCACGTGCGGTTTCCTATGCAAAGAGCCCGGGCGCATGATGGCCAGCACCTTTTCCGGCCTCGATCGGTTATGCCTGACTCGATCAGCCCGTCACCCAATGGAGAAAAGGCGTGTCACCCATACGGCCTGGTCCCAATCCAGGCCGGTGTAGCGCAGTCACGCAGTGCATCTGGGACGTGCTCGCACGATGCGACCCCGTCCATCGACCTGCGCCCCCTCAAGGCACCCAGCGACCGTCGTGCCAACCTCCTGAGCTTGCACTTTACGAGTGATCCAGGTGACACGAAAGGTAGGAAATTCCCCATAGGGGTTCCAGGCTGGCCCACCAGCGACCCGTAGACACTGCTGCATCGTCCCCCGAGAATCGCCAGGATTAAGAGATGTCAAGGGCCTTGGGTTCCCGGGCCGAGCGGTAAAGCATGATGAGCCCAATAGGGGCACTGATCAGGGCATTCTCGTGTTCAGGGTCAGAGCATGCAGACGCCTCGTCCGAATGGGCCATAGGGCGTGCACGTGCGGCCCTGTGAAGATGACGATCATCGTGAGTCGGTCGTGCATAGCCAGCGCAGACACCTCGGTTCGCATGAGGCCACAGGGCGTGGCTACGGGAGCGGGTGGCTCGGAAAACGGCGATCCGTTGACCGGGCCGATCGCCATGTTGTGCTACCCGGACGGGACGTAGGCCGCCCAGGGGAAATCGAAAT
>WNFC01002603.1_pt1 | contig 21056 bp, 16 predicted proteins | sample 5400541 | NCBI WGS metagenome assembly WNFC01 (sample SAMN13153342, study PRJNA577476) | soil metagenome | isolation source: 120 cm saprolite under Douglas fir tree site 2 hole 2 replicate 1 | place: USA:California | collected 2015-04-18
GACCGCTGTACTCTACTTTCATCACTTCCTACACTGGAGGGCCGACCAGGAGGTCCACAAGGTCACGCCGGTGGTCGCGTTGGGAGAACGCGGCGCGCGCATTGCTGGAATGGTCCTGCTCTTGTTGATCGCCATCATGTTGCTGCTCGATGCTCTATTGCAGATCTTTCCGTGGTACAGCGCCATCGCCGCGCTTACCATCATCCCTGTAATGCTGGCACTGCGGCAGGCGACTGGGGACTTGAAGGGCTATGTGAAGCTCATGGTTGCCAATCTAAACGCTAATCTGCTGGCAGCTCTGCTGATCCTGGCGGCATTGCTGGTGCGCGGCATCACGCGCATCTAATGCAGGCATGCCGCGCTGGCCGCCAGGTCCGACCTTCGATAGCATACTTGGCAAGAGTGCCGAAACACGATACAATCTGCATGGTGTATCATACCTTTGCCTGACTCTGGAATTGAATGGAAATTATGCACGATCATCCTTTGCCAGAAACAACAACATTTGCCGTGGCGACCCTGGGCTGCAAAGTCAACCAGGCCGACAGTGAAGCCATCGGCGAGCAGATGAATGCCGCCGGTTTTATGCAGCGAGATTTTAACGAGGTCGCGGATATCTATATCGTCAATACCTGCACGGTCACGCACCTGGGCGATCGTAGTTCACGCCAGTTGATCAGCCAGGCGCGGCGGCGTCACCCTTCTGCTCTGCTGGTCGTGACCGGCTGCTACGCGGAACTGAACCCGCAGGCCGTTGCAGCGCTGCCAGGCGTCGATCTCGTGATCGGCAATCAAGGTAAAGAGTCGTTGGTAGAGGTCATCAGGGAACGAAGGAAGACGGGGGATGCTGGCGTTGGTTTGCGGGGTGAGGGCGTTCAGGGCGGAGATTTGCAGGGCAAGGATGTGCAGAGCCGAGGTGCGCTGGACGAGAGTGTGCGGGAAGAAGGCAAGGATGTGCAGAGCCGAGGTGCGCGGGGTGAGGGTATGCACAGTGAGGACAAGGGTTTGCAGGGCGAGGAGGTGCAGGGCGAGGGCAAGCCTCGCCCCTACATTAAACGGTTCTCGCCTATGAAGCATACCTTGCCGGTGCTGTCTCTTGATGCTCAGCATATTGGCAGCGATATGTCGTTGGTGGAACTGGACCCACAGCCCGATAACCCATCTCGCCTCTCGCCCTTTGCATTTCATGGCACCGCCACGCCGGAGATGGCCGGTGAGAGGCCTGCGTGGCGCACACGTGCCCAGATTAAAGTGCAGGACGGCTGTGACAACCGCTGTACCTACTGCATTGTTCCCTATGTGCGTGGGGGATCACGCAGCCGCAGCATTGCATCCGTTGTCGACCATGTACGGCGCAAAGTGTGCGCGGGCTTCCAGGAAATCGTGCTCACCGGCGTTCACCTGGGCGATTACCATCCCGAAGGAGACGAGAAGCGCGACCTGGGCGACCTGATTGCTGCACTGCTGCGCGACACCGGTATTGCGCGCATTCGAGTCTCCTCGCTGGAACCCGAGGATTTTCGCCTGGAGTGGCTGGAACTGTGGAAAAACCCGCGTATGTGCCGCCATCTCCACTTGCCTATGCAAAGTGGGTCAGATAATATATTGAGGCGCATGGCCCGCCGCTACAAAAGCGCTCGCTATCGTACCATCATCACTACGGCCAGGCAGCTTGTGCCAGGCATTGCCATCAGCACCGACATCATCACCGGCTTCCCAGGTGAAACCGACGACGATTTCGAACAGACCTACCAGCTTGCCGCCGCACTGCAATTTGCCAAGATGCACGTCTTCCGCTTTTCGCCCCGCCAGGGCACGGCAGCTGCACGCATGCGAGGTCAGATCCGCGACGAAGTAAAGAAGGCCCGCAGCGAACGCTTGCTAGCGCTGAACGAAGTCGATAACCGGCGCTTCCGCGAACAGTTCCTGGGCCAGACAGTGCAGGTACTGATTGAGAGCTACAAACACGGATACTGGGAGGGGCTGACCGATAACTACCTGCGCGTCGAATTGGATGGCCTGCCTGACACACAATCACGTAACTGGCAGCATACCCTGGTTAACGTGCGCCTGGTAGACCTGGTTGAAGATGGCATACGCGGCATTTTGATAGGGTGATGCAGCGATCATTGATTCTGGATCATCTGACTGAGTAACCCCCAGCTGTATGCCTATGTAGCAGTAGACGAATAAGGAATGATGATCATGAAGCGGCCATCTTTATTATGTTTTTTTATACTCCTGACCCTGCTTCTTGTCTCCTGTAGCAGCACCACCACAACGCCACCCTCGACTGCCCCGACCGGTACACAAACAACCGCCAGATCAGCCACCATGGCTATAGGAAGTTTCCGGGAATATCCCCTGCCACAGGCAAACAGCGGCGTGATGCGGCCAGCTATTGATCACGAGGGGCGTATCTGGTTCGGCGAAATGGGCCTGAACCGTCTGGCTGTTTTCGACCCGCGCACTCGGACTTTCCGGCAGGTGACGCCGCCCCAGGGGCGCTCCGGCATCATGGGAGTGCAGGTAGCGCCCGATGATACGATCTGGTTCGCGGAACAATATGCCAACTACATCGGCCACTACTTCCCTACTAGCGGGCAATACCAGGTCTACTCCCTGCCGACGCTGACGATTCCTGATCCCAGCAATGCTGGTAAGACCTTGTCGCTACCAAGCGCGCCAAACGACCTGGCACTCGATAGCGACGGCAATGTATGGTTCACGGAGTTGAACGCCGACGCGCTGGGTAAGCTTGATACACATACAGGACAGGTACAGCAGTACCCGCTTTCGACCAGGAGAAGCGTGCAGGCGCTCGATCCCTATGGGATAACGGTCGATCCCCAGGGCATGATATGGTTCACGGAGGCCAGCAATAACCACCTGGGGCGTTTTGATCCTGCCTCCGGAGACATGCGTTCGTTCACCATGCCTGGCCTGGAGGCCAAAACGACCTTGATGGAGATTGCCAGTGACCCACATGGCATTATCTGGGCTACTTCTTTCACCTCCGGCCTCTTGCTCAGCTTCGATCCGCGCACCAGCACATTTACTCCCTACTACGCGCAACCTGGAGGCACCGGTACAGGCGGACTCTATGGATTAGTTATTGCTTCAAGCGGCGAGGTCTGGGTGACGCTGACGGAGGAGAATATGATTGCACGGCTCGATGTAGCAACACATCACTTTGTGTTCTACCAGATTCCAACAAAGGGGAGTTTACCGCTGGGTGTGGTAATGGGTGCGCATAATACGCTGTGGTTTACAGAGGCAGGAAGCGATAAGATCGGCATGTTGCGACCATAAAGCACGAATGCTCGAAGAGAAGTTACGCTCACTTGGTGTCAATCCTGATGAACTATAGAAGATAGGTGTTGTGAACAAGCAATCGAGCGGGTACCCTTTGCTGGGTACCCGCTTGTTGTAGCTGCTGAGTTGTCCAATGTTTCAATCGTACTGTGATGCTCTACGTTCTCTCATGCGCCTGACGAATGCTCTGCCGAGCAGGAGAGCCGCCAGGAAGAAGAAAATCCGTTTCATATGTGCCACCTCTCTTTGTCTGTTGGTTTGAATGCATTTCTAATAAGTATACGTTTCTTATCTCGATTAGTTGGTAGCCAGGAGGAAATCCCTTCGCTGTGGTTTACTGAGGCAGGTCTCCGTCTCCCAGACGCCTCTGAAATCTCTAGACAAATGCTGTACAGCCAGAGACGCCCTTCACTGTTCCACACGCCCGCGCCTTTACAACCGGGGCAAACACCATCGGCGAGAATACGAGGACGCCGGTTGAGATCGAGCCGAAGAAGGAGAGTCCATCAATGCGATCTATCCTGACGAAGAGATGGGCAAGGCCGACCCTGCTTATCACCCGTCCCCAGTTGGTGCCACAGGTGCGAGAAAAGCGCAGTTGGACGAATGCAGTGCGCAAGACGGCCGTTTGCACCGTGCGGGCATCGGCTGCACAGCCGGTCGCCTGAGGATCTTTGCCGTTGCATCCCCTGGCTGAGCACGTCACAAGAGGATGGCTGCGCAGGGTCGTACTCGCAGCGGCGGGACTCACTCCTGCCAAGGCCATCATCCCAATAAGGGCGACCAGCAGAGCCCTTAAGACCAGGAACAGTCGAATGCGTAGCATGGATGGATTCTCCTTCTATAATGTGCTTCCGTCCTTGGAGCGGCACGTACCGGGTGCCAGAGGAACTTACTAGCAGTATATTTCCCTTACGAAATCATATTCACGAGATAATATTGTAAATCACGGTTGTCAAGTAGGCACAGGACCTGCGAAGCCCGAGAAGCACGAATGCAAAGTCGATCTCTAGTGAGGTCAGTGCGGTCGATTTCCAGGTCGGTGATTTCTCCACCTGGAACGCGACACGGGGGTAGATCATGAGACTCCTCCGGCGTTTGGCCACCATCGTTCTTTTTCTCTTCCAGAGGCCAATTGCCAACTACTGTGAGGACGCTGCGTTCGCAGCTTTTTTAGTATCAAGAATGGAAAACCGTGCATGTGTTGTGCATCACTTTCCAGTCTGCCAAAGTGAGCTCTCTTCTACCAGGACTTTTTTTGACGTGTCGCTAGACTTCTTTTGAGAAGCCCTGATCAAGGATGGCGTCGCCCGCGCTTCTAGCTTGCAAAAACGCGGGTATAGTCATCTAACCTGGACTCGTAGGAGAGAGGGAAGCAAATCTGATGCTGGACGCGTCGTCAATGACGAAGACCTGCCGACTCCCATCACGAGCGACGTTCACTTTCACGGGAACATCATGCCAAAGGACGAACATATTCGGCGGTAGACCGGGCGGTATACCTAAGTATGCCCAGTCGTGCCAGGCTCCTCCAGGGGTCAGCTCCCAGATGTGCCACAGCGCATCCCACCAACCGACAGTGTCGTGTCCGACAAGGAAGACCTCCAGGTGTCCATCGCTATGAACTCCTACGGCAGGAGAGGGTGTCTCCTCTGTCTTAGGTGGTATACCCAGGGAGGTCCAATCATGCCAGGCCCCGCCAGGGGTCTGCTCCCCGATGTGCCAGAGGGCCGACTCGATAGTATCAGTGTTGGGAGTGATCGCCAGGCCGATGAGAAAGACTTCCAGGCGTCCATCGCGATGAACGATCACGGAGGGAGATACTGTCACCTCTGCATAAAACTCTGACTGTGGGGGTGTGCCCAGGGAGGCCCAGTCATGCCAGGCCCCACCAGGGGTCTGCTCTCCAATATGCCAGAGGTTACCATCGACGAAGAAGACCTCCAAACGTCCGTCGTTATGGACGATCACCGAAGGGTTTGTTTTGGGAGGGCCATGTCGTCTGGATCCCAGCTGCGGGAGTGTGCCCAGGGAGGCCCAGTCGTGCCAGGCCCCACCAGGAGTCTGCTCCCCAATGTGCCAGAGGGTGGCGTCAAGGCTCAGGGCGAAGACCTCCAAACGTCCATCGTCATGGACAATCACAGCGGGAGATGTCGCCAGTTCTGGTTGTGGTGATGTCGAGGTGCTTACTTGGGCCCAGTCATGCCAGGCACCGCCAGGGATCTGCTCCCAGCTGTGCCAGAGCGCATTGTGAATATCGACGAGGAAGGCCTCCAGGCGTCCATCGCTGCGAGTTGCTACCGCAGGAATTGCCCCGGCATGTATCTGGAACAGTGTGCCTACTGAGGCCCAATCATGCCAAGCTCCTCCAGGGGTCTGTTCCCATCTGCGCCAGAGTAGAAAGCCGTTTGCCCCCATGTGAGGACCCCCGAGGGCGAAGACCTCCAGCCGTCCATCGTGACGAGCTGCCAGGGTGAACGGTCCCACAGCAATGCCAGTTCCTGGCACAGGTGGCCAGCCTAATGAGGTCCAGTTGATATCTTCCATAGCTTTTCTCCTTTCAAGTGTCTTCTTTCCTTGGCTTCACCGTACTTTCTCAGGTGAAACCTATGCTAAAGCTCTGCCTTTGCTTCTCCATCGGACCGTGCGGTGCTAGTGGCAGGTGAACCTGAAGTCGTCGACGCTCGCCGTGATCTCACCAGGGTCCGGCTGGCCATTGCCGTTGGCGTCGCGGAAGGTGATGTGGGAGAGGGCATGGATCATCACCTGCTCGATCGGCTGACCGTTCGCGGCATAGATGGTCCTGGGCTCCTGGATGACATCCGTGTTGGTGGTCTGCCCAGAATGGAGGTTGACGTTGAAATCGAAATGTTCGACCGCAGTGCTCAGGACGTAGCGCCCGCCCGAGAAGTCGACCTGGTAGTCGAGCGTGTCCGTCCCGTGGACGTGGAAACCGGTGGTAGTGTCGGTGAACTGTCCGACCGTCGTTTCCGTACCGGTGACCGTGCCGATCAACTCAGGCGGGAGGCATTCGGGAAGTGCCGTCGATCCGGAGAGGGGGGTTTGGAACTCGAATCGCACGACAGTGGCCTGGCCGTATGCGGGATGGACAGCGACAAAAGAGAAAGCGACGAGGGACAACAGAAGAACCAAGAGGCAACCAGTGATGTGTACGAGTTTTATCATGAGACTCCTTTTGTACGGCTCCCTTTGTACAATTCAAGATGTCGGTTTGCTTTCCAACGTCCTGAGTGAGACGACAGTTGAACTACTACAGAAGTCGACAGGACAACGAGTATTTCTGTTCGAAGACCCCCTGACCGCTGCGGGAGTTGGACTGCGCGAACAGTCTCTGGAAGTTCACGAGCAGCTGCTCCCGCAGCGTTTTGAGGAGAAAAGCGGTTACCGATTGACCAGGTGTAAGGCAAACGTACTTCCACCAACAACCGTTTCTTCTATTTTCTGTACAATTGATATACTGGTATCAACCACATCCTCTGGCGGAGGAATCAGCATCACCATGGCCTGGAGGGGTCCATCAACGGGAAGCGAAACGCCTGCTATCCTTGCGCCCATAGCCAAATTCTCGACTTTATAGAGGCGAGTCGTGTCGTAGAGTTCACCGTCTGCCCCGATCTTGCTTGTGAGGGCTGCAAGCTCCGCTGGGGTTGCTCCATCTCGAATAATCCCTTCCAGCTTCAGATCGCCTGGTGTTCCCAAAGGGAACATCAGGGCAAGGGACCAGCCGTTCCCCTGTGACGGGGGAATAGTGATGTTATAGTGCAAGTCAGGATTACCAAAGAAGCGGAAGGGCGTCCAGTAGATCGTTCCCAGCTTGCCAGGAGTGAGATTGACGAGATGTACGTTTTTCAAACCGGCATGTTTTTCGTTGGCAATCAAGGTTGCAACCTGCAAAACTTTATTTGCCTCTGGAATGGGATCGGATGGACAATCCATCACGACCAGGTAACAGAAATGATCAGTTGGTGTGACGGGTGTATTCCACTCCCACTCCAGAATAACTGGCTCTGTTGGTGAGAGCAAGGAGATCGTCTGCGCCCTTCCAATCGGCTTCCAGGGGGATTTCTGGGCAGAGTCAGCAGGGAACGCTGTCCAGAAATCCGCTGGGAGATCGGGCAGACCGGCAGTAGCATCCGTGTAGAACACTTTGACCGTGACATCGCGGGCAGCTCGAACACCACGATTGTGAAGCTGTACATAGACGCGGTTGACACGACCAGGTTGTGAATTGCGATGCTCAAGTCTACTTTCAAAGGCGATATAATCCACCTCGTCTACATTCATCTGATAAGCTGGGACGGAGCCTTCCAACGCATCGATTTTGATATCGGCGCATTGCCACCACCACATGGGATCGCCGAGGGCAATATGCTGAAGCGGATCTGCAAACGCAGCGCTTTCAGTGGAGGATGAGGGCCGCCGCCCTGTTTGCATCAGATGATCCCGTACAAACGTGTCTACATCAGGTGTGAATGCATCCAGCTGCCGTTCCCAGACGCCACGACCGTGTGTGGCAACGCGTAAGAGGCGCGTGGGTTGATGCAGGCGCATATCAAACACGGCGCAATTGGGAAGTCCCTGGCTGAAGTTGGTCCAGGTTGTACCGCCATCTCTCGTAGAGAAGACTCCGAGGTCGGTTGCAATATACATGACCTCTCGCGTATCAAGAACGAGCGCATTGACAGGAATGTCAGGCAAGGGCCCGCTTTCAGTGCCACTTATATTCGTCCATTTCCATTCCGCAGTTCCACTTGCGGGAACGGTTCCTCGCCAGACATGGGATAGTAGGTGATCGGCCGTCCCAAAGCCAGACATGACCACAACGACCGTATTACTGTCATCCGGGAGTGGGGCGAGATCCCAGATGTAGCGGCGCTCTGGCAGAGGTGTGGCATGAAGCGCCGTAGCGGTCCATGTCCCCTCACTGTTCGTCAAGCGGTAGACTTTTCCAAGCTCTGTGCCGACATATATGAGCTTGGAATTGGTATAGTTAATCGCCGAAATGCGTTCTCCTTCTTTTACTGCTAAGCCGGGCAGTGTTACAATGGTAGGCCAGCCACCTGTTCCCTGGGCCGTATCCAGGAATATCCTGTCTGAACCTATCGCGCAGTTCTTCTGATGGGATTGGTCAAGGGCAAGGGGTGGATAGAAAACCGCGTTTCCAAAAAGGCATCGCGATACTGGTATCCAGCTTCCATATGCTCCTCCAGTAGTAGAGAGTTTGGGACTCAGGCCATTATAGGTACTCAGGACATTTTGAGGGTTTGTTTGATCAATAGCGACAAAGCCTCCATCGCCTCCATCAGCATGGTAAAATACCGGACTGTTGCGGAATTGTTCGGTGCCGTTGTCCTGCGTCCCAATGAAGATCACTGCGTCGGAAGTGGGGTGTTGTTCCATGAACTCGCACTGAGTGATACAAAGTCCTCTGTTAATGGCGTCACTCCATGTCGCGCCTGCATCAATGGAGGTGTAGATACCACCATCGCTGCCAGCGTAGATGATCTGGTGATTCGTTGGATCAAACGCGAAGCTGTGATTATCAGGATGGAAAGAACCACCAATATCTGCGAATACCCAGGTGTCGGTGATTGTGTTACGAGTGGCTTTCCACAGAGAAATCCCACTCAGATAGACAATATCTGGCGTGGTAGGGTCTACCGCCACATTCAGGTTATAGAAGCCCTGCTTGTCTATGTTATTTGCGCGGCTGGTAGGGTCCAGCGGTAGCAGAATGGCACTCCATGAGTTCCCACCGTCTGTTGTGCGGTAAAACTGATTAATATAGTAATTAGGGCGGGCTGCATCCGCTATCAGAGCATAGAGTGTTTGTGGCGATGAGGGAGCAACACCGAGCGCGATACGCGAGAAGTTGCCGATTGGCAGACCATTTGTGAGTTTTGTCCATGTGGGGCTGGCTGCCTTAGCATTGCTTGTCCGGTACACACCACCAGCCCAGAATGCAACATATGCGGTATCTGGTGTGTTTGGATCTATTACGATATCTGTTGCGCCTCTAACAGTCGCTGAGATACTGGGTAAACCATTGGTCATCTGAGTCCAGGTTGTTCCCCCATTCATGCTGCGGTACAATCCCCCCTTGAACAGAGGATTTGGGTCTCCGTCTCTTCCTGCTGTTGTTGCGGCAAAGAGGATCGTAGGAGTGGTGGGATGGATCGCAAGTCGGCAGAAGCGTACACCCGTGAATAGTCCCGAGCCTAACTGCTCCCACGTATCCCCACCATCAGTGGTTTTGAGGATGCCGCTGCCATAATAGCTATCTATGGCAAAGTTTCCTTCGCCGGTGCCTGCATAAAGCGTCTGAGGGTGCTTGGGATCAATGGCCAGAGCGCCAATCGCCAACGAAAACTCATTGTCCGATGTTGGCCTCCAGGTTTTGCCCTGATCGGTTGTTTTCCAGACCCCACCCTGAGCAGCACCCACGTACAGAGTGTTGGAGTTGGTTGGATCTACCACGATACTGGTAATCCTCCCCGTTACCAGAACTCTTGCTCCACCATATGTCTGCACCTTGGGAATAGCCGTGGGTCCTAGCTGGACCCACTTTCCCTCCCCGGAGATTGGCATCGCACGAGCATGTTCCAATGCAGTAAGCCGCAAGTCGGCCAGAGACTGCCCCTCGCTGCCAACCTCGCGATCAACTTTGAGTCCTTCGTGGCGTGCCAATGGATCATCTGGAAAGGAGAATGTTTTTGGTGCCTTGTGTTCTTCCATCTGAAAAATACTCCTTGCATATCCAGGCCTCCTGGCTCTTTTGAATGCCAGGAGGCGAATTTAGGAAATGACGGCTCTGATTCTGCGCCACTCAGAGCCTGCCAGAGTGAAGAGCGTGATTGTTACCACCAGCAAAGCTGCGACAATCAGCCACTCAAGGGTTCCATTGCCCTGGTCTGGATCGACACCGAAGACGACCTCGATCCAATCTCTCCATATCAATGTGATCACCAGCACAATGCTTGTCACAGTTGCCATGCCCGTTTCAAGCCAGAAACGTCGTCTGAATGTCTTCCTCATTGGTTCAACCTCGTCTTTCGCAATGCAGCTCTGCTCAAAAATAGGAGGGGCTCACCGACTGAACCCCCGTTAACAGTGCCATCGGCGTTCCCCATAAAATGATCATCAAAAAGGTTGATAACCCCGCCTTTGCCATCATCCATATTGGATAGATCGAGGTTCCAATCCCAATAGTGGAGTGACAACTCAGGACGGATTATGCGGAGCAGGGCTTCAAAGCGGTTGCACAATTCACGATGCCACGGAAGGAAGGCCGGACAGCCATGCACGTGGGAGCTTTGGTGAATCTCATCCTGTTTGAACCAGGCTGAGACATGACCTGCTGGGAAATCGGCTCTGGAGCCAGGGTAATAAATCCCATTCAATTTGTCACAGCGTCGATAAACAAATTACGTTCATCTTTGCTGACCGTCGCGAGATTGCGGCGAATTCCATCACCAAGTGCCATGGTAGTACCTCCTGTTAATTGCTGCGCCGGCTGTGATGCGGAGGAGGCAGACGAGACGTCTCGTCTGCCTCCTCCGCACTAAAAGTTCGCTGGTGGAACCACCAGGGTGTAGCCACTGACCTCGTAGTTCTCCACGACCTGGGTGAGATGATGCACAACGTAGCGATTCTCCCCCAGATTGATCGGCGGCACTGTGATTACGAGTATGATGGCGAGTCCTGGCTCCACGGTAAACTCGTCTAATACTCTGCCCAGCCTTTGTGGGTTAAAGTCGGGGCTGCGCTCGGCATGTTGCTGCAAGAATGTCTCGAAAGATATGATTGGTTTGTGATCACCTGGCACCTCCTGGCGCCCTATCTTCTGCAGGCTCACGCCCAGGTCTTTCTCGCTGATGTCCTCTACCTGCATCGCCAGGCGGTGCTTGCCCGGATCGAGCGAGGTGCTACCCACCTGAGCCTGTGCCAGCAACGTCATCAGTGTTCCCACATCGTCTTTGGTGTGCAGGACCTCAAAGTCGCCTTGCACCAGCAGACTGGACAGACGGAAGGTGAAGGAGAGCGGCCTCTCAAAGGCATTGCCAGCCAGCACTTGCAGCGATTGCTCTTCCAGGGGCCGGGCTACTGTGATGTTATGCTGCCCAACATGTCGGTCCAGGACTGGGAAAAAAGGATACTTCAGGTTGTCTGACCCTTCTTCTGGGGTTTTACACTGCACGATGATACATTCGTGTCCATTATTCTCAAACGTTGGTTTCCAGAGTTTGGGGCACACCACATCCACATGGTAAACGCTACCCAGGGCACCCGGTACAGAGATGGGGCTGCTAGTGGCGGTGAAAAGGCTGTTAGCAGCGGTGAGTGCCAACGATGGATTGAATACCCAAAACTCGACGGTGACAAATTGCGCCGCCTGACCGCCCTTATTCCACACGCGAGCCGTAATGGTGACATCGGTGCCGACCATTACGTTGCCCAAACCATCAGTGGGGCTGACGAGAATATCGGGCGATGTCCAAAAATTCGCTCCCGGTTGTTTGATGGGCGCAGCTGGTCCACGATCGCCACGATCTGGCTTATTGTAACGAATGAAAAGAAACGGGGGGGATTCGAATGGCTTGTGCGGTTTGCCCTCCCCGGATAGTTCTTTCGTGTCATGAAACTGCTCTGGCATACATCCTCCTCTGATGATGACCAATAGACCCTTTGTTGTTCGTCCTACGGTTCCGGCTCCGCAGCACTGCGCGGAGCGCCAGAGGTGGGTAATACCCAGGTGGGAAAGCCGATACCTGCATCGCCATCCAGGTCCCAGTCCAAAAACTCCCGCGGCTGCTGTTGCTGAATCAATTCTAAGCTCACATCCACCGCGTTGCCAAAGAGGGTCCTGGTGGACGGTTTTGTGTCGATACGAGTCCGACGCGCGTTCCATTCGGCCTCGTCGCGTACCAGAGGCTTCGGCGCACCCAGCAACGTAAACAGCGGATTGAGTTGCTGGGGCGGCTGAGTGGGGTCAACAAATTTCAAGCCGTCCACAAAATGGAAAGGCCAGGTCTTCCCGATGGGATAGCTGATCTCATCGGGCGGTTCTACGGGTTCGACTGGAAACTTGGGCCAGTTGCCTCCTGTGTCGGGGCCCGGCGGTGTCCAGCGCCCGGCGGGATAGCCCTCAGCATAGAATCTGCTGCGAACGGTGGCGAGGGCAGCATCCGTAGGCGATATCTCCCCATCGTCCGCGTAGAGAATTTCATCGTTCGCCAGCTCTTCGGTATAGGGGAAGCCCAATGCAGTGTCTTTGAGCAAGGTGTGCATGGCGTTCGTGAGGTTGAAAAGAAAAACCTGCACCCAGCCGGAATAACAGCGCAGCGCATCCCAATCGGGATCGGTCTCGCCATCGGCAACCAAAGCCACCGCTGCAATGATTTCCGCAATACCGCCTAGAATATGGCCAGCCATCAACAGCAAGCCACCGAGAAAGGCCAGGACTACCCCACTGACTACCTCTGCCACAGTAGGATCGGTATGGCTCGGTGCCGGAGGCGGAGAGATCACCTGCCCATGCACCACGACCGAGCCATCGGCAGCCACCCATGGAGGTGGCTGCCCCCCGCAGTTGTCAGGGTTGTTGATCTGGCGGAACGGCATGCAGGGAAGAAACTCGCCCGATGTTTGCAGCCACAAAATCAGCCAGGTGATGGCGTAGGCACTCTGCAAACCGCTATGATCTACACCGTTGACCGGACCGGGGGAACCATAGGCCTCTTTGTAGGCTTCTCCCCAATAGTCAAGGAACTCCGGGGGCAATACAGCAGGGACAGGCTTGCTATCGTGCAGGCTTTGTAGGACGCCATCCAGGCTGATGCCAGGCAGTTCAATACGCTTATGCAACTGGGCCTGGCAGAGATTGGGCCAGTTGAGGTAAAGGGGGTTAGGAATGCCATTGTCATCAATCCCCACTTTGCTGCCACCTCCTGCGCCATAATAGCCATAGACCCAGGTATCAATGTAAGCCTCGATCCAGCGGTGGCGCCACCAATGGTTGCGATAGGGTGCACCCACCACATTGTTGATGTAGGGATTGCCGCACAAAGCGGCGCCATAGCCCACCGTCGCCCCCAGCGCATAGGCCTTCAAGCGCTGATCACTCTGAGCATCTGCCCGCTCCCTCAACGCACGTAAAAAACGTCCACTCTTGCTACCGTGCAGGGTATCGCGCGGTTGCCACATGTTGGTGGGAAGGACCTTCTTCAAGGGCTGAGCCTTGAAAATCGCCTTCCCGATGTCCGTGCGCAGCTCCTTAAGCCCCATCAACTGGACCTGAATGTCTTTGATGACGTCCCTCAGTCGTTCCAGTTCGCCCAGCATTCCGATCAGTACAAACTTCTTGTGCTCTGCGATGACGTCACTTAGTCGGCTGAGGGTATCACGCAACTGCTTCAAATCCCGATAGACGCCGTTGGGGTTGCTGCCTTGAGACGTGCCCGCGATCAATCCCAGAATCTTCAGCCAGACTTGAAAGTAGGGAGTATTAGGAGCGTTGTCCTTTACCTCTGGGCGTGCCGCCATGAAATCCCCCCATGATGCCCCAATCGCGCCCAAGTAGGCGTAGGGGAGGAAGTCAGGATTGCTCACCAGCTCACCATGTGGACCGTGTGGTCCCTCGTCTTGGCGCAGTCGCTCAAATACCAGATCTGCAATCGTAAATCTCGTCGGTATACCAGGCATAGTTTTTCCTTTCTATCCGCAAGTTGGGATCGAGTAAATACATGTGCTTGTGACTCAGAAAATAGAATTCACCGCAGCTAATAGCCCCAGCCTGTTGAAAAACTCCTTGTCGAGCTTACGAGAGAACACATGAGCTTGACTGGGCAAAGTTTTCCCCTGGAGAGGGAGATACAAGCAATAAAGGAAGACACAATAAAAATGGTGAAAAGGATCTTCACAGGGAATAATGGAGAAATGACAATAACGATGGCTACGAGAGAAAACCGGCTTGCCTGAGTTCTCCTTTGCAGAGATACTTGTAGCGATCAGATCAGAGACACAGCTACTGACCGAGTTCCTTCAGAGCATTTTGTTCAAACTGAGCAGTGGCCTCTTTTAACTGATCCAGAGCTATTCTTTGCAATTCCTTGCCCGCTTTTGGATCAGTGAGGTACGGAGCAGTGTGATACAAGTTAAGAGCAACCAAGAGAGCATCTGTCACCTGCACCTTCCATGGTTCAGGAAATGGCCCCGGCTCAGGATGTCGCCTTTTGAGAATAAGATCTATGAGATGATCAGGCCAGACGTTGCCACAAAATGGAATGTCGTCCATTGGAATCTCCTTTCGTGTGAGTCAATGGTAAAGGCACGTAAATTCCAAAATTCACAATTTCTAATGGCAGCTTCGCTACCTCTAGCCCCTGATGGAGTGGCCCAGGGCTGAGCTGTACCCCGGACCTGTACTTCCAGTTAGCCATACGGAACAATCAAGCGAGAGAGCTATCCCTCAAGTTCTTTGAGCGCCTGTTGCTCAAATTGAGCAGTTGCAGCTTTCAATTGGGCCACTGCCATGCGTTGCAGCTCTCTACTGGCCCCTTGGTCAGTGACATAGGGGGCGGTGTGATACAAATTGATGGCCACCAGGAGAGCATCTGTCACCTGCACCTTCCATGGGTCAGGTAGTGGGCCATGGGGGGGGCGGATAATGTCGATCAAATGTTCCGGCCAAACAGTCGGGCACAAAGGAATTTCGTCCACTGAGGTTTCCTTTCGTCAATGACTATGCGCTACTTCAGTGCAAGAGAAGTGGTAAAAACTACTTACTGGCCTATTAGGCCTGCTGACGAAATGTACAACACGAAAGCCCAACGCTCCCGTTTCGTCGGTGAACACCGACAACGTGAAGCCCAATTTCAGGGGGAGTGGTGCCGCAACCCCCTTGTGAAGGTAAATGAATACACCAACACAACCTTCTGTTTTGTTTTACGGACACTTTTCTCCTGTCCTGAGGGTGCCTCCTATGAAACCCTACACAGGTAAAGCATAACACTTCCATATTACAAACTCGTTACAATTGGTGCAGAATATGCTACAAATGCGCTACAATCGGGGGAGACATCTGGCGGTCACCGTGGGACATGAGCAGGCGCTGAGGAGAGACTCGCTGCGGAAGGCGCGGCGCACGTGAGCGAGGATGCGTTCATCTATGAGATGAACTAGAGGTTGGCAAGGGAGAGGCGTAGCACCGGGTGACCACCTTGCACGCCCACTCGCGTGGGCCGCCCGCCTCGACTGCACAAACAGGGGTTCCTGCTTCAAGGTGCCTCCTGCGCATCGGGGCCCTTGACAAGCAGGTAGCCGATCCCGGGCCTGGTGAGCAGGTAGCGGGGACGTGAAGGATTCGTTTCCAGCTTGCGGCGCAGCCGGGTGATGTTCACCCGCAGCATATGGCCCTCTCCCACGTACTCTGCCCCCCAGACGTGTTCCAGCAGCAGGTCCTGTGTCACCACCCGCCCGACATTCTGCGCGAGGTAGGCGAGGATGCGGTACTCGGTGGGCGTGAGCGCGACCTCGCGCCCGGCTTTCGTGACCCGGTGCTGAGTGTAGTCGATCGTCACCTCTCCGATGGTAGTGGCCGCGCGCAGCGACTGCCCATGCCCGTTCGTCGTGAACTGTGCGCGCCGCAGCACTGCCCGCACCCGCGCCAGCAATTCGTCCACGCGAAATGGCTTGGTCAGGTAGTCGTCCGCGCCCAGGTCCAGTCCCCTGACCTTGTCCTGGCCGCGCCCGCGCGCTGTAATCATGATGATCGGGACCGCCGAAAATTCACGCGCCCGCTGGCAAACTTGAAACCCATTCATCCTGGGCAACATAACATCCAGGAGCACCAGTTCAGGAGTGTCGCGTTCAATCGCTTCGAGGGCCTGCGCACCGTCGCGCATGGCGAGCACCTGGTAGCCCGCGGCCTCCAGGTTGTGCGTGACGATCTTGAGCAGTTGCACATCATCATCGACCACCAGGATCGTGGTTTTCTTCGCTGGCATGCACTCCCTTCCTTTCCAGTCACGTCGAGACGGCATGCTGCCGTCCTCCCGGCAGCCAGACATGGAACGTACTGCCTGCACCCACCGTGCTCTCCACCCAGATCACTCCACCATGCAACTCGACGATGCGCTTGCAGATAGTCAGTCCTATCCCAAGTCCATTCGCTTCACGCGAGAGTCGCGTGTCGACACGGTAAAAGGGGTCGAAGATCCGCGGGAGGTGCTCGGCTGTAATGCCGCTTCCCTCGTCGCGTACGCTGATCTCGACCCACTCCTGCTCTCCCGGCAGTCCCGACAGGGTGGGCATCGTGAGGCCGCCACGCCCATTACGCACCTGTGGCGGAAGATCTGAGCGTGCAGCGCGATCAGAAGGAGACACCATGCAAAGCATCACATGAATAGTGCCGCCCTCGGGTGAGTAGTTGACGGCGTTCTCGAGGAGGTGGCCCAGGGCTTTTCTCAGGAGGTGGCGGTCGGCCTCGATGAACACGTCATCACGCGGCGCACTCCTCCGGTCCTCGAACTGGAAGCGCAGCGTGCTGTGCGGCTGCTCGGTGTCTGCACTGCGGAGATCTGCCGCCGAGATGGCCTCTCGTACCAGCTGCACGAGATTCACGGCGCTGGATTCCAACGCCAGCGTACCCGTCTCAAGGGAGGCCATTTCCAGGAGATGATCGATCACGACCTCCAATTGATCAGTGGCCTTCTCGATGGCGAGGAGGAACTCGTGCCGCTCGGCACGCGAGATACTCCTCGCGCGGCGCAAAAGCGTAGCCGTGTAGGCTTTGATGGTCGCCAGAGGACTGCGCAGCTCATGGCTCAAGGTAGCCAGCAGTTCTGCGACAAGTACCTTCGTTCCCACAGGGAGGGAGGAGTACTCCGGTCCGTTCTCCTGTTCGTTCTCTGCTTCCATCTCATCTCCTGTGCTGATCTGGTGAGACATGCACTGCGTTCGTGCGGGGACCCGTCCTGACACAGTATAGACCAGAACGCCTCGAAAAAATAGCGGTGAGATGTTACAATTACGTTACAATGTGGTATTCTTCGTGGAAGAGGCGGTCCTCTCCTCCAATCATGGAGAGAGTATGCAGCGGGAAAGCGCACGAGGAACACGCCAGTGTGACGCAATAGATCGCTCCCGCCTGAAGGAGCTGCGCCAGAAGCGGGGTCGCGACATGTGCATACTATACCATCGCTCTCCAGAAGAGGAGCGGACGAGTGGATTCACGTGATCTTGAAGAGACGCTACCTGCACGTTCGGGAGGTCTCTGGCAGGCCGCCCGTCACGGACTCGTGACCTACACATTCGCGCCTCCATGGCTCACCGGGAGGTGGGCTCATCCTACCGTCGGCTACCTGGTCGCGGTGCTGCTGCAGGTCAGCGCTGTCACGGGCCTGACGGCGCTGACCCGGCTGTTTCCTTCCTTTCAATTTCAGGAGGCGCTGGTGATCCTGGTCGTCCTGCTGGTGGCCCTTACCTGGGGTGTAGGTCCAAGCCTGCTGGCGACGTTGGTGGGAGGGGCGCTGGTGGCGCTCTTGCTCCTGCCCCCAGCGTTCTCGCTGGTGATTGCACGCATCGAGGATGCGCTGAACCTGCTCGTCTACCTGTGCGTCGGATGCGCGGTCAGTCTCTTGACCAGCCAGGCGCAGCGGGCCCGACGTTCTGCTGAGCGCTTGCGCAGGCGGCTCGACACGATCATTGAAGCCATCCCCGACGGGCTTTCCATCCACGATGCAGCCGGGAGGATGGTCCGGCTCAACCCCGTTGCGCAACAGCTGTTCGGGGGTCCTGCGCCAGGAGAAAGCGGTAGTTCCGGTGGACCTTTTCCCGCTGGAGGCCTCGCCGTGGCAAGGGCGCTGCGTGGTGAGATGGTCACTGCGATAGAAACCCGCTGGTACGACCCCCTGGGGCGTGATCGCTACCTGGTCACGAATGCCGCGCCTTTCCGCGATGCAGAGGGGCACATTGAGGGGGTTGTCCTCATCTGGCACGATGTATCGGCGCTGCGCCAGGCCGAGCAGATGGCCACAGCACGGGCCAGCCAGCTCGAAGCGATCCAGCAGGCCATGACCGATGCGGTGATGGTATTCGACAGCCAGGGGCATCTCGTGCTCTGGAATGCTGCGGCAGAGCAGCTCCTCCCGTTCCAGCAGACGGATAACACCTCACACCCAATGCCAGAGCACGTCGAGCAGTTCCTCCCGCGTGACGAGCAGGGACAGCCGTTCCAGGCCGATCAATGGCCAGTCCAGCGTATTCTGAACGGCGAGATGCTGACGGGGATCCACGCGGTAGACATGCTGGTTCGCCTCGCGGAAGAGCGCGAACTGCTCATGAACTTCAACGGGGCACCGATCCGCGATGCCGATGGCCGGATAAGCGGCGGCGTGCTGATTGGACGTGACGTCACCGAGCAGCGCCGCCTGGAGGCGAGCGAGCGCCGCTTACTCGTCGAGACGCAGGCCCGCCAGGCGCTGCTGCAACTGATTCTGGACGCCATGCCCAGCAGTGTGCACCTGGTGCGCGGGCGCGATGCCCGGCTGGTCCTCGCTAATCGAGCGGCAGCGGAGGTGTGGGGCGTATCGTGGCAGCCCGGCCAGCCCATGGGCGAGTTTTTCGCAAAGAACGGAATCCGCATTCTCGATGGTGACGGACATCCCCTTGCCCCCGAGCATCTGGCGACGGTGCGGGCCCTCCAGAAGGGCGAGACCGTGCAAGGGTACCAGGAAATTATTCTCCATGCGGATGGGACGGCACTCCCCGTCCTGGTAAACGCGGTCGCCCTGGGCGTGCAGCATCTCACCGTGTCACCACCGCATGAGCCGCCGTATGCGGCTGAAGCACCGGAGTCGGCAGCCATCGTGGTCCACCAGGATGTCACAGCGCTCAAAGAGGCCGAAGCGCTCAAAGACGAGTTCATCGGCCTGGTCGCGCACGAACTCCGCCATCCCGTTGCTGTGCTGGGCGGCTTCGCGCAGACCCTGCTCGAGGACGAGCGCGGTGGCGAGGTGCGTCTCACCGACTGGCAGCGGGAAGCGCTGCAGGGGATTGATCAGGCCGCCTTTCACCTGGTCAGGCTCACCGACGAGCTGCTCGATGCGGCCCGCTTACAGGCCAGCGTCCCAGCAGACGCTCTCGTTCGAAACGCCGCTGGACCACCTTGTTGCCCAGGTGGACCCAGAGCGCATCGAGCAGGTGGTAGACAACCTCCTGAGCAACGCCATCAAATACAGCCCCGAGAACGGCCCCGTCCTGGTGACGCTCCGCGAGTCAAACGAGGCCCCCATGGCTTCTCTGAGCGTTTCTGATCGAGGGATAGGCATTCCCACACAGCAGCAGGCACGTATCTTCGGGCGTTTCGAGCGCGCAGACAACAGCCGCGCCTATGGTATCGGCGGCACAGGACTCGGGCTCTATCTCAGTCGCGCCCTCGTCGAACAACACGGGGGCCGCATCTGGTTCGAATCAGTCGAGGGACAGGGCTCGACCTTCTTCGTTGTTCTCCCGCTTGCCTCAGAATCCACTCCGATCCAAGTGCTATAAGATGGTAAACAGCTCTTCCAAAGAGCCAATAATGATGTCCACGGGAGTGCTAGAGAGGTCTGAAGGCCAGGCACGTCCGCGATGAAGCCATGCTGTTTTCATGCCGACGCGCTGTGCTCCCCATATATCCGCATGTGGATTATCTCCAACGAAGAGAACTTCTCCGGCTACTGATCCCAAACATGAGGCAGCCGCTAGAAAGATCTTTGCTTCCGGTTTTTTGCAGCCGAACACTTCCGAGATAAAGATGCAAGAGGTTAATTTATCGAGCCCGAGGACCTAAATTTTGCGCTTTTGACGATAGGAGCCGTTGGTCACAATCCCAAATGGCATACTAGCTTGCCCGAGGGCATCGAGCAATCGTTGAGTCTCCTCTTCGAGAGATATATGGCCAAGAAATTGCTGGTAGAATGTCTCGACCAGATGATCAACACTCTGTTGAAGAGATGGATAGCTTTCTTTTATTTTCGAGAACAGCATCTCCCGTGGGCAGTATCCACCGGCATCTAGCGAGACCAGGCAATCTACTGCTTCTCTATAGCGTAACTCACCTCGAGCTTCGAGGTGAGTTCGCACAAATGATTCTGCCCAGCTTCGGAAAGCCCTGTCTCTATCGAACAGTGTGTCGTCGAGGTCAAAAAGTATGGCACTTATTCTGTAAGGCATACAGATCTATTGCATGTATTTCTCAAACCATCCCAGGATCAGCCGCAGGCGCTCCTGGCGGAGTTTTGGATGGCCGCCTCGCGAGAGGCCGTGGCTTTGACCTTCGAAGCGCACGAACTGAACTTCACGTCCGAGGTACTTCAAAGCGGCAAAGAGCTGCTCCGCCTGCTCGATATTGCAGCGCAGGTCCTGTTCGCTGTGGAGTATCAGCAGGGGCGTATGGATGTTCTTCACGTAGGTAATCGGCGAGAGGCGCATGTAGGCCTCAAGATTGTCCCACGGCGTCGTCTCCAGCTCATCGTCGGCGAAGATCCAGCCAAAGTCGCTGCTGCCGAAGTCAGACGCCAGGTTGACCACGCTGCGCTGAGTCACTGCTGCTTTGAAGCGATCGTTATGGCCGACCAGCCAGTTGGTCATGAAGCCGCCGTAACTGCCGCCTGTAACGCCCATGCGCTGCTCGTCTATGTACCCCTTTTGCAACAGGGCATCCACGCCGGCCATGATAT
>WNFC01003244.1_pt1 | contig 21041 bp, 16 predicted proteins | sample 5400541 | NCBI WGS metagenome assembly WNFC01 (sample SAMN13153342, study PRJNA577476) | soil metagenome | isolation source: 120 cm saprolite under Douglas fir tree site 2 hole 2 replicate 1 | place: USA:California | collected 2015-04-18
CCAACTGCTCAGGCTTCATCTGACCCTGGCCAGGGAACGCATGCTGCGGGTCGTCCGCAAGCTGCTTCACCCAATTGCGCAACTGCGTCGGGTGAACACCAAGGTCTTCTGACGCCTGCGCATACGACACGCCGCGCTCTTTGATCAGCCGAACCGCCTCAAGCTTGAACTCTCGCGTAAACTGCCGTCTCTCCATGACACACCTCCTGCTCCATAAAACACCTAACTCGGTGTCTTCGGAACCGGGTACAGCTCACAGGCTGATTTCAACGCGATGGACGTCCTACGTAACCTGCGCCCAAATAATTCGCTTCAGATTTAACGTGGGTTAGGCCCCGCTGTCTCGGCAGTGACGCTATTTGCATCGTGCTGCTCTCATGCTTTAGGGGACGCCAGATATCCCCACCGCCGCGATGACCATGCAACCCACAGCAGAACTGTCCAAGTGCGATCGAAGGCCGGCTGCCTGCAAGCAGCTTAACCGACGGTCCGGGGAGTCTCAACTACTTTCACCCCATTACGGCCGCCTTCAGCGCTCATCTCAAGCTGGCCACAGAAGAAAAGTGACCGCCTCATACCTGTCCGTCAGGGCCTCGAAGTTACCCTCCGCCGCTCGAAAACAGATCAAAACAGGGCAGGTCGGAAAATCGGTGTCCCGCTCGGTAGAGGCCAATGGTGCCCGGTAGTTGCTCTCGAACAGTGGTTGGCCGCGTCAAGCATTACCGAAGGAGCGATGTTCAGATGTTCAGGCCGATTGACCGTCATCATCGGGTTGGGCCGAAGCGGCGGTCAGGTGAGGGCGTATGCCTCGTTATTCGCGAGCGGGTCCAGGCGGCCGGGATCGATCCTAAGGAGTACTCAGGCCTTAGTCTTCGGGCTGGTCTGGCAACAAGCGCAGCACAGGCGGGAGTCTCGGCGTGGAAAAATCGGCAGCAAACTGGCCAGGCGTCGGACGCTATGCTCGCTCGCTACATCCGCGATGGGGAGCTGTTCACAGGCAACGCGGCCGGCGCCCTTCTTTAACGGAGCGACGGGGGGCCTTCGAAAACCTCCAAGCGCGTTGAAATAAACCCTGAGCGGACCTTCATCGCCGACGTGAGAGCTGATCTCGGACAGCCTGGTCGAACTCAAGAACCAATTTAGCCCCATTTGCGCTAAGCCATTGCTTTGCTCGCTCCGTGTGCGGACAAAGACTTTGAACCGTCAGCCAAAACTTTGCGGAATGGTCCGGAACGTCCAAATGGACCGCCTCGTGTGTGACCAGGTAGCGGAGTACGAAGTCCGGTGCGAGAATAAGTTGCCAGTTAAACGACAGGTTTTGGCGGGCAGAACAGTTACCCCACTTGGTTCGTTGCTCCATGACGTACACGCGCCGGTGCCGATTGCGAAGGCGCGTTGTTACTGCATCCAGGTGTCTCTCGATCTCCGCGCGCGCTTGACGGCGGAGCCAATTTCTCAGACTTCGCTCGATAGGCGTCATCGATCCCATTCCTCGACGTACCACTATCTCGCCATCCACAAAGCTTACAACGTTACCTCGCGATCTAGCCGCGGTCTCTTCGACACGAATTTTCGTGTGCTCACCCCGAAAAAGTATCTTTCCAGCGCACCGTTCGGCCAGGCGTATCTTTCGCAACCGCTCCACACGTTTGAGCTGATCGAGGATCCAATCCTCATTCTGATCTAGAAAAGCGGATACCTCTGTTTCCGTTCGATTGGTTGGCCGCACAACCTCAACGCCGTTGAGCCCGACCCGTAAGCGCAGCTTACGCGCTGTCCGTGAGGCAACGAGCACATAGTCGACCCGACGACCTCCAATTTCAACTTGATGGCAGCTACCGGCCTGCATCTTCTCAGCTCACTCCATCTGACTTTGAAAGCTCGCTAACAGCCGGCTTCAAAAATGGTGGATCCCTGGAATCCGGATCGAAACCAAGCTTTGCGTAGTGGGCGTTCCAAGACTCCGCTAACAGAGACTGTTCGACGCGCATCCGTCCGCCGATCGAATTGCTCCAGCCAGGCGTCAGCAATTGGTTAGCACGAAGATGACCAACCATCCGCCGCGCACAATCCGCCAGATAACTCTCGTCCGCTGCGGGCGCCTGTGCCCGCAGGATCGTGAACAGACCGTACTCACCCGGTTGGACGAGTTTAAGACGGTCTGGCTCCTGTTTGGTAGAAGCAGCTACTGTCGCAATCTCTTCTAGTTCGCGCAGACGCCTTATCGTGGCTTCGTCACCAGCGTCCTTGCGCTCTTTCACCCTCTGCAAGCGCTCGCCAAGTTGTCGATAGATAAAGCTTGGATCGTCTTCAGATAGCTCTCCCGTTAGGATTGCCTCAAGAGCGGCAGCCTTGTCCGCGGGTGTCGGCAGCTCATCGAGCCTCGTAACGTAATCCTTGTCGATTTTGAACACCGGCAGGGACTCGGCAATGTCAGCAAATGTCGTGTTGTCCTGGATTAACTGCCGGGTCTTAGCTGATAATTCGCCATAAGTATCTCTGCTACCTCGCTGCCGTCGGCGATGTGCAATGTAGATGCTGCATAACCAATTATACTGATACCGATGCGGATACAGGCAGGGGTCGGGAGCTACGGCCTCCCAGAGCCGTTCAAGACTCTTGAAATTATGCTCAAAATTCTTCGCGGCCTCTGGATCGCGTAGACGTCGCAAAGCTGCGAGCAAGCATTCGCGGGTATCAGCGATCGTGATCCCCTCGAACAGTTTCATGCACCGTGCAACCTCGCCCGGTACGATTGCACGAAGCGCCTCCCAGTCGATAAGAGATTCTTCGCGGACGCTTTCATCGAAATTTAGCGCCTTCTCAAGATTATCAAAGACGCCGAAATAGTCGACCACCACACCCGTTCGCTTCTTCATCGCGGGGAGCGGCCGATTTGTGCGCGCGACGGCCTGCAAGAGGTTGTGATCCCGCAAGGGTTTATCGAGATACATCACCTGCTCAACAGGCGCATCGAAGCCAGTCAGGAGCCGGTCGCATACGATCAGAATTTTGAGTGGAACTCGCCATTTTGTACGATCTTCACCATGGCGTTCACGATTCCAAGTTTCCCACTCGGTAGGTGTGAGCTTGAAGAAGTCTACTAGGTCGTCTTGCTTTGCCTTCGGGTATTCAAATTGCTCTATCTGTGGCTCGCTGTTTTGTGCACCCGAGATGATGATATCGGACCATTCTGCCGGTAAACCGCGCGACTTCAACTTGTCATCGAGGGCGACTTTAAAGAGTGCACAAGCTTTACGGTCGACGGCGACGAGCTGGGCCTTGAAGCCGTTAGGGTCTGGATGCTCTAGAAAATGCTTCAGCAGTTTTTCGAGCACAATCTCGATACGATCCGGGTGACGCGCGAGTTCTTTCCACTGCGAGCGTTGGCGTTGAATTAGATCCTTGGACTCTTCGTCCTCCAGCTCCATTTCCGCGCACATCTGTTCGTAGCCAACACTCAAGGCCTTCTCTTCCACCTTGAATGGAACACGATCGCGTAGGTAGTGAACTTCGAGAGTCGCGCCATCATTGATAGCCCGCCTGATGCCATAGTAACTAAGGTAGCGTTCCTGCACGCCGTCGGTCATCGGGCCGAAATCGCGATGTGTGCTCTGCATTGTCTTGTCGATCGGCGTTCCCGTGAAACCAAATCGGAAGCCGTTTGCAAGCTTTACACGCATTGTCATGGCGAAGCTCTCGGTGCCCGCGCCTTTCTGCGAGCGATGAGCTTCATCGACCAGGCTGATTATATTGTCGCGGGTGAGGGGAGAAAGATCACCCATATTCTGGAACGACTGGATCGTAGTGACCAATGTGCCACGCCAGTCGCTGCGTAGCTTCGTCTTCAGGTCCTCAACGCCCAACGCCTTCTCAACATTTGGATAGTCGCAGGCGTCAAAATCGTCCGACAGCTGGGTCTTCAGGTCACGCCGATCGACAACAATGAGCACAGTGGGATTGTTGAGCGCAGAGTGGCGTCGCAGCTTCTGTCCAGCGAAGATCATTGTGAGGGACTTGCCAGAACCCTGAGTGTGCCAAATCAGGCCCGTTCGATTCTGTGCTGGAACCGAAGAACCCGCCAGCACAACCGTACGATCGACGAGTTCGTTCACCGCTTCAAACTGCTGATATCTGGCGATCTTCTTGGCAGTTTTACCCTTCTTGGTTTCGAAAACCACGAAGTGCTGAAGGAAGTCTAGCAGGTTCGCTGGCTTGAGGCGCAGGAGACCCTTTACCGGCACTTCCAGCGGATCGTCCGGCGATGCCGCTTCGGCCTCGTTCCACCAGCCATGTCGATCCGGATAGAGGCTGAGCCATCGCCCCCAAGTGTCAAGATGCCGTTCGATATCGTCCTTGCTGGCATTGTGGAACAGCACGGTGCCGTAGCGAAACTCGTCCTCATCGGCAGCAACACAGAACACATTCGATGTCAGCATTAGCGGCGCTTGCCGCTGGTAGCGATGGAGCTGATGCACAGCCTCGCGCCAATCTTTGCCACTGGCAACATAGCTTTTGTATTCGGCGACGACGAGTGGGATGCCGTTGACCAAAAGCGCTGTATCCTCGCGACATTGCCTTACGCCCTGCACCCGGTATTGATTGGTCGCAGTGAAGTCGTTGAGGTGCTGCCGCCCCGGATCAAAGGCAATGAAATGGACCGTCTTCGCGTCTTCTCCGGGATTAAGTGCAACCTTGGCGCCGTCGCGCAGAAGATCGAGCGTCTGGCGATTGGCAGCAAGCTTGTCCGGATGCGACATTGTCTTTCGCAAAGCGGCGATCGCCAGCTTTGCCTGAATCTCTGTCTTGACTTCAACGTTGATCCGCAGAATGGCGGCCACGAGGAGCTTCTCGACTAGCGGATCCTCCAGCGGGCGATCGAACGTTGCCATAGCCGTCTCGCCTCGAAAGGTCCAGCCGAGACCACCTGACGCGTCCGCGTTTAGCTCGCCACAGAGCCAGCCAAGAATGGGAAACTCGACATATGCAGCTTCGGTCATAGGGCCATGGCCTCCGCCAGCATATTCGTGCCGACCAGCATATTCGTGCGGATACGACCGGTAAGGAGGTCATACATCAAAGAGCTCTTTAGTCGTCCCACCGCAGCTATCTTTGCCTCGAGGCCAGCAAGGGCGCCCTTAGAAGCCTTCATTATTGCGACAATATCGCGTTGCTCGTCGTTGGTCGGTGGCACAGGAAACTGGAAGGCGCGAACCTGGGTTTTATTTGTAGACGCAAGATTCGTAGTGCGTTTTGCAACGCGGTTAAAGTATCGCTTCGCGATATCGGACTCGACTACTAGCGAAAAGAACTCTGGCTCCAACATTGCCCGATCTGCGCGGATTCGAAAAATATGGTTCTGGTGGAGACAGTTTTCGATTTCCCCCCGCCACATCGTACCGCGGCCGAGTTTATCGAGGTCGCCCCCTTCAGTCATCAGGACGTCTCCCGGAACGAGACTATAGCTCTCAACCTCATCCACGCGAACCCGGACCGTTTTGATTATTGAAAGATCCAGACGTCCATCCTGGACGTTCGCAACACGCAGGTATGGAAGCTCAACCGACTTGTGCCCTGAAACATCCGTGCCCATCGTCACGCCAGATCCAACTTCCGCAACTTGGTCAACCCGCTTAACCAACCAATGTGAGGGGTATTTCCGCCTGACTTCCGAGCTCGGACTGAGACCCTGCTCCAAGAGCTCGTGCAGCAAGGCGTGGTCTAGCTCTTTCGCCCGATCAGCAGCCGCGCAGGCGCGTTCCAGCGTAACGTCCACGGCGTTGAGGATGCGCCCGATGGGGGCCTGTTCGTCGGGCGGAGGCACAGGAATTGTCATAGCCCGGAAGAAGCTATTGCTTAGGTTATTCAATCCGGTAGTGCCCTCGGATGAGGCGCTCAAATACGCCTGCGCCTGCTCGGAAGAGAGCCAACGATAGAAATATTCCGGGCTGAGACCACTGTTGGACTTCGGCTTTGCACCGAGGAGAAACGAAGCAAAGAGAAAATCGGCATCGTCTCTGACGATTGCAGCGTTTCCGATTCGGGCACGGTTACCATTTGATCCAACCATGACAGTCCAGCCAGCTGTCACGCGTTTCTTTTTGACAACTGCGGGTTTAAGTCCTGACAAATATAAAAGGTTGTCCAGCTCAAGAGTCTTCTGAACGTTGCCAATCCCAATGACGGGCACGCGATCGATTCCCGGCTCCGCGTGCTCTTGGTCCTTTGACCAAGAAACTCCGCGCTTAAGATCAATGCTCCGCCCGACCGTGGTAGTGGCCCAGCTCTCGGGATGGGGCAGCGCATCAGTAGGCCGCATAACCAACTTTCTTTAGCAAGCGGAAAAGCGCGTCCTCAGCATCTCGCACCGTCTTCCCGGCCTCAACCACTGCTTTGAGTGCCAAGCTTAGCTCGACCCGAGGCTCAGGTTCGAACGTGTCCACGTAACGAGGGATGTTGAGATTGAACTCGTTTTCTTCGATCTCATCGAGGCCAACAACGCGGGCATTCTTTAATAATTCGTCCGGATCGGTGTAGAGCGCGACAAGTTCATCTCCAACTTTGGTTACGTCCTGACGGTCGCCTTCTGCACGTCGGCGCGCCGCGAGGATCCGTTCATCTCGCTCCGCCACCTTCGCGGCCATTTTCTCGCGCAACTTCCCTAACTTCGTGATTGTCGCTTCGGCGACCGTCCTGTCGCGTTTAGCCTTGGTAGCGTCCAGCTCAGCGCGCGCCAAGCCGAGTTCAGCATCCAGATAGGCCAGCCTGTCGGCGTGCGCCTGATATTCCGCCTGGAGGCGACCGATCTCGTCTTCTTCACGCAAGGCGATCTGCCTAACAATACGTCCACTGTGCTCTACCAAGAGGGTCGGCACCTTCGCCGCGTTGCCGTAGGCGTGGTAGTGAACCAGCATCCTCATCACATCTTGCGGACGCAACTCATTCTGAGCGGACTCGCGGTAATGCTGGGCTGCATATATGAGCAGCAACTGATCCCGTCTCTCCGGCGGACGCTGCTTGCGAAGGATCACCAAGCAAGCAGGAACGCCCGCCCCGTAGAAAACATCGATCATTCCGTGGCTGACAGGCCGTTACTTACCCCGAAGTTTTTTGAACGATCGGTATTTGAAGTCGCGCCTGATCTCATTGGATGCAATATTTTTACGACGATCGACGGTGTTCGTGTGGGCGGAATGATAATTGAGACGGAGGCCTATCATCAGGCTGACCCGTTCGCCCATTGTTTCTCGAACGACGAAATCTCGATGTCGGGACATAGCAGTCCGATGCTGGAGTCACCTGGTAGTCTTTATCTTTATTGGGCAAGCCAACTGCCTTGCTTGAATTTGGTGTGCGAACCCAAAGGAGTCGGAAGCGCTGTCTTAATCAGGGCGCTGCTGCCCATATGCAACATCGGAGCAATGTTGGTTCGGCGAACAGCCTGGTACAATGAACGCGACAAGCCAATACCGAAGTATCTTGCCGACGCTGTCAAGCGAGACAGAAATCTTTGCAATGGCCCTGCCGTCCTGTGCGAGGCCCTTGGCATACGGGATAAATCGAATGTCGGCCCGTCAATATTTCACACGCCTTTCGAGATTTGGCAACCTGTAGAGCGCCCAGCCGTGGTCGCAGGGATTCGGATTGGCTTGGACAAGCAACTAAAAAGGTGGGAGAGGAGCGGAGCGAACGGAGCTCTTCGATCGAAGCTGCCTTCTATCAACGAATTTGGCGCGAAGAAATGGCGATGGGGCGCTGCCGACTTTAGGAGCTACTGTAGGCACTCGTCCTTTGAACAGAGATGGCCACAAAGATCAGATCGGGCGATCCCTTGATGAAAGCGGATAATCGCGGTTTCATCAAAGCGGTCCTCTCAAACGACTCGGCTAGGGAGAGCTGAAATGGGATATCCGGTAGGACCGCTCCTGGCGGCCTTGGCCCACCGCATCCTGTACAACCTCGATCTGATTGAATCCATGGCGCCGAAGTGGGGTACGCCGGAGCAAGATCGGCCGCCCTTCTCCGATACCCAGTTGCTGATTTCGTTGCTCGGAGTGTTGGTGTTCCCTCACGAAAAGGCGCCAGCCGCCCTGGGCGAGATCATGCGGGGGTACAAGCCGCTGCATCGGGTACTAACCGTCCTTTATTCAAGGCACGGTCCCGATCAGGTCGAAATGACGAGCACAGAAGGCGAGCCCGTCATGGTGGACCATGCGAAACTGTCCAGTTTGCCGCGATTGCTTCGCAACAGCTTGGCTCACTTCAATATCCTTCCTATCAACAAGGAAGGGCGCTTTGCCGGCATCCGCATCTGGAATCGCGACTTGAACGAGCAGATCACGTTCGTCGCGGACATGGACTTCGACGAAATGCGATCGTTGGCGCGGCATGTACTGAGTGTACTTCGCGAGCAGCACTCCGATCTCAATCTGCGGGATCCAGAGGACCCAATGGCGGAGCTCGAAGCCGTACAAGGGCGAGAGATCGCGTCTTCTCCCAAAGTGCCTCACCTGAACCGGGACATCTGGAAGCGTCTGGTCGAGGCACATGGCGGAGACGCCGGAACGGCGAAGACAACACTGGACCGATTGATGGTGCGGGAAGTGGAGAAGTTGCTCGCGGCCGCCAACTGATGAGATTCTTAGCGCGAGAATCCCCTAGCTGGCTCTCAGCACACCGCGAAGCGTCTCTTTTGGTCGAGGACATCATTCGCATTGCGACAAAGTTCGCCCCGCTCCCAATTCGCAAGGCTGTCCCACATTCCCGCGAATGCTGCTTTTCCGGCCCAGTTCGAAGAGTTAGCAAGAAGTTCAGCCCGATAGCCTGACCATCGCGCAAGCGATCCGCGCTATGGTGGCCGCAGCCAACTGTGACACGGGATGATCGAGGACTTCTCGAAGCCTGTCGTCAACGCCAGTGCGTCGGCGAGAGCGGCACGGTGCGAGGCCGACGCCGGAGCAGCTGCCGCCGCAGCAAGTAGGTTTCTCTCCGTGGCGCTTTGAAACCTTGTATCTCGCCGCAAGGAAGCGACGCTGGCTAGCCCACGGTGGGAATCGACTTTTACTGCTTTGATGGCTTTGACCCTGAACGTATCGCAAGTTGTCCGCGGGCATCAACGATTCCGGTGAGGACGGTGTCGTCGGCAACGACGGAATCAACTTTCACCTCATCCAAGTGGCCGTCCAGGTAGAGGTCTGGCGTCAATTGGCGATTCAAGGAATCAGTGGCCAATCGCATGAGCTGCTGATATTTTTGCGAGAAGTCGTAAGTTAATGCTCCGCGCAACGCATCGTTTATCGGAGCAAGCTCAACCAGCGACACCAATAGATCGACCGGAGCATTGTTGGTTTTACTGTAAACGGTCAACTTAGTGGGGGTCAGAAGTTTTCGGTCATTATCCACGTCGAACTGTGACATCAGCCAAACCGTACCCTTCGTTGCAAAGAAGCTGTTCGGCGGCTGGGCGTCAAGCGTCAAACCTATCGCGAGTGTATTGTCTGCGGATTGATAGATTGAGACTTCCTTGAAGGTCGCCTTTACCTTCCCAAGGCCAGTGACGTCGAACTCCTGCGAATTCCCGACCTTCAATGCGTGCTGAATCTGGTCGGCAAGGGCACTGTAATCGGCCGATAGAGCCAGCGAGAAGTCGAATCCGGGCGCGGGTAGTTCCCGCAACAACTTTGGTAGCGGCGAAGGCGTTGGTGCTTTCGGCTTCGACCCAAGGTGCGTATTGACAGTGCCCATCACCATGAACGTCATTTTCAACGTGCCGTTCTTAATCTCATAGCCGCCGTATCCCACACTCTGCGGCGAAAAGGACAACCAAACCTCCGGCGACTCTTGTAGTCGCATCGGCTCGAAGATTTTGTTCCATTGCTCCTGAAATTTTTCCTTTAGCTTGAGGTCCGCCAACATGTCAGGCAGGCGCTTCTGCAAATCAGCGATGATCTCATCGATCTTCGGATCGACCTTGTCAGCGAAACTGATCTTCCCGCCGAATATCCATACGTGCGGCGGATCATCCCAGCGGTTTGAGATGCTGATTTTGACTTTCAGTTGCCAATCTTCGTCGATGTCAACCGCGAGAGTCGCGGTAAGATTAGCGTCAGCTCCCGCGGTCTGCTGGATATTCTTCCCGATTTCCCCGCGCCCCTTCGCTGTGATGCTCACGTTCACCGGCACAGTCAGCGTCAATGTGGTCCCAGATCCTCCGACTGAGATGGGCCCGCGCAGCGTAGCCGAGCCTGAAAGATGGCAGTCTATTCCAGGGGCAATAATCGTCTTTACGTTTTGTGCGCAACCTCCGACAAAGGGACGGGGAATTAGGCAAAATTCCGCCCACTTTGCTGGCACGCAATTGTCCATGCCTTGGTCGATGGAATATAGCGTAGAAGGGACTGCTGCATTTATCTTAGCCTGAATATCAGAAAGGGAAGTTTCGATCGGTATCACGACCGACGAAGTACGCGCGGTAAGCTCGACCTTGTCGTGAGTCGGTGCAGGTCGGTCATAAGATCTGACGTTCCAGACCCACCAGATCACGCCTACAAGCGCAAGCGCCGCAGCGAGGACAAAGGCAGACGGACTTCGCCGGTGGCTGGACTTAGCTTGATAACTCATATTTCCTCCAAAAACATATTTGTCTTGCTGCTAACTCGGGTCGCCTGCTCCATTTCTTTTGGGGCGAGGCAACGTTTGGGCGCAAATGACGTCGGGTAAGAAGCCTCTGTAAGGGGGAGGCAGCGCCATTGGATTGCCTCTTTCCCCTTACATCGGGGCAAAGTTTCCAGCCTATTGAACCAACTTGCCCACGTCGTCCGGAGACTGGCCACCAACAAAATAGGTGCCGGCCACCCCAGCTGCCCCAGCCCCCCCAGTGCCTCCGTCCCTGCCGGGAGCTCCGCTGCCGCCCGGGTTGCCGTTCCCTCGGCACCAGGGTCTCGCCTCTTGTCCGCCGGGGCCTCCCCCGCCTCCAGGCCCTGCTTTCCCTCCCGGCCCAGGCAAGCCAGGTGTACCGCCAGCCAAATTCACCTGGAGAACTCTAGTCAGCACGGCCACCTGCTCGCTAGGTGTCACAAGCGTGAACGTGCCTCCTGCTCCTCCAGTGCCACCGTCACCGCCCGGCCCTCCACTTCCTCCAGGGCCTCCGGGAGAGCCGTCGCCTGCACCCCGATTGCAATTGCAACAGTTTTGGCTAGCGGGATTTCCATATCCGCCACCGCCGCCTCGGGCTCCGCTTTCACCGTTTGCACCGTTGCCGCCAGGACCGCCTGATATATCGACCTTCAAAGTTGGAGATACTTTCAGGGCAACCAACGTGACGTCAGGTCCGATGTCCCCGGTCTGGCCGATATACCCCTGCCTACCATTCTGGCCCGCGCCGCCAGATGCACCTTCCCGGCTTCCGTTGTCCGCGCCAGCTGCCGCAGTTCCCATTGGGGGTGGAGAATTTGGAGTTGTCTTCTCCCAACCAATGAGACCAGGTTTCTCTGGATCTTCAGAGGCAACCTCCTGCGCGAAAACAAAAGCATTTCTTCGCAGGCCCAAAGTTTGATGGGAAAACAGTAGCGAGCTGCCTGGTTCGAACACGATCCGGCGCGCGGCCAGTACAGGAGCGTTGTAGACCCGTTGTCCCTGAACGCGAAACTCTCCAACGATCACCGGTGGTCGAGCTTGGGCCGCCTCCACTAACCGATTTTGCGCCTCGGGAGGACTCAGCGCTGTTTGAGCCCGCGCAGCAGTCGCGAGTGCTGCAACCGACAAGGTTGCGATAATTGAAGCCCGGAAATACATGACGTTACTCCTTTGCTCAAGATTTCGAACACACGACACGGATCGCCCGCCACTGGGCTGTTGCGAACGGACGAGTATTGACGTTTGGTGCGGAAGCTTGGCTCTAGCAGTCGACGGGCTTCCCATCCCGAGTGCATCTCACCTTGGTTGGCGGATTATTGGGATAGGTGACGATTACGCCCGGTGCAGAGGGCGAGGCGCTTTGGCTTGGATTTTGCGGAGGATTTGGTGCGTTGGGCGGGGGTGTTCCACCGACCATCCCTGGCCTAATTTGGGTCTCAGCACGGCCCTCAACCGACGCGACCAAGACGGTCGCACAAACTATCATTGCAGTGTGAAATTTGTTCATATCGTCCTCCGTTGGCTTGCAGTTGCAGACCAGCGCTTCGCCGATTGTTCGCGGCAGGAGCGACAATCTCTGCCTCTTAGCGCTCAAACTATTTCCGCTTGCCGTCCGCGATTCGCGAACAAGCGGTTCTGGCGGCGTGAAAAATCCGTGATTGAATTGTGAAAACTGCTATGCTCATCTTTGGCGGGAGGGCGAGTTGCGCAATGATGGAGGTGAAGCGTTTCACTTTAGAGCTATTCGGGCCGTTCCGGCTGCTGAAGCCTAGCGGGGAGCGCATTGAAGTCCCCAGCAAGAAGGGGATAGCGGTGATCGCAATGCTCGCGATGGCACGGGACGGTGAGCGCACGCGCGGCTGGCTCCACGATAAGCTGTGGGGAAAGCGTCAGTCCACGGAAGCGCGCGGAAGCCTGCGGCGCGAGCTTTCCAATCTGCGTAAGCTTCTCAACCAGGAAGAGAAGCCGCTGCTGATATGCGAACGTGGTCGAGTCGGGCTGCGCCTTGAGTTGATCGATATCGACGCCCGTCAGGCGCCTCGTTCCTCCAGTGACGACGAGTTTCTCGAAGGCTTGGACATCGCTGGAGAGGACGGCTTCGAGGAGTGGCTCCGCGAACAAAGGAGCGCGCTCAGCCAAAATGCCAGGACCCAAACGCCTCAATCATCGACGCGTGCTCCTCAGACAGTTCCGTCACCTCTGCCGGGTCACATCGTCGATACGTCGCAGCCGCCTTATGGGTTCGATGGAAGTCCAGCGCTCGCCGTCATGCCATTCCTGAACCTGACCGGTGAAACCACATACGACTACCTGGCCGAGGGCATCAGCGAGGAATTGATTGATCGGCTATCGCGCATACGCTGGTTGCCCGTCATTGCCCGCAACTCGAGCTTCTCTTTCCCAAATGGCGCTGACCGGAAGCTTGTTAGCCGTACCCTCGGCGCCAGATATCTTCTTGAAGGACGCTTCCGGCGCGAGGGCGACGCGTACCCGATTTCTGCTAACCTCGTCGACGCGGCCAACGAGCACACCGTCTGGACGCAGAGGTTCGTTCTGCAATCGCCGGCCACGAAGGATTCGTTTGGAGAGTTCGTAACCGAGCTGGTCGCGCATCTCGAGACCCGGATTGACCACGCCGAGCAGGTTCGAACCCGCGGCAAGCGACTCGACGACCTCACCGTCAGTGATCTGATCTGGCGCGGCAGATGGCATCTGAATCGGCTGACAAAAGCCGATTCAGAGATGGCGCAGAAGCTGTTCAACGAGGCTCGTGCACTCGATCCCGACTCTTCCGAAGCGATCATCCAGGCAACTTTTGCTCTCGGCTGGTCGATCTGGGCCGGCCGCCAATCGAACGATCGGATCTATGAAATGAGGCGGCTCGCGCAAGATGCCATCTACGCCGACCGCGACGACGGGCGGGGCTACATGCTCGCCGGCGTCGCCGAGATCTGGCTTCGGCATCCGATGGCCGCGAGAGATTTGCTTCAGCAGGCCATCTCGCTCAACCCCAGCCTGGCGCTGGCGCGGGCTCACCTTGGCGGCAGCTTCAATCTCTCAGGCGAACCCAGGCAGGCGATGGTGCATCTTCAGGCAGCGCTGCGCCTGAACTCGAATGACCTCCACAATTTCTACACGCTCGCGGAGCTGGCACTCACCTACACACTGCTCGAGCGGTGGGGCGAGGCGATCGACCATGCAGGACACGCGATCGCCCGCCGCCCCGCCTACTGGTACGCGCATATGATCAAGATCAACGCGCTGGTCAGGACAGGTGATCTTGCCGCCGCAAAAGATGCGCTGAACGAATTGCGGCGCGTGAAGCCGAGCTTCTCGAGACGATACATTGAATGGCTGCCGTTCGTAGACCGGAGCTGGATAAAATATTTTGTCGATGGCCTGAAGATGGTTCCTGGAAGCTCTGCCGATTGGCTTGAGGCCGACAGCCAGGAGATCCAGCCGCCTTAGACTTGTCATTCCTTTTTGCCGCTCACCCGGCCGAGGTCAATATGTGGACGCTCAAATATTACACCGCAATAGATGAAGCCCAGCGCAAGAGCCAGCAAAAGCGTCCAGCTGTCCTTTCGGCCTTCGAGGTTGATGATCTCGGCGCGGATAGCCTGCGGCGCCGCGACCGAGACCTGCATCGACTATTTTGGGCTGAATGTGGACGATCCAAACGCGTTCGCTGAATGGGCGATGTCGATCTCAGCCGTGTTGTTCGCTGATCCATTTGGCGACCCAGCTGTCCGCAACCTTTCTTTGAATGGTTCGGCACGCATTCGTGCTACTATCGACCGCTCGATGGTGAACCCTTACCGATCACCCGACACCGTTCTCGGTCGGTTGCTCACGCTGCAATCGTCGGACCCGAGCTTAACCGATGGCGACATCAGAGCCATCATGGTCGGTCTCGTGACCGGTCTTATTCCGACCAACACGCTCGCCGCTGGCAAAATCCTTCAAGAACTGCTGCGTCGTCCCGAGATAATGCGCAACGCCATGGAAACAGCGCGCCGCGCCGTTGCGGTCGAAGATGAAAACAGACGGACTGGCAACGCGGAGAATTCGGACAAGGAGGCGTTGCAGGCAATTCTATTAGAGGCCGCCCGGCTCAATCCGGCATTAGCGCCAGGACAATGGCGCTATGCGCGTGAGGAGGCCGTCATTGCACAGGGAACCGCGCGTGAGCGCAAGATACTGAAAGATTCGGTTCTACTGGTCTCGACCATGTCGGCGCTACGAGATGCGTGCGCGGTCGACGCGCCCAGCAGCTTCAAGGCCGATCGGAAGCCATCTGCGACGGATCTCATGTTCGGCGATGGCCCACATTGGTGCCTCGGCAAGTATGTGGCGATGGCGCAGATCACTGAAATCTTCATGATCCTGCTGGCGCAGCCGGGCTTGCGAACTTGCAACGACACCTGGGGGCGCCGTATCCGTTGGGTCGGGCCGTTTCCGTCCCGCTTGGACATGGAGTTTGAGCCTGCGGTCGCGCCCGCCGGCCAGACGATGATGACCATCTGCGCGCCGCTTGTCCCGGTGGACAAACGCACGGCCGTCGAGAATCAAATCGTCCGTCTCGGAAATCCCGCCGAACTGCCGATGCGGAAGATGCTCGACGAGACGGGTATCGTGCACTTCGCATCGCTCTCCGTGATCGAGCTTGGCGATGCGACAAGGCCTGCACCGCATTATCTTCTAGAATTGAGCGTGGACGGACCGAAAGAAGCTGCGCTTGCCAAAATCGTGGACAACGACGCGACGTCAGAGCGGCATCTCGCCTCAATTTTCACAAATACCCCAATGGGCGAGACAGCGCTTCTCGATATCCTCAATACTTACGCCCTCGACCTGAAGACGCGACCGTGGGGCGATATTGGTCTGAATTTCAACGGCACACCGGAGTTCTGTGTCGCCAATATCGACATGCAGCGGGCGCTGGCGGCCTTTGCCAAGGACGTTCTGGATTATTTCCAGACGTTCCACATGGGATTCGGCAACCGCGCGATGGACGCGTTGAAGTTCGTTCGCGGGTTCATTCGCAATCGCACCCGCCTCGAGAACGCGGCACAAGCGATGGAAGGCGAGGACCAGCGGAAATTGCGGCAATTACTTGCGAGGGGCGAGAAGTTCGCTGGCAGCCTGATTGTCCCTAGTCGACAACGGCTTGCGATTTCTGATTGGCAAGAACCTACCAAATCGCAGGCGGTCAGGACGATTGTCAGGAAATCCTGGCGCTTGTTTATTCCGATCATAGCACTTGCATTCGTCCTCGGCGTTGCGATCTTCTACGCTGCTTCCGGACAGGCAATACTTGGCCTTGCGGGCCGTCTTCTCCTTGCGGGGCTCGGAGGGGCCGCGGCGGCGCTCATCTTCGTCGGCATTATAGTCGTCGGCTTTCTGATCCTGCTGCGTTTACACGAATCGCGCGATGTACCCGACGATCAAAACCCGAGTACCTCATTAATCCGCGACATTGCCCGCGTCGAGGATCCGGTGGGTTATGCGCACAACCACTTCATGTCAGTTACAGCGCTTAAGACGGGTTGGTTCCGCAAGCTGACGCTGGCGATGTCGCTCTGGGGTATAAAGCAACTCGTGCAAATTCTCTACCGCCCGGGCTTCGTCCTCGATATGGGGACCATCCACTACGCAAAATGGTTCCGGCCGTCTGGTTACGACAAGCTGCTCTTCCAGTCCAACTACGACGGCAGTTGGCAGAGCTATCTCGAAGATTTCATCATGAAGGCGCATCAAGGTCAGACCGCTGCCTGGAGCAACGGCGTCGGCTTCCCGCTGACGCGTTTCCTCATTCTCGATGGCGCTCAGGATGGCGATCGTTTCAAGCGCTGGGTACGGCGGCAGCAGGTGATTGCTCAATTCTGGTACAGCCGTTTCCCGCAACTTACAACCGATCAGATCCGTGCTAACGCGCTGATCCATGACGGGCTGGCGCGTGCTTCGACGGACTCTGAGGCGCGGACTTGGCTTGACTGCTTCGGTACGCTTCCACGTCCGGACAATGCGATCGAGACCGATGAGGTGCAATCGCTCGTGTTCCGTGGCTTTGTAACTCTGCAACGTTATCTACGCCCTGGTCGAATTGCCTGAGGCGAAAGATTGTGGGGATTGGCTGGCGAAGTTAGTCTCGGGAATCGTCAGGGGCGGACATGGGATCGGCGAGCTTCCGAAGAATGATTTCTGCCGCATCACGTTTGGCGACTACCCATTCAGCGCCGATCCGGAATTGCGGAGCGAAGCAACTTTTGTCGGCTTCACAGCGCGGGGGATCGCCAAGCTAATGCGATCTGATCCAAACAATCCAGACGGGCTAAGCTCATTCCAGGCCGTGTTCAACGTTGGTATGGCGAACCGAGCGCGCGTGCTCGGCGATTTTGAAGACTCCGCACCGGAGCGATGGCGCTGGCTGGACAGCGATCTTGGCGGGGTGGCTGGGCAAGCAACTGCTGTAATCAAGGTAGATGCGGTCCTGCTGATCTATGGCCAGTCTATCGACCAATGCAGGAAAATTCTCACAGCTCATCAAAAGAGTTTGGGGTCTCGCGCTCGTTTCCATCTCATCGAAACGCGACCGGCCGCCAAGGGGATCGACTATGAGCATTTCGGTTTCCGTGATGGCATTTCCCAGCCGGTGATCCGAGGAACGCAGCGCTTTTCCAAGGGCAGCCCGACACGTGACATCGTCGAGCCTGGCGAGTTCATTCTCGGTTATCGCAACAACCAACACTACTATCCACCGGCCGTGACGGTAGGTGCCGACAGCGACCGCAGGGGCCGGCTACCTACTGTGCTGAAGACGAATCCAACACGGTTTCCTTCATTCGACGACGAATCCGCGACGCGCGACTTCGGTCGAAACGGCAGTTTTCTGGTGATCAGACAGCTTACCCAAGACGTCGAGGGGTTCAAGAGGTTTACGGAAGTTACGATAATTTCGAGGAAATTGCAGGCGCGCCGATCGATTCACAATGGGTGGCGGCAAAGCTTATGGGCCGGTGGCAAGACGGCACGCCGCTTGTCGTGCAACCCGCAGCGACTGCCGCACAGAGTCCTCCGAAACACCCGGCGCGATACAACGACTTCAGCTATGGAACTGACGATCCTCAAGGGTTGCATTGCCCATTCGGAGCACACATCCGCAGGGCCAATCCGCGCGACAGCCTCGATCCTGACGACTCTGAACAGCAGGCGGTCACGAATCGCCATCGCCTGCTGCGGCGGGGCCGGTCCTATGACTTCGAATCCGCCGGTGACGAGAACGAAAGCAAAGGTCTACTATTCACCTGTATCTGTGCCGATCTCGAGCGGCAATTCGAGTTCATTCAGCAGACCTGGATCCGTTCGCCAGACTTTCATGGCCTCCAGAACGAGCCTGATCCAATGGTCTCGTCGCGAGACTTAAGAACGCGCGTATTCACTATCCCAACGCCCTCAGGCCCTCTTCGGCTGCATGATATGGAAAGCTTTGTGACGGTTCGTGGCGGCGGATACTTCTTCCTGCCTAGTCGTTCGGCTATTCAATATCTTGCCGACCTCAACGCCTAGATGGCCCACGGTCTCAGCAATTCAACGTTTGATGCACGAAGCTACCTTTCTCGCGGGACAGTCTCAACTGCGCGGTGCAACCGCCGCACAGAGCCAACGTCAGCGTAGGTTGCGTGCCAGTCCGAATCAGTCCTCGTTGATCCAGCGCGATAGCAACAGCTGACTCGTAGTTGCGAAGCGAGAAATCAAAACTTCACTCCGAACTTCCGACGCATTGTCGGCGAAGATGCGTGGGCGCGTTCTAAGCAATGGGCTCGAACTGCTGTTTCGGAAGTTGCGGTCGATGGCGAACGTACCAACAGATGTAATCTTGACCGTCGAATGCATCCCTGTACCAGGACGGGCAAAGGATGCGGTAGGTGTCCAGCAGTTGCGGTGTGTTGCAGCCGCTGCAATTGCCGATGATCTTATCGTCCCGGTGGTTCTTCCAGTTGGTGCGACGGGCCGCCACGTATGAGCCAACGTTTCGGCAGCCAATCATAGCCAAATTGAACTGATCCGCTTCACTGAGCTCCAGCGTCAAGGCCAGTTCCACCTTCTCCCTTATTCGATGGTGTAATTCTTCCAACAGAAGGCGTTGCAAGCCTTCCGTTACCTTTTGCTCGGCAGCGTCGATCCCGGCTTGCGCCAATAGCTGCCGCAGTTTTACTCTCAATATCGACCCGACACGATTCGAACGTGTGACCTTTGCCTTCGGAGGACCGTGGTGTGCTATTGACCGCAATTGGAACGCTGTCGGAAATAGAGCGCGTCGTTAATTCGCATCGTTCCAAATGACTTCAATTGGACCTCTTGGGACGGTCTGTACCGATTGTCCACTATTTGCGGCAAACAACTTCTGAAATGGAATTGGGTGAATAACCTCTTCTAGCCCGGAGACTTCCCAAAACCCGAAGAAGGGGGTGTCCCGTATAGTTGAGAGCGGCCTTAGCTGCGGGCTCGGATGCTCGCCATCATCGTTCGCTTTGGTCCACTGAACAAAGGCCGCCCTAAAATTTGCGGTTCCGAATTTGTAAAAATTGCTATGGCCAAGCTCCGGCCGGGTGGCAGTGATGAGAACTTTGGTGCCGGTCGGGAACCGACATTTTTTATGCTCGTCTTGAAGGAAGAAATCAGCCTGGCTCCCAAACGCTACCGTCCCATGCTTTGCACAAGTCTTTAGGGCGTCAAAGATGTGTAAACAGGGAACTGGAGCTAGGATTGCTTTCATTTAGTGTCCGCTGCAGTGGACCTTAGCGCGAACGATGCGAGAACCTACTGCTACCATTTTGCTACCCAACTCCCGGATGTGGGACGGTACTCGGCGTGACGGCGCGGTTGCAAATTGCGCAAAATGCCCACTAACAGGGACTTTCCGGGACAGCACATTACGAGAACGGACGCGCAGAAGCGAATTTCGAGTGCGGTGCATTCGACCACTCTGCCACCTCTCCAGGCGCCATCACGGAGCAGAATCTGCCCTTCGGTCGGGCCGAGTTCTAGGCGAGGATGGCGGGGCAGACAAGGCGTGGGTGGCGAGAAATCCTAATGGGCTCGCCTGAACGAAAGGGAGCAACCCCGATGGAGCATTTGACGGTTCCAGCCAACGGCGCGGCCTTCCATGTCGCGCGGACCGGCAAAGGGCCGCCGCTGCTGCTGTTGCATGGCTGGCCCGAATTCTGGCTGACCTGGGAGCCTGTCATGGCGCGGCTCGCCAATCGCTACACCGTGTTCGCGCCAGATCTGAGCGGGTTCGGCGACAGCGATAAACCCGTAGGGCCGTTTGGACCGGACCAGCATGCCGCAGATATGTTGGCGCTCCTGAACGCGCTCGGTCTCAGCCAGGTTGGCGTCGTCGGCCATGACGTCGGTGGCGCCCTGATGCAGCCGATGGCGCGAACAGCACCGCAGCGCATGGCCGGATTGTTTTTCTTTGACTTCGTCTATCCCGGCATCGGGCCGCGCATGGCGGAGCCCGATCGGCTCAACAATATCTGGTACCAGTCCTTCCACCAGCTGGAGATGGCGCCAGCCTTGGTCGGCGCGACGCGCGAAAGCTGCCGGACCTATATCGGCTACTTTCTCAAGGCGTTGGCGCACCGCAAGGATGCGTTCGACGACGTGCTGGAAACCTTCACGGATAACTTTCTGAAGCCCGGCAACCTCGCCGGCGGCTTTGCGCATTACCGCGCCAGCCATGAGGGCCGGATCCGGATGATGAAGGGTGAGGCGCCGCAGCTCGCCCCGATCGATGTGCCGACCTGCATCCGCTGGGCCGAGCATGACCCATTGTTTCCCTACGCCTGGACCGACCGGCTTAATGAGACCTTCTCCGATCTCGATCTCGCGCGCTTCCCGGCGGTGGGACACTTCCCGCATCGCGAGGACCCCGATCGCGCCGCAGCAGAGATCGCGGCGTTTTTCACGCGCATCGGCAACGGCTGATCGGCTGAAACGCACGATAGAAGGTGGGACCGCCAGACGCGGCAAAAACCGGCGGTCCCGTGTCGCATCATTGAAATTGTGGCCGGGAAGTGCGGCTTCGCCGACCAGCCTGAGCGACGATATGACGGTAGCGATCCGCGAGGCAGCGGCAACGCGATCCCGGTTTTAACCTAACTAGTCAAGGTTACTCGCATCGCCGTTTGCAAGGCTGCCCGTCATGTTACCGGCCCGCGTCAATCCCGCTCTTCTTGTCTTTCTTCTCGTCCTCGTGCTTGTCATTGCCGCTCTTGCCCTTGTCCTTCCTGCGGTTGGTGAAGCGCGCGTTGCCGAGGCCGGTGCCGATGGTCAGCACGCCCCAGCGCTCGACGTCCTGCATGAACGGCACCTCGGACAGGCCCTGCGCCACGCCGTCA
>WNFC01002171.1_pt1 | contig 21040 bp, 18 predicted proteins | sample 5400541 | NCBI WGS metagenome assembly WNFC01 (sample SAMN13153342, study PRJNA577476) | soil metagenome | isolation source: 120 cm saprolite under Douglas fir tree site 2 hole 2 replicate 1 | place: USA:California | collected 2015-04-18
GCCGAGCGTCGCGGCCGGCTCGCGGGCGAGATCCAGGACCGGGAGACGGTCGAGGTCGCGCAGCGGTTCGCGGCGAAGCATCGCGAGCGCGTCGAGGTGCTCGAGAAGAAGCTGGCGGCGCTGCGGGACGAGCTCGGCCTGTACGAGCGCGAGCTGGGGGACATGCAGGGGCAGCTGGGCCGCGCCGAGCGCGATCGACCGCTCACCGAGGCGGAGCGCTCGGCGGAGCGCGCATGGCGCGACCTCCAGGCAGCCGGGGGGCCGCGACCCGGCGTGGACCCGGCGGACGATCTGCTCAAGGCGCAGCTCGACCGCGCTACCCGCGAGGCGGCAGCCGACCGGCAGCTCCGGGAGCTCAAGAAGAAAATGAAGAAGGACTAACCATGAGCGTGATCCGCGGCGTGCTGTCCTGGTTCCGTGACGCCTTCGGGCCCGGGCCACGCACCGCGGACGGGCGGCGCTCCGGAGGCAGCATGGACATCAAGCGCGACCGCATGGTCTTTCTCGGCTACGGCAAGTATTGGCGCTCCGACTCCATTATCGGGTTGATGCCGATCGAGGAGGAGCGCGGTCCCAAGCGGCGCACCAACGTCTTCGTGCAGGGACGCGCCGACCCGATTATTGCGTCACGCACCGAACAGAGCATCCTGGACGACATGGGCGCGACGGGCGACGGCTTCCAAGTTCAGGCGCTGCGGGAGGCGATCACCGAGCTGCTCGCCGCGTTCCACGAGGTTTCGCCGGCGTTGCGCCGCACCCTTCAGAACGAGCACCACCTCGACCTCGAGCAGTGGGAGCAGCGGCTGGGCGAGATCATGCGCGCGCCTCAGACCCGCGAGCCCACCGAGCAGAACGACCTCTTCGAGTGACGAGTCCCCCACCCGGCTCGTCGTGGTTCGGCCACCCCCGCGGTCTCTCCACGCTCTTCTTCACGGAGATGTGGGAGCGCTTCAGCTATTACGGGATGCGGGGCTTCCTCATCCTGTACGCCACGGCGTCGATCGCCTCGGGAGGGCTGGGATTCGACGTCGCGCATGGTGCGAACGTATACAAGTGGTACACCAGCTCCGTCTGGCTCACGCCGATTCTCGGTGGCTTCCTCGCCGATCGCTTTCTCGGGCAATATCGCAGCGTATTCCTGGGTGGCGTGATCATCGCGGTAGGTCATTTCACGCTCGCCTTCAAGTCGCTCCCCAGCTTTTACGCGGGCCTCGCCCTCATCGTGCTTGGGACCGGTCTGCTCAAGCCGAACATCAGTGCCATGGTCGGCTCGTTGTACGACCTGGGCGACGCCCGGCGCGACGCCGGCTTTTCCATCTTCTACATGGGCATCAATGTCGGCGCCTTCCTCGGCATTACGGGCGCGGGATGGCTTGCACAGAAGATCGACTGGCACATTGGCTTCGCCGCCGCCGGCGTCGGGATGACGATGGGTCTGATCCAGTACGTGCTTGGAAAGAGGCGACTGCAGCCCGCCCTGGATCGGCTCGCGGCACAAGGCGGGCAGGTCTCCCCCCTCGCCACGGGCCTGGCCGAGGCCACGATCGGACGGCGCGCGCGCCAGCTGTGGGACTCGGCACGGAGCTTCACGGGAGAGGAGCGGAAGCGGATCGCGGCGGTGTTCGTGTTGTTCGTGTTCGCGGCGTTGTTCTGGGGCGCTTACGAGCAGGCAGGGTCAACGCTCAATCTGTTCGCTGATCGGTACACGGATCTCGACGTTTTCGGCTACGTGATTCCCTCTTCCTGGCTCCAGTCCGTACAGCCGATAATGGTGATCACGCTCGCGCCCGTGATGGCTTGGCTGTGGGTCCGCCTTGGGCCGCGGGAGCCATCGAGTCCCACGAAGTTCGGGATCGGCTTGCTCTGCGCCGGGCTGGCGTTCCTCCTGCTCGTGCCCGCCGGGCTCATCGCGCAGAGCGGAGCCGGAGTCAAAGTCAGCCCGCTGTGGCTGGTGGCCGCGTACACCATTGAAGAGATCGGGGAGCTGTGCCTCAGTCCGGTGGGCTTGAGTGCGGTGACAAAGCTCGCGCCCACGAGAGTCGTCAGCCTCATGATGGGCGTTTTCTTCTTGTCGAATTGGCTGGGGAACCTGCTCGCAGGCTGGACGGCGGGCTTCTTCGGCTCGATGCCGCTGGCGCACCTGTTCGGCATCACGGCCGCGGTGGCGCTGGGCGCTGCGGCCGCCATGCTGGTACTCATCAAGCCAGTCCAGCGGCTGATGGGCGGGGTGCGCTAGCCTCGCCCGAAAGGCCGCCTTCCGCGAACCCCGGGCTTGCGCCCGGGGTCAGTTAAGGCACTCTCCATCGGGGTACACTCCTCCGTGAAGCCCGGGCTTGCGCCCGGGGTCAGCGAAGACTCTCTCCCTCCGTCGAAGCCCGCTGCTCCGTAAACCCCGGGCTTGCGCCCGGGGTCAGTTAGGCCGCTCCTTTCGAGTTCCGCGGAACTAAGTCCGGGTGGCGCTGGAACTGATCGGCGACGTATCGGGTCGTCCGAGGAAGGTCGCGCTTGTGAATCGTGGTCACGAAGTAACCTCGCGCCCAGCGGACGGTACCGGTGACCCGCCGATTGGCGCGGGTAGCGGCCACCGATTTCGCGAGACGCACGAAATCGCTCAGCCGGATGTCGGGTCGAAAGCTGACGACGAGGTGCACGTGATTCGCCAACACCGCGTCCCGGAATACGCGTACGCCCGTGGCTTGAGACGCGCTCGCCACGGCACTCCGCACATCGTTCGCAGCGGCCGCATCGACGCACCCGACTCGCTTCCAGGTGTGCCAGGTAACGTGAGCGTACATCTGATAAGCGTGGTGGTTGGACATCGCGGGTGACTGACCCGGGCGCAAGCCCGGGGATTCAGGGACAAGGGAGGCTGCCTCTACTGACCCCGGGCGCAAGCCCGGGGTTCAGCAGGGGCCGATACAAAGTTGCTGAGGAATGGGTGAGCTCCGGCATCGAAACAACGCAACCGGGACCACGATTTTGCGCCCCGCCCGCTTCAGTTGAACCGCGTGGTCCGCCAAAGCAGCCAGCCGGTGCCCAACAGTAGCGCCAGCATCGCGGCCGTGAGTCCCGCCACCCATCCCCAGTGGAGCGTCAGCTGGGGTACGCGAGCCACTACCCCGAACGCGACAAAGGTCGCGGTCGCGATTCCGACCAGGAGCCAATCGAGCCAGTTGCGGTGGGTGGGAGACCGGCTGGAGCTCTCCCCGGCGAGCGCGGCGCGGACGTACGTCGGGTCGATGCCGTAACGCGCGCCTTCGCGCTCCGCCGCCTCCTGCCAACGGCGATGCTCGGTGCCCGTGGCGGAGGCCAGGGCGATCGCCACCGCGCCCAGCGCCATCAGCAGCGACCCACCGATCACCTGTCCGTACGTCGTCACCGCACCGCCGCGCAGTTCACCGAACACCAGCAGCCCCCACACGAGTCCCCACAGCTGGTTCGTGTTGGAGAGCGGAATCCCCCGGCTGATGCCGACATATTTCGCCGCGTACTGTTGGAACAGGTCGCCCACCACCCACACGAACCCACCGAGCAGGAGCCAGAACAGCCCGTCGCGCGCGCCGGCGAGCTCCGCGGCCAGCGCGGCGACGCCGCCGCGGTCGGCGACCGCGAGCGCCAGCATCATCAAGACCTCGCCCACCGTGAAGAACGTGATGAAGGCCAGCGGGTTCATGCCGGTGAGGTAGGCTTTGCGATAGGGGATGTACATGGTGCCCCACAGCGCACCGGCCGCGAGCGCCGCAGCGACGCCGCGGGCCGCATGCCCGCTGGGTGCGCTGGCCGACGACGCGACGGCCAGCAGCGTTGCCCCCGCGAACATCACGGCGGCGCCTCCGAGCACGCCGAGGCGGCGTCGCCATCCGGCTCCGTGAAGCTCGTTGAAGAACACCGCACCCCACACGATTCCCAGCAGGCTGTTCGCGTTCCACAAGGGAAACGCGATGCTCAAGCCGATGTCGCGGATAGCGAAGATGGTGAGCGTGTTGGCGACGGCCCAGAGGCAGCCGGCGAGCACCGCCCACACGATGAGGTGAGGCGTCTGGCGCACGTCGGCGCCGATCGCCGACGTCCCACGGAGCAGGGCGGGGAGGCTCCACCGCGCCAGGAACACCCCCAGCACCATGGCCAGCGAAATCACCACGGGCGAGAGGCCGAGGGTGACCATCTTGGTAGGCGCCTCGGCGGCGCCCAGCCAGGCGCCGGCGGTGAAGCCGCTGGCAATGCCCGCGAGCTGCAGGCGGCGCAGCCGGCTGGCATCGAGCTCGGGGGCCGGCCTTAGCGGATCCACCACAGGACCAGCAGGCCGGCGATGAGAACGGCGACGGGCACCCAGAGCTGGGGGTCGCGCAGCATGGCGGAGAGGCGCGCGCTCACAGCGGCTGCTCCGCGAAGTGGCAGGCCGCGAGCTGCCCCGGGGCGACCTCGCGCAGCGCCGGCGGCTCCGTGCGGCAGCGGGTGTCTTTCTTGGGATGCGGGCAGCGCGGGTGAAACGGGCAGCCGGCGGGCGGGTGCGCCGGGGATGGCACGTCGCCCGTCAGCACGATGCGCTGGCGTTGCGCCTTCGGATCGGGCACGGGCACCGCGGAGAGCAGCGAGGTGGTGTAGGGGTGACGGGGCCGCGCGTACAAGGCCGGCGCGGGCGCGCGCTCCACGATCTTGCCGAGGTACATCACCGCCACGTGATCCGCGATGTGTTTCACGACCGCGAGGTCGTGGGCGATGAACAGGTACGTCAGCCGGCGCCGCTGCTGCAGGTCGGCGAGCAGGTTCAGGACCTGCGCCTGCACCGATACGTCGAGGGCGCTCACCGGCTCGTCGAGCACGAGGAATTGCGGCTCGACCGAGAGCGCGCGGGCGATCCCCACGCGCTGCCGCTGCCCGCCCGAGAGCTCGTGCGCGTAGCTGTCCGCGAAGCCGGGATCGAGGCCCACTTCCTCGAGCAGCGCCCTGATGCGTCGCTCGGCGTCGGCCCCGCTCGCGAGCCGATGAATCGAGAGCGGCTCCGCGAGCATCTGGTGCACCGTCATGCGAGGGTTGAGGGAGCCATAGGGGTCCTGAAACACGATCTGCATGCGGCGCCGCAGCACGCGCAGCGCACTCGCCCCGAGGGCGACCACATCCTGACCGTCGATGGTGACTTGTCCCGCATCGGGCTCGATCAGCCGCAAGATGGCTCTCCCCACGGTGGACTTGCCGCACCCCGATTCGCCCACCAGTCCCAACGTCTGGCCGGGCGCGATCGCGAACGACACGCCGTCCACGGCGCGCACCACCGCGTGCGGCCGGCCGAGCCCGAGCCACGCGCGCTCGCCCGGGAAGTGCTTGACGAGTCCCTGCACGTCCACCAGCGCGGGTGTCACGGGTGTGGCGTGCGACGCTTCGGGTCGGTCAGGAGCCAGCAGCGTACGGTATGGGTGCCGGGGTCCGCCCCCCCCCGGCTCCCCCCGCCCCCCCCGCCCCCCCCGCCGCCCGCGTCGAGCAGGGGCGGCGCTTCCGCGCGACAGCGGTCCCAGGCGTACGGACAGCGCGGATGGAACCGGCAACCCTCCGGCCACGCGGTGGCGGCGGGCACCTGGCCCGGAATGCCGTGCAGCCGGCCGTGCTCGCGGGCCGACGGGGCGTCGAGCCGCGGCACGGACGCGAGGAGTCCCTCCGTGTAGGGGTGCAGCGGGCGCGCGAACAGCGCCGCGGTCGGCGCCTGCTCCACGACCTGGCCGGCGTACATCACCACGACACGGTCCGCGCTGCCCGCTACGACTCCCAGGTCGTGGGTGATGAGCATGACCGCCATACCGAGCTCCGCCTGCAGCCGGTCGAGCAGCTCGAGGATCTGGGCCTGGATCGTGACGTCGAGCGCCGTGGTGGGCTCGTCGGCGATGAGCAGCTTGGGGTGGCACACGAGGGCCATCGCGATCATCACGCGCTGGCGCATGCCGCCACTCATCTGATGAGGGTAGTGGTCCACTCGCTCCTCGGGGTCGGGGATCCCGACGAGCCGCAGCATCTCGATGGCGCGGGTCCGCGCGGCCCGGCGTGACAACCGCTGGTGGACGATGGCGGCCTCGGCGATCTGATCGCCCACCGTGAACACCGGATTGAGCGATGTCATCGGCTCCTGGAAGATCATCGCGATCTGGTTGCCACGCACCGCGCGCAGCTCGCGGGGCTCGAGGGTGAGGAGGTTGCGTCCTTCGAACTCGATGAAGCTCCCGGGGCGGATGTGGCCGGGGGGCTCGGGGATGAGGCGCAGAATGGAGAGGGACGTGACAGTCTTGCCGCACCCCGACTCGCCCACGATGCCGAGCGTCTCCCCCGGCTGCACCTCGAAGGAGACGCCGTCCACGGCCCGCGCGGTCCCGCTGCCGTGCTCGGTGACGAAGTAGGTCTTGAGATCGCGCACGCGGAGCAGGGGCTCCGTCACGCCGCCTCCTTACGGGGGTCGAGCGCATCGCGCAGCGCGTCGCCCGACGCGTTCAGCGCCATCACGACGAGCGAGATCGCCAGCCCCGGGAAGGTCGACGACCACCAGGCGACGGTCATCCTCTGCCAGCCGTCCGCGATCATATTGCCCCAGCTGGGTATCGGAGAGGGAACGCCCAATCCGAGGAACGACAGCCCCGCCTCGAGCAGCATCATGTGGCCGATGCCGAGGGCACCGGAGACGATGATCGGGGCGGCCGCATTGGGCAGAACGTGGCGAAAGATAACGCGCCCGGCGCCCGCGCCGAGCGCCCGCGCGGCGGCGACGAACTCGCGCTCGCGCAGGCTGAGCACTTCGGCCCGCACGAGCCGGCTCGTCCCAAACCACCCGGTGAGGCCGATGAGGAGCACCAACACCCACAAGGCGATGTGGTCCCACAGCGCCACGGCCATCAGCAGGACAAAGATGCGCGGCATGGCGAGGCCCACGTCCACGAGCCGCATGAGCACCGCGTCCACCCAGCGCCGGAAGTAGCCTGCGACGGCGCCCACCGCTGTGCCGACGGTCGCGGCGACCAGCATTGCCAGCGCCCCAATCCCGAGCGAGACGCGCGCCCCGTACACCAGCCGGCTCCACACGTCCCGGCTGAATGGGTCGGTGCCGAGCGGGAACTGCGCGGAGGGTGGGTGGTTGGGGTGGCTGATATCGATCTGATAGTACGGTGGGTAGGGCGCCACGACGGGTGCGGCGATGGCGATGGTGACGAAGAACGCGAGCACGAACACGCCGGGTGCCGCCGTCGGGTGCCTGAAGAACCGCCGGCCCGACGCGGTCTTCCGCACGCGTCGCCGCAGCGCCGCGACCAGGGTGATCGCCAGGACCGCGGCTCCGCTCAACGCGAGCCAGTTCCAGAGGTTCAGGAGCCGTCCCCTCCCGCTGCAGCTTCACCCCGCACCCGGATCCGTGGGTCCGCCACGGCATACAACGCATCGGCGATCAGGTTGCCCAAGACCACCATCGCGCTCGTAAGCAGCGCCGCGCCGGTCACCACGGGGTAGTCGCGCTGGAAGATCGCGTTCACCGCGAGCCGGCCCATCCCGGGCCAGGCGAACACGGTTTCGATCAGGACCGCTCCGGTAAAGAGGAAGGGGAAGGCTAGGCCAAACAGCGTGACGATCGGAAGCAAGGCGTTGCGCAGTGCATGCACCAGCAGCACGCGCCGTTCCCGCAGGCCCTTGGCGCGGGCGGTCCGCACGTAATCCTGGCGGACGACCTCGAGCATCGCCGCGCGTTGGTAGCGCGCCGTGCTCGCTGCTCCCACGAGACCGAGCGTGAGTGCGGGGAGTGTGAGGTGCCAGAGGAAGTCGAGCACGCAGTACGGTGATTCGATCCGGGGACACAGGACTGGATCTGTGATCCCGCCCGCGGGGAACCAGTGGAGCCATTGCGCGAACACGAGCAGCAGTACCAGCCCCAACCAGAACACCGGCATCGAGTTGATGAGCAGCGCAACGTTCCCGACCGCGACGTCGCCGAACCGGCCCGCCCGTACCGCCTGATAGATCCCGAGCGCGAGGCCGAGCACGAAGTCGATGAGCAGCGCGGCGAGCGCGAGGATGAATGTGTTGGGGATCGCGTCGGCGAGCGCGTCGGCAACGGGCCGGTGCAGCCCGATGGATTCGCTGAGATCTCCGTGGGCCAAACGAGCCAGGTACTTCCCATATTGCACCCACAGCGGCTGATCGCAGCCGAACCGCCGACACACCTCGCGGCAGATTTCGGGCGGGAGCGGCCGATCTTGCGACCCGCACGGGGCACCGTGGGCGAGGTGAACGACGAAGAACGTGATGGTGACGACCGCGAACACGATGGCGATCGACGCGACCAGCCGGCGCACCAGCCACGCCGCCACCTAGCGCTCCACGCGGTCTCGATCCGTCAGTCGGTCAGCGGGAATGCGCCACGTGCGGAGCAGCGCGAGCCAAGAATCGGGCCGGATCGTCACGTCCACGATCCGCTTGTGCACGGCCGCGACGTTGGAGGTAGCGAATAGGAAAATGCCGGGCGCGTCCCGGTTGAGGGTCTCGACGGCCGCCCGCCAGGCGCGGCGTGCCTGGTCGCGGTTCGCGGCCGAAGCCACCGCCTGGTCCACCAGCCGGTCCACGTCCGGGTTGTCGTACCGTGTGTAGTTGGAGCGCCCGAACCCCGCCGGCGTCCAGGTCTGGGGAAAACCCGACGAGGGCGTCGGGTCGGTGTTCCACGTGTTCAGGAGGGCGTCGAACCGGCCGGCCCGCGCGCGCTCGTTGTACAGGCTGAAGTCGACCTCGTCGAGCTGCACGTCTACGCCGGCGATCCGGAATTGCTCCTGCAGGAGCCGCGCGTACTGCCGCCGGATGGCACTCGTCGTCGGCAGGAGCAGGCGGAAGGCGAGCGGCTTGCCGTCCTTGTCGCGGATGCCGTCGCCGTCCGTGTCGGTCCAGCCGGTGCGGGTGAGGAGCCGCGCCGCCTGGCCGCTGTCGTAGGGCAGCTCGCGGATCTCCGGGTCCCAGATCCACCACAGCTGCGACAGCGGCCCGGGCGGGACCTTGGCGAACTCGCCGAACACGTTGCGCAGCAGCCGCTCGCGGTCCGTTGCCATGAACAGCGCCCGCCGCAGGTCACGATCCCCGAACAGGGGGTGAGGCCGCGTCGAATCGCCCGGTGCGGCCAGGTTGAATCCCACGTAGCCGTACGCCGACCCCTTGTAGGGGTACGTGGCGAGCTGGGTGTCGGCGCGGGCGCGCTGCACGTTGTCGGGCGTGACCAGCACTTCCACGGCGTCCGCGTCGCCCGCGAGCAGCTGGGTCACGGCAACCTGCTGGTCGGGTGTGAAGCGCCAGATCACGCGCCGCAGGTGGGGGCGGCCCAGGAGGGACGTCGAGTCCGCGGCGAGCTCGATGCTCTCGCCGGCCTTCCACGCGACGAAGCGGTACGGTCCGTCGCCCACCGGCGCGCGCCCGAACGCCGTGCTGCGCCACTGCTCGCGCGGGACCTCGCGCAAAAGGTGCGCCGGCAGAATGCGCATGTGATACACCGCGTCGTAGAACATCTCGGGATAGCGCTGCCGGAACCGGAACACGACCGTGAGCGAATCGCGCGTGGTGACCGCGGCGATGTGGCGCAGCGAGGAGCGGAACGAGGAGTTGACGAGCGTATCGGTGTAGGCGTCGTACGTGAATGCCACGTCCGCGGCCGTCACCGGCTGGCCGTCTTGCCACCGAGCCCGCGGGTCGAGGTGAAACACCAGCGTGGTCGGCGCGTCCCATTCCCATCGCTCGGCCAGCTGGGGTTGGAAGTCCTCGTCACCGATCGTGTTTCCCGACGGCCCCAGGTCGGCGAGCTTGAGAAACAGCTGGTCCGTCACATCCCGCGTGATCACGAATTCGCTCACTGGCGGGAGCAGGATATCCGGCTCCCCTCCGGAGGCGATGACCATGGTGCCGCAGTACTCCCCGGTGCAGCCCACCGGGCGCTCACACCCGGCGACCAGGAATAGCACGGCGAGGGCGAGCGCAATCAGGCCGGTGGATCGGCGGGCGGTTGGCATGGCGCCTAAGATTTCACGCGACGCCTAGCGGCGCCAGATGCGAAAGCAAGGTTGTGGAGGTTGGGGGAGGTTGGTGAAGGTTGGGGGAGGTGCCTTCGTCGCCCCACGCCTGCACGACCGCCTCGACTACCTCGTCCCACGTCACGCGTCGTCCCAACTCCGCGGAAAGCGTGGTGGCCGCACATGCGACTTGTGGCGTGCGGCTGACGGCTGCAATGATCTCTTGCGAGCCGTCGAGCAGGATGGACCCATGCTGCAAGAATGCACTTCGCTTCCGGACTTGCGCCGAGCCCACCAGCTTGCGACCGGCGACGAGTACCTCGCCGACGACCCGAGTCGCGAAGCAAGACGCGGGCTGGTCGACCCTCCCGGATGATGGCGGTTGGTGGGGTGCCAGGGTGGCATCGGCACCGAGGGACCGGAGCGCCACGGCGATCCGTTCATGGATGGTGTGGTACGCGTTACGCAACGAGCCGAACGCCGCCACCGGGGCGGCTACCGCGTAGGTCACCTCGTGCTCGTGCCACACGGCGCGACCACCCGTCGGTCGCCGCACCACGTCGAGCCCACGCCGCGCGATCTCCGTGTGATCGTAGTGGGCCGCAGGCTCGTTGCGGCCCAGCGACAGACAGGGCGGGTCGAAGCGGTAGAGCCGCAAGAAGCCTGCGCCCGTGCCGTCGGCGCGGTCGAGCAGCTCCGCGTCGATCGCCATGTTTGCGGCGCCGGAGCGGCCGGCGGCATCGAGGGAGAGTTGGAAGGCGCATGCCGCCTCAATCAGCGGCGAGCGCATAGGCCTCCATCGGCGGGCACACGCACACCAGGTTCCGATCGCCGTACGCGCCGTCCACGCGGCTGACCGACGGCCACACCTTATGCGCCCGCGTCCAAACGGCGGGGAAGGCAGCGCGCTCACGCGTATAGGGGCGGTCCCACGCGTCGGCGATCACGTCCGCGAGCGTGTGCGGCGCATTCGTGAGCAGGTTGTGGCTGCGCGGCTGCGTGCCCTCCTCCACTTCTCTGATTTCCTCGCGGATCGAGATCAGCGCGTCGCAGAAGCGGTCCAGCTCCTCCTTCGACTCGCTCTCGGTGGGCTCGATCATGAGGGTGCCCGCGACCGGGAAAGAGACCGTCGGCGGATGGAAGCCGTAGTCGATGATGCGTTTCGCGATGTCTTCCACCTCGATGCCGGCGGACGCCTTGAAGGGCCGGCAATCGATGATGCACTCGTGCGCGACCAGGCCGTTCTGGCCCGTATAGAGCAACGGGTAGTGTGCCGCGAGCCGCCGCGCCACATAGTTGGCGTTGAGGATCGCGATCTTGGTCGCCTCCACCAGCCCCTCGCGGCCCATCAGCGCGACGTAGGCCCAGGAGATCGGCAGGATCCAAGCGCTGCCCCACGGCGCCGCCGACACCGTCCCACACGGCTGCTGTTGGCGCAACGGCACCACTGGGTGGTCCGGCAGGAACGGTCCGAGGTGCGCCGCCACGCAAATCGGGCCCATGCCGGGTCCGCCCCCACCGTGCGGAATGCAGAACGTCTTGTGCAGGTTCAGGTGGCACACGTCGGCGCCGACGTCGGCGGGTCGGACCAGGCCCACCTGCGCGTTCATGTTCGCGCCGTCCATGTACACCTGCCCGCCGTGCGCGTGGATGATCTCGCACACCTGTCGGATCGAGGCCTCGAAGACGCCGTGGGTCGAGGGGTACGTGATCATCAACGCCGCGAGTGTGTCCTTGTGCTCGGCCGCCTTGGCCCGCAGGTCCGCCAGATCGATGTTGCCGCGGGCGTCCGACTGCACCGGCACGACGTCCAGGCCGGCCATGACGGCGCTCGCGGGATTCGTCCCGTGCGCCGAGGTCGGGATCAAGCAGGTGGTCCGGTGCCCTTCACCGCGGGAGCGGTGGTAGGCGCGGATCACCAGCAGTCCCGTGAATTCGCCCTGCGCCCCCGAGTTCGGCTGCAACGAGATCTTCGGGAAGCCGGTGATCTCGGCTAGCATGTCTTCGAGTTGGCGAAACAGCGTGCGGTAGCCGGTGGCCTGCTCGCGCGGGGCGAACGGGTGCAGCCGGTTGAACTCACGCCACGACAACGGGACCATCTCGGTCGTGGCGTTGAGCTTCATCGTGCACGAGCCGAGCGGGATCATGGCCGACGTGAGCGACAGGTCGCGCGCTTCGAGCCGCTTGATGTAGCGCAGCATCTCGGTCTCGGAGCGGTAGCGGTGGAACACCGGGTGCGTCAGGTAGGACGAAGTGCGGTGTAGCGACTCGGGGATCGAGGGGTCGGCTTTGGCGCCCAGATCCTCGACCATGAAGGGCAGCACCTCGTTGAGCGAGAACGCCGTCACGAGGTCGGCGAGGTCGCCGAGCGTGGTGGCCTCGTCGAGCGAGATGCCGATCCGCGTGGGGGAGATGACCCGCAGGTTGATGCGGCGCGCCCGGGCCGCGTCGAGCAGCCGCGGCAGCACCCACGACTCGACCTCCACACACAGCGTGTCGAAGAAGGACGCGTGCACCACCCGATAACCCAGCCGGGTGACGGCTTGGGCGAGCAGGACGGCGAGCGTGTGCACCCGCTCGGCGATGCGGCGCAGGCCGTCGGGCCCGTGGTACACGGCGTACATGCTCGCCATCACGGCGAGCAGCACCTGCGCCGTGCAGATGTTGCTGGTGGCCTTCTCGCGCCGGATGTGCTGCTCGCGCGTCTGCAGCGCCATGCGCAGCGCGGGGCGACCGGCGGCATCCCGCGACACCCCGATGATGCGCCCGGGCACGTGGCGCCGGTGCGCCTCGCGCGTGGCGAAGAACGCCGCGTGCGGGCCACCGTAGCCCATCGGCACGCCGAAGCGCTGCGAGTTCCCGACGGCGATGTCCGCGCCCCATTCGCCGGGTGGCGTGAGCAGGGTGAGGGCGAGCAGGTCGGTCGCGACCGTCACGAGCGCCCCCGCCGCATGCGCCCGGTCGCAGAACGCGCGATAGTCCTCGATTTTGCCGTCCGTCGTGGGATACTGCAGCAGCGCCCCGATCACACCGGGGCGGAACTCGAAGCCCGCGGGATCGGCGATGACGGTCTGTACGCCGCGTGCCTCCGCCCGGGTCCGCACAACCGCGATCGTTTGCGGGTGGCATCCCTCGGCGATCATGAACATCGGGGTCGTGCCGGGGGGCACCTTCGCGACGGCTTCGGTCAGATTCATCGCTTCGGCGGCGCCGGTGGCTTCATCGAGGAGGGAGGCGTTGGCGATCGGCAGGGCGGTGAGGTCGGCGACCATCGTCTGGAAGTTGAGCAGTGCCTCGAGCCGGCCCTGCGCGATCTCCGGCTGGTACGGCGTGTAGGCCGTGTACCAGCCCGGGTTCTCGACGATGTTGCGCTGGATGACCTGCGGGGTGAACGAGTGGTGATACCCCATTCCGATGTAGGAGCGATACAGCTGGTTCTGGGCGGCGAGCCCGCGCAGCGCCTGCAGCACCTCGCGCTCGGTTCGCCCCGGCGGCAGGGCCAGCGGGCGCCGCAGTCGGATATCTGCCGGCACCACGGCATCGATGAAGGCGTCGAGCGACTCGTATTTCAGCGTGGCCAGCATACCCCGGGTCTCGTCGGGACTCGGTCCGATGTGGCGGGTCACGAAGCGGTCGGTGGGGGCGAGCGAAGCGCGTACGGTCGGCATAGGGGGTTCTCGGTATGCAGTCATCAGTCGGCCGTCACTGCGCTGATGACCGATGACGTCATGATCCGATCTGTTTCTTGTAGGCCTCGCTGTTCAGCAACTGTTCGAGCTCCCCGGCGTTCTTGGCCTTGAGCTTGATCATCCAGCCCGCGCCGTACGGGTCGCGGTTCACGAGGGCGGGATCGCCTTCGAGCGCCTGGTTCACCTCGGTCACCGTCCCCGCGAGGGGTGCGTACAACTCCGAGACGGCCTTCACCGCCTCGATCGTGCCGAACACGTCGCCACGCCCGAAGCTGGCGCCCACCTTGGGCAGGTCCACGTACACCACGTCGCCGAGCTCGCCCTGCGCGTAGTCGGTGATCCCGATCTGCACGACGGGGTCGGCGCCGGTCTGCTTCACGTACTCGTGCTCTTTAGTGTAGCGCAGATCGGCCGGGATATTCGCCATGCAGGGTCGGGCTCCGCGGGCGTGAGAGGTCGGGGCGAAGGTTATCGGAGCACCGAACCCCTGTCAAGCCAACGGGTTGGCCGATGGAAACAGATCGGGGCGTGGCGGCAGTCCCGCCGCGCCGGGCTCGACCAAGAGGATCCGCCCGGCGGCCCAAGGGCGCAGGTCGAGCCGCACGGCGACCGGATCGGGGTCATCGGAGAGGGACGTGAGCACGCCCGGACGGCCCGCGCGTTCCCATGCGTGCTGCGCGTCCGCCGCGGCCGCCGCAGTCGCGACGATGGCGTCGGGCGGCACGGATTGGCCCAACGCCTTCGCGATCGCGGCTGCATCGCCCGCCACGCGGCGGACGGCGAGCCCCGCGTCGGCGTAGCGCGCCGCGATCGGGTTGAGCGTCGGCTGCTCGCGCGCATCCGCCGCGGCGAGCAGCAGCACGTGCGCCGGTCGCCCGCCCAACGCGGCCACCGCCGCGCGATGGCGCAGCTCGTCGAACGTCGCGCGGGCTCGTTGTTCGAGCTGCTTGAGCGAGCCTTCGTTCTCGATCACGAAGTCGCTCTTCGCCCGCTTGCGCTCGGCGGGCATCTGGGCCGCGATCATGCGGTCGGCCTCGTCGTTCGAGAGGCCGCGCATGGCGCGCAGCCGGGTGCGCCGCAGGGGCGTGGTTGCGTCCACCAGGACCACGACGTCGAACTGGGCGGGGTCGAGCGCCTCGAAGAGCAGCGGGATGTCGTTGACGACGATCAGGTCGCCGCCCTCAGTTGCTGCGCGCAGCAGCTCGTCGCGGCGGCGGCGCACCGCGGGGTGGACGATCTGGTTGAGCGCGTCGAGCGCCGCCTGATCGCCCATCACTTTCCCCCGCAGCGCCGCGCGATCGAGGGTTCCATCCGGAGCCAGGACGTCCGCGCCGAAACGGCCCGCGATCGCCGCCAGTACCTCACCGCCGGGCGCCTGGGCCTCGCGAGCGAGCGCGTCCGCGTCGATGATCGTCGCCCCCCAGCGCTGGAACAGATCGACGACGGTCGACTTTCCCGCGGCGATGTTGCCGGTCAGGGCGACGTTCAGCATGAGCGGGTGTTGGGGTTAGGTGCTGGGTGTCAGGGTTGGCGACCCTAGCACCCAACACCTAACACCTGACATGTCAGAGGAGCGCAGTTTGGTCCTCATCGGCTCTCGGGACTTTGTGACAGTGCCTGCACCTCGCCTCGTACGACTCGCGGCCCCCGACCATGATGGTGGGGCTTTCCCAGATCGCCGGCCGTCCGTTCACGAGACGCTGGTTGCGGCTCGCCGGCCCGCCGCACACGACGCAGATCGCCTGGAGCTTGTCGACGATCTCGGCGACGGCGAGGAGCGTGGGCATCGGGCCGAACGACAGGCCGCGGAAATCCATGTCGATCCCGGCCAGCACGGTTCGCACGCCGCGGTCGGCGAGCCCGTTTGCGACCGCCACGATGCCGTCGTCCAGAAACTGCACTTCGTCGACCGCCACCACTTCCGTGTTGGGTCGCACGGCGCGCAGCACGCCTTCCGAGGAATCGACGGGCTCGGCCTCAACCGTCCCGCCGTCGTGTGTGCTCACCGTGTAGAGCCCGGCGTAGCGGGCATCGAGATGCGACTTGAAGACCTGGACGTGCTTACGGGCGATCACCGCCCGCCGGACGCGACGCACCAACTCCTCACTCTTCCCGGAAAACATCACGCCGGCAATGACTTCGATCCAACCGGGGCGGGTACCGTGGAACACCACTAACTCCTGGCCGACAGCCGCAAGCCGCAAGTCACAAGCGGTTCGCGACGGCTCAGAGATCGAACCAGGTTTCCTCGCGGCATGCGGCTTGGCGTCTGGGAACGGGGCGGGGGAAGGGTACTCGGGTGGGGGGATGGGGTCAAGGAAAGTTCAGGTATCTTGCGGACTTTCGGGGTGGCATCCCATATTGTGGCGGTTTTATGCGGGTTTTCTCGGGCTACCCCGCGAAACGGGCGGAATTCCAAGGGTTTTCGCCTGCCCTAGACCCTCACAAGGAGACGCCGTGAACAAAGCCGAGCTGACCGCGGCACTGGCCATGCGAACCAAGATGTCGAAGGCCGACGCCGGCCGGGCGATCGAGGCCCTGTTCGACGACAAGGGGATCATCGCCGGCGAGCTCAAGAAGGGCGCGAAGGTCCAGATCACCGGCTTCGGCAACTTCGAAGCCCGCAAGCGCGCGGCGCGCGCAGGCCGGAATCCCAAGACGGGCGGCGTGATTCAGATCAAGGCGTCGATCGCCCCCGCGTTCCGAGCTGGCAAACAGTTGAAGCAGGTGGTGAACAAGAAATAACCCGACAAACCAGCGTCGGGTTTGCCGTTCACGGGCCGCCCCGCTGGGCGGCCCGTCGGCGTTTTGGGGCGCTCTAGGACGGAAGCGACAGCCTCAACCCCCGGTGACACTGCCGGCACGTCACCGGCTGCGGCACCCGCCAGCGGGGTGCGAGATCGAGCGTCTGTTCGGCGCCGCAATCGGGACAGGTGCCGCGCGCATCGGTGGCGAGCTCCGCCGTGCCGAGCCGCTGAAAGAACTGCCACAGGCCGTAGCCGAAGAACGAGGGCACGAGGACGAAGTGCGCCACGGGGATCAGGATGGTGAGGACCCCGACTCCCCACCACTTCCCGAGCCCAGCGATCGCGCGCAGGACGCGTTGCTCACGCTCGAACGCGTGGATCGTTACGCTGCCACGCGTGGGCTCGCCGTGGTAGCCGCTGAGCAGAAACGATTGGACGCGAGTGTTCGGCGACGGCACGGGCATTGTACCGCCTGACGCTCCTGCGCGTTCCGAGGCGTTACCGCTCGCGGTCGCGCCGGGCCAGCACCCGGCGCCCACGGATCGTCGCTCCGGTGAGGCCGCGGATGGCCCGGTCCGCCGCCCCGGCCGCCACGTCGACGATGCTGAACGATTCCCGCACCTCGATCCGGCCGATGTCCTCCTTGGCCACACCAGCTTCGCGAATCAGGGCGCCGACGAGATCCTTGGCGCTGGCGCGGTCCTTCTTTCCCAGGCCGACAAAGACTTTCACCCGCGCGCCCTCGACCGGCGTTGGGACCGCCACGTCCTGCGTCCCGCTGCGCGACTCTCCTTGCAACGCCAGCAACGCCGCCGCGACTTCCGCCGGATCGAACCGCTCGAACAACGGATCCAAGAGCGCGAGCTCCGCGTCCACGCCCCCTGCCGTCAGGACCCCTGCCACCCGCTCGCGCAGCGCTTCGGCGCGATCGCGCGCGCGGTCCGCGCCGGACGCCAGCGCTAGGGGGGTGAGCGTCGCGACCGACCGGAGATAGGGCAGCTGGGCCGCGGCGATGAAGATGACGGGCTCGCCGGCGCCCAGGCGGGCGAGTGCTGCGATCTCATCGCGGCTGGGGAGTGCAGTGCAGACCACCGCATCCGGGCGCACCTCGGGTGGTGCGATCGGGCCGCCGTTCCAGACGAACGGTGTGGTCGCGCTCATCGTGTCGAGGGCATCCCGCACGGCGAGCGAGCGACCCAACGACGGGACGACGGCGTAGCGGGCGCGGCAGACGGGCGGGAGCGGACGACCGGTCTCGTCCACCGGCGGTGTCCCGACGACGAGCGCGCGCCGCGCGTGTCGCTCGAGAAAATCGCCCATCGAGCCGGGGTTCCAGCTCAACATGATGCGCTGCGCGTCGCGGGCTTCGCCGAGCAGGGTATCGAGCGCGGCGACGCCGTCGCTCGCGACCAGCGCTTCGGGCCACGCGAGGACAACGTGCGCGACGGCGTCGAGCTTGAGGGTGGCGCGCTCCAGCAGGGCGGCCAGGTCCTTGGCTGTCCCCGCGAGTACGTCGACCGGCCGTTCCTTGAGGATGCGGCTGGCGCGGGCGAGGCCGGTGACGGCATGGATGCGGGCGTCAGGGGGTGCGGTGGCGACCCACTCTGCCGCGCTGGCGTCGTCCGCGCACAACACGAGCACGCGAGGACCCACGCCGGGGCCACGGCCCGGCGCTGGCGGGCCCAACAGATCCCACACGTCTCGTGCCTGCTCCACCGCCGGGGGCCGCACCAACACCACCGGCCGGCCGCGCTCCAGCGCGGCCTTCGCGTCTGCTTCCGTCACACGGTCCTCGATTGTCAAAGGGCGGTCCGACGTGGGGTATGGTATCGGACGGCATACTGAAAGGCAACAGTGACCGTGAGCCCAGGCTTCGGCCCGGGAAACTCGGGTTGCGTCCCCTCGCCTGTTCGGGCTATCGTCCCGCCCATGACTCCGGGGTCCGGCCTCTCACCCAACCTGCACCACCTCGAAACGTCCGCGACGATCGCCATCTCGCAGGAGGCGAAGCGGCGCAAGGCGGCCGGCGAGGACGTGATCGATCTGGGCGCGGGGGAGCCGGATTTCCCGACGCCGGCGCTCCCGTCCGACGCCGGGGTTCGCGCCATTCGCGAGGGCAAGACCCACTACCCGGCGAACGAAGGGATCTTGGAGCTGCGCGCCGCCGCGGCGAAGCACCTGTCACTGCTCTCGGGCGGCCGCCCCGTGAACGCCGACAACATCGTGGTGTCCAACGGCTCGAAGCAGTCGTTGTTCAACGCGTGCTTCACGCTGTTCGGCCCGGGAGATGTGGTGGCGATTCCGGCGCCGGCGTGGGTGTCGTATCCGCAGATCGTGTACCTGTCCCGCGCCCGGCCGGTGCTCGTCCCCGGGGAGGCCGAGTGGAGCCTCAAGGTGGCCGTACGGGATCTCGATCGCGTGGTCCCCGGAGCCCGGGGGCTGATTCTCTGCTCCCCGTGCAATCCCACGGGCGCCGTGTATACGCAGGCCGAGATCAAGGCGATCGCGCACTGGGCACGCGATCGCAAGGTGTGGATCATCGCCGATGAGATCTACCGTCGCATCCATTACGGCACGGGCGCGGCGCCGTCTTTCCTCGACTTACCGGACGATTTGCTCGAGCGCGTCGTGGTGATCTACGGGGTGAGCAAGGCGTACGCCATGACCGGATGGCGGATCGGGCTCGCGCTCGCTCCGGGCCCGATCGCGAAGGCGATGGCGGCTCTGCAGTCGCACACCACCACAGGCGCGAATCATCCGGCCCAGTTCGCCGCCGCCGTCGCCCTGGGAGACGACCAGGTCGAACGGGACGTCGCGCGGATGGTGGCCGAGTTCCGCAAACGCCGCGATGTCGTGGTGGCGCGCTTTCGGCAAGAGCTCCCCGGCGTCGAGTTCGTGGAGCCGCTCGGCGCTTTCTATTTCTTCTTCCGCGTCGATTCCTTCGGAAAGATTACTGGGACGGAGTTCTGCACGCGGCTCGTGACCACCACGGGCGTGGCGCTCGTGCCGGGTTCGGCGTTCGGGGACGATCGCTACGTGCGGTTATCCTACGCGGCGTCGTTGGATAACATCCAGAAGGCGCTCGATCGGATCATCGGGTTCGTCAAGAAAATCAGCGATTGACCTGCCTCCGTTCGTCCCCGGGCTTGCGCCCGGGGTTAGTCCGACCTTCGATCGACTCTAACTGACCCCGGGCGCCAGCCCGGGGATCTCGGTGGCCTAAAGCTTGGATGCTCGTTGACTCAAGACCTCCACTCCTCTCTCGGTCATTAGACAGTCATCCTCTATCCTGACCCCGAACTTCCCGAGCTGATAAATCCCGGGCTCGATCGTGAACACCATGCCGGGCTCGAGTCGCGTGTTGTTGCCTTCGACGAGGTATTCGGGCTCGTGGCCATCCATGCCGAGCCCGTGGCCGAGGCGGTGCGTGAAGAACGGGCCGTAGCCCGCGGCGGTGATCGCCTTGCGCGCGGCGCGGTCCATCTCTTCGCACGGCGTGCCCGGGCGACCCAGCTCCATCGCGGCGGTCTGGGCGTCGTGCACCACGTTGAACACCGTGCGGAACTCGTCCGACGGGCGATCGCCGAACCAGATGGTGCGGGTGATGTCGGAGGTGTAGCCGCCCACGCGGCAGCCGCAATCGATCAGGACGACCATCTCGAGCTCGAGCTTCGGGCCCCCCGGTCCGCCGTGCGGCAGCGCGCTGGACGGGCCGAACTGCACCAACCCGTCGCCCGGCGCGCCGCGCTGCTGCATCTCGTGCTCCAGGATCTGCGCCACGTCTCGCTCGGTCGTCCCGACGGCCAGCTGGGCGAAGGTCGCGGCCATGGCGTCCAGTGTGATGGCGATTGCGCGGCGCAGCAGCGCGATTTCTTCGGGCGACTTGATGACGCGCAGTCGTTGCGTCACCGGCGCGGCATCCACGAACGTCCAGTCCGGGAGCGCGCGCCCGAGGCGGAGGAACGTCTGGTACGCCGTGGACGACTCCAGGGCGATCGTACCCCTGCCCGATCCCGGCCTGAGCCGGCGGACGGTGTCGCGCACCAGCGCGTGGGGATCCTCTTGCTCTTCCCAGCCGCGCAGCTCGGTGATGACGCTGTGACGCTTGATGCGCTCGAGCTCGAAGGAGGGGCAGACGATCGCCGGCGGCGCCGCGACCGGTAGCAGCAGGGCGATCAACCGCTCGCTTCGCCCCGGGTTGTAGCCGGTGAAGTACTCGTAGTTGGTGCTGGGCGTCGCGATGAGGAGGTCGAGTCCGCGCGTTTTCAGCTCGGCCCGGGCGCGCTCGAGGCGGCGGGCGAATACTTCCGGAGAGAGAGAACGCTGCTGGGCGGGGGCAAGGCGGAGCGTCGAACGCGGAACGCGGAACCCATCGCCCGGGCCCCAGTTCCGCGTTCCGACTTCCGCCTTCCGCGTTGCCAACGGTGCCACAACGGCCCCGGCTGCCATGAGAAACTTCCGCCGCTGCATCGTCCTAGCTCCCCCCGAAAGTGCGGCCTATATTACCCGCCCTCCGCGGAAGCTGGAAGGCGGGTTCCCGATGCAATTCGAAGCACGGATCGAGCCACTCACGGGCAAGCTGCCCAAGGTCACCTAT
>WNFC01002172.1_pt1 | contig 21039 bp, 20 predicted proteins | sample 5400541 | NCBI WGS metagenome assembly WNFC01 (sample SAMN13153342, study PRJNA577476) | soil metagenome | isolation source: 120 cm saprolite under Douglas fir tree site 2 hole 2 replicate 1 | place: USA:California | collected 2015-04-18
CCCTGTGACGGTCGACGGATGCGCCTGGGGTATTTATCCGCAGTGGGCAGGTACACGGCCCCTTGCTCCGGATGGCCTGTAACATCTCCACAGCCAACTGCGGTTTGGTGTGAAACGTGGCGTCCTTGGGCACGTTGCACTTGTCACGTCTGTCCTTGTAGTCCTCAGTAAGCCACTGCTCCGGCATGAAGAGCCGCTTGTCCACCAGCGTATAGCCATGACGCGAAGCATAGGCGGCAAACACCCCTACTTGACTATTTTCCACCTTCCCCAACGTGCCACAGTACTGCCGCGCCACGCCCACGGAGTCCTTGCCCTTTTTGACAAAGCCCGACTCATCAAACATCAGCACGCCATCGGGGGCGCCCATCTCGTCCGCCACCAGGCCATGGTATGTCTGGCGCATATAGTCTTCATCCCAGACGTCATCGCTCATGCAGCGTTGCATCCCCCGGATGTTGCCCCCGGCGACGTGGAGCGCCATCGGCTCGATCGATTTGCGTTCGAGGACACTGCACTGGCCGACCATGTAGTTGAAGAAGTGCTCGCGGGGCTCACTCCGCGCAAAACACGCCCGGAAGTGGTGGTGAAAAGCCCGAAGTTCATCAAGAAATCCGTCAACATCCTGGGGGGTGAGCTCAAACTTGGGGATGGCAAACGCCTCGCCTTCCGTTCGATATGCTGGTAACATCCTCTGCCTCCTGAGGGGGGGTGATCTCAGCCTGTGGAAGCAGCGTATGCAGGGAAAATCAATGTGTCAAATGTAGATGACGTTGTAGGGTTATAGGCTTCCACCGCCTGCGTGAGTTGCTCCACCACCGTGTCCAAGAGACCCTGGTGGTCGAGCCAATGGGCAAAAAGGTGCACACCCACAAACGACAGACGGGGTGTGATGCGGACGACCTCTGTGCCAGAGGCCACAGGCGGCCAGCTCGCAGCGTGGCGCGGACGGCCCTTGGGCCGATTGAGCATCCACTGCACCCGCAACCGATTGAGATGGCGGACGCTCACCGGCACCAGTCCCTGCCTCTGGGCGACCTGTGCGAGCAGCTCACGGCTCGGGCACTCAGGGGCCTCGTTGAGCAACTGCCACAGTAGCGCCTTGTCAATTTCGCTCAGCTTCCTGCCAGCATCAAAGGGTGGACGTGAACGCTCAGCGAGGCTCTCCTTGCTCGGGGCGAGATACATGACATCATCCTCCTGAAAACACATGTAAGGATGCAGTCTGTACATTCGCCCTTATGGGGCAAGGGCCATTTTTATCCCTAATAAAATCAGTCGGTTCGACTCAAAGACTCAAAACCGTGTCAGAAGTCCGTAATACCTGGAAAAGTCGAGCAATTATGCGGGTATCTCCAGGTATCTGCATAATCAGCCTTTGCAGAGAGTGCTCATGGAATCACCATGTAGGGCTGCGGGCATAAACTTCTCTTCCATCTCTCTGAAAATACGTCTGTTATGAACAAACAGCCCTGTATGTTGAGTCAGAAACTGCCAGCACATATTTTGCGTGTAATACGTTAGCGATAGTTTCTGCACGGGCGGGGCGTACACCCCTAGCACAGCCGTTGTGGTTGAGACGATACGTCTGACGCTCTGTAGCTCCCTTCGTAGCAGGAGCTTGACCAGGCGCATCTGGCAGAGGAAGGGGTACAGGCCCTTGGACGTGACCTACCCAGTCCGGACATGACCACGACAACGCTCACCGTGCGGATTGCGAGCCCACCTTAGACTGAGTCGCCGTCCATAAATGGCCCAGAGATTTTGCTTAAGCACCAGTCGAGAGCTGCCGATAACAGTCTAGGGAGTCTAGCTCCTGGCAGGCGTCATGTGCCCAGCAGGACACTGGCGTTGTAACTGTCGTATAGAGGGCTTGCCATACACTACGAGAGCGTATAAGGGCTGAGGGGTATCACATGCCTTCCCACCCGCAGGTGTTGCAAAGTGATGCGAGACACGACCGCATGATTGCAGTGAGCAGGCTCGTGCTGGCGACGTTGGCGTTGCTCGTCACCTACTACGATGGGGTGCAGGACGTCCGTCCTGGCGCTGCCACATACATCGTACTCGCCCTCTACATCGCCTACAGCACTGTCCTCGTGCTCCCTATAAGGTGTCGTCCCTTCCTGGTGGGCATCACGGCGCACTGGATCGACGTGGGATGGTATATGGTACTGCTGGCAATCGGCGGCGGCGCCAGCAGTGTGTTCTTTTTTTTCCTCCTCATCTGCCTCTCCATTCTGGTTGCTTCCTTCCAGGATGGCTTCAGGGCAGGAGTCCGCATCACCTACATCTCGGTCGTGCTCTTCACTCTCGCTGGCCTGGGGATGCAGTATGTCGAACCAGGTTTTGCGCTCAGTCATTTCCTGCTGTGGCCGGTGGGTCTGTTGGTCTTCGGTAGCATGGTGGCCTACTGGGGCGACTCTGAGCTTACCTTCAAACGGCGCTTGGCGCTACTCAAGGACGTCAGTACCCTGGCCAACCCGCGTTTTGGTATCGATCGCACACTTGGGGCGTTCCTGGAGCGGCTGCGAGTCTTCTACGATGCTGACACCTGTGTGCTGGTTATGGTTGACCACACGACCGACGAGTGCAGCCTGCGTCGCGCCGACCGCCTTGACCCGCAGGCGGCGGAGCGGGTGGAGTCGATTCCAGCGGGGATGATGCCGCTGCTGCTGGCCCTGCCGGCTGACCAGGCGCTGATTTCCCATGACAGACCCCGGTGCTGGCAGCGCTGGAGGCCGCGGGCCGGCGTGCACGCCTACGAGGTGGCTACGGGTAAGCGCATCGCGGTGCCGCCACAGACAAACGGGATACTCGACGCCGCCTCGTGCGTCACCATACCGTTGCACTTCCAGGGCAAGATGGTCGGGCGGCTCTATCTCACCACGCCGCGCCGGCACACCTTTGGGGTCTCAGACGTCCATTTCCTCCTGCAGGTGCTCGAGCATACCATACCGATTATCGACAACGTCCGGCTGGTGGATCGGCTCGCCTCGGACGCGGCTGAAACCGAGCGCCAGCGCATCGCCCATGACCTCCACGACAGCATCATCCAACCCTACATTGGGCTCCAGCTTGGCCTCGTCGCCGTGCTGCGGAAGTGTACCACCGGCAAAACGGACGTGCGGGACGACCTCGAGCAGTTGCTCACACTGGTGAACGCCGAACTTGTAGACATGCGGGGCTACGTGCAGGGGGTCAGACAGGGGAATGGCTACAAGGACGGTCTGCTGCCAGCCGTGCAACGCTTCGCACAGCAATTTATGGAGGCGACCGGCATTGCCGTGCAGGTCGAGGCCGCCGACGACTTGTGTATCAACGATCGACTCGCTACCGCAGCGTTCCAGCTGGTGGCCGAAGGTCTGAGCAATGTGCGGCGGCATACAGACAGCACGTGGGCGACCATTGGCCTGGCCTGCTGCAATGGGCATTTCCTGCTGCGGATAGAGAACGATGCCGCCGCCGGGACAGCAGTGGTGCCCTTCAGGCCCCGTTCGATCACCGAGCGCGCCGCGGCGCTTGGTGGGCAGGTCCACTTCAGGTGTACAGAAGACGCGAGGGTCGTGATTCTGGTCGATATTCCTCTGTAATCCATGGAGTATACTTATGTCTAGTACAAACGTACAATCCACCCGCATACTCCTCGTAGACGATCACAAGATCGTGTGCGCTGGGGTCCGCATGCTGCTTGAGAGCCAATCTGGACTTGAGGTGGTTGGGGAGGCCTATTGCCGCGCCGCTGCCCTCGCCATGACCGTCCAGGAGCAACCCGACATCGTTGTGTTAGACCTTGATCTGGGCGGGGATATGGCCCTTGACTGCATTCCCGCCTTGCTCGCCGCTGCCAACGGCGTCCGCGTGCTCGTCCTGACTGGGATGCGCGACCCCGATCTGCACCGCCAGGCCGTGTCCCTGGGCGCCATGGGACTGGTACTGAAGGAGAAAGCCGCCGAGGTGCTGCTCCATGCCGTCGAGAAAGTCAACGCCGGGGAGGTCTGGATCGAACGCAGTATGATGGCGGTGGTGCTCAACGGTTTAACGCGTGCAGGTCAAGCCCCGGAGGCTGATCCTGAGGCAGTCAAGATCGCCAGGCTCACGGCACGTGAGCGCGAAGTGGTGACCCTGGTGGGCGAGGGGCTGCGGAACAAACAGATCGCCGACCGCCTGTATATCTGTGAGACGACGGTGCGCCACCATATGAACGCGATCTTCACCAAGCTGAAAGTCCCCGATCGTCTCGCCCTGGTGATGTATGCGTATCAACATGAACTCGCCAAGCTCCCCGGCTAAGTCCGGAGGGCCGGCGCTGGCCGTGTGCACAGGAGCCTGCCAGAGGTCATGGAACAAATGAGCCATATGTACCCTGGCCGGCTGCACAATGCACAGGCCCCAAACGTAGACGCTTGCATCCAGAGCAAAATGGGCTCCTGCATCGATGTGCCCGGTGCTTCCCGGGGGGTATCCTTTTTCTGTACGGTGCAGCGAGCGAGTCGCCGCGAGCCCTAAATCGAAGTGCAAGACATTGGCACACGGACATCGGCGCATAAGCCCGTGCTCCAGCGCGTTCCAGGAGTCATGTGTACGAATCTTATGCACCCTGATTTAGACGAAGCGGTGCAGCGCGGCACGCAGCAGCACACGGAGGAGGAGACCCCGGGCTGGCGAGGTCAGGGAGGAAGGTGAGGTGCCGCTCGCCACTAGGTACTGGTGCAGGCAGTAAGAGAGGAATTATGACCAGGCTCATCCAGAGGGGACGGGCCACTAGACGCAAAGTTGAGCCAGAGGCTCAAAGGCAATTTTAGTAAGGAAAAGAACAATGTTGACAAGAATATCTTCACGTTTCCTGCGTTCAGTGAAAAATGAAAAAGGCGTGTTGGCGATCGAATACGCCCTGCTTGTGGCCTTTATTGGGCTGGTAGTTGTCGCTGGGATCACACTGGTCGGTACGCATTTAAATACCTGGTATACCAACGTCGCGACCTTCATTGGTACCCTTGCTAGCTCCAGCTAGTCCAGGCAGCCCCTGGTGGTCCCTGTGTGCGGGGTGGTTGCCCAGTGGAACGGCGCTGGATGCCCGGGAGGTGCCCCTGTTGCTGGCTGACGTGCTGTCAGCGCCTATCCCGTGCCAACTACCCCACTCTGGCTTGTCCCTTCCCCCCTCCCTGACGGGAGCGCCGGAAAGGAGGAGCCATATTTTTGACCCCTTTTTGACTCTTTTGCAAGGTAGGTAGGGTATGGGAAGATACCGTGGATTCTTACTGCTTGGCATTGCTGCTTTCATGGCTGCATTTACTAGTCTATTGATCTATAATTGGTTAGAAGGGCAGCGGATAACTCTGAAGCCTGCGGCCCTCAATGGCGAGGCTGCCGGCATGCAGACTCAGATGGTGATGGTAGCCGCCACAGATTTGTTCTGGGGGACCAAATTGACTGCTGAGATGCTCACCCCTGTGCCTTTCCCGGCAGGCAGCGTGCCGCAGGGCACCTTTCCAACCGTCGAGAGCCTCCAGGGGCGTGTCTTGATCGCCCATGCGGTGGCGCACGAACCCATCTTAGAGGCCAAGTTGGCTCCCAGCGAAGTCACCAAAGGCGGTGTGGCGGCCGTCACCAATCCTACAAAGCGGGCTATGGCCGTAAAGGTGGATGACGTGGTGGGCGTCGCGGGCTTCATCCACCCGGGCGACAGAGTGGACCTGCTGGTGACGTTGACGCAGTCGCCCCCGGTGACGAAAACCGTGCTGCAGAATGTCCTGGTGCTCGCCACCGGGACCGAGATCGAAAGGCGGGGCAAAGAGGACAAAGCGAACCAGGTGCACGTCATTACCGTCGAGGTGACGCTAGAAGAAGGGGAAAAGCTGGCCCTGGCCGCTAACGAGGGCAAGGTGCAGTTGGCACTGCGCAATTACCTGACTGCGGAACCAGTGCTCACCAGAGGCGCGACCGTCCCTGCCCTGCTGAGTTCGTATCGACTCCCAGAGGCGGAGGCCCCGAAGCGCGAAGCACCGGCGCCCCCGAAGCGCGAAGCACCGGCGCCCGCGCCAGTGCGAGAAAAACCGGCGAAGCTGGTGCAGGTGATCAAGGGCAGTACAGTAAGTACCCTGACATTTAACTAGCACTACTTAGCCAGGGAGGAGGGATGCTGTGACCAGACAGAAGTGGCCGTTACGACACATAACCGTTGGTGTGCTGGCAGGTGTTTTCTTGGTGCTTTGTGCGCCTCCGGGTCGCACGCAAGACCGTCCCAGGATTCCTATTGAAACCCGCACACCGCAAAAAATACGGCTGGTCATAGGAGAATCCCTGGTGATCGATAGCCCCGTGCAGATCACGCGCCTATCGCTGGCGGCGCCCGAGATTGCTGATGCTGTGGTGCTGTCCCCCCGCCAGTTTTATCTCACCGCCAAGGCCGTGGGCGTCACACACCTGACGTTATGGGATGAGGGCGATCGGGTCATGACCGTCTTCGATGTTGCGGTCACCCCCAATGTGACACGGCTGAAAGAAAAACTGCACGAGATCCTGCCTGGGGAGGACATCCAGGTGACTGCCACCCATGATGTGGTGACCCTGTATGGCCATGTCTCCAGCACGGTCCACCTCTCCCAGGCGCTGGCCATTGCCGGGGCGTTTATGCCCGAGAAACCTGAGAAAGTCATCAATCTGCTCCAGGTGGCCGGGGTGCATCAGGTGATGTTGGAAGTACGCGTAGCCGAGATGGCCCGTTCAGTCACCCGCAGGTTAGGTTTCAACTTGGCAATCCTGGCGGGTGGGTCAACATTTGGCCTGAGCTTGCTCAATAACTTGACCTCCCTGGGTACTTCAGGCCTGCCCTCCGATATTAAGGTCAGTCCTCGTGTCAACGCCATTACCCGGTTTCACAGCGGCGATGTGTCGGTGACGCAGTTTATCGATGCCCTCAAAGAGAACGGCCTGGTCAAGATTCTCGCTGAGCCAACCCTGGTCACGCTCAGCGGCCAGGAGGCCAGCTTCCTGGCTGGCGGGGAGTTTCCCATTCCGGTGGCGCAACGACTCGATGCCATCACGGTTGAGTTCAAGACCTTTGGCGTCGGTCTGATGTTTACCCCCACGGTGCTCAGTGACAGCAAGATCAGCATGCGGGTAGCGCCTGAGGTCTCCCAGTTAGATTTTTCGAATGCCGTCAACTTTGCCGGCTTTGTGATTCCTGCGCTCACCACGCGGCGGGCTGCAACGGTGATCGAACTCGCCGACGGGCAAAGCCTGGCGATTGCCGGTCTGCTCAACGAAAGCGTGCGCGAGACCATTTCGAAGTTTCCGGTCCTGGGGGACGTGCCGATTCTGGGAGCGCTCTTCCGTAGCAGCGAGTTTCAGAAAAACGAGACCGAGCTGATTATTATTGTCACCCCCCACCTGGTCAAACCCCTGGATATGACCAAACAGACGCTCCCGACTGACCAGTTCGTCGAGCCCGATGATCTCGAATTCTATCTGTTGGGGAAGCTGGAAGGACAGGGCGTGGCCGCCAGGCGCGGTGGGAAGTTGGACGGCAAGTTTGGGTACATCGTCCCCTAGGAGAGGCACTATGCAAAAGCGACTCGGAATGTTTCTTGTCAGTGCGGTCCTGCTGGGTGTGATACTGGCTGGCTGCACCCCCCCTACTCGGCTGGAGAGGGATTACGGGACCTCGTACCAGCTCACCAGAGCGCAGCAGATCTTGACTCCTGAGGCCAAGCAAAGCCTCGCACCCCAGGAAGACCTGGACGGGGGAGCGGCCCAGCACACGCTCGAACGCTACCGGAAAACGTTTGAAAAGCCGCCACCGCCGCCCACGTTTGCGATTTCCGTGGGCGCCATCAAGTAAGGAGACGGACAATGCGACTGCAGCGTGAAGACGGGATCGTGGCCCTCGAATTTGCCCTCATACTGCCGCTGTTCCTGCTGATCGTGGCGGGTATTATTGAATTTGCGGTCATGCTGTTCGACCAGCAGGTAATTACCAACGCCGGCCGTGAAGGCGCCCGCGCCGGGATTGTCCTGGCCATTCCCAAGCCCTCAGTGGCAGACATTCAGAGTGTCGTCAGCACCTACCTGACGGGCGCTGGGCTGAAAGCCACGAGCGCCACGGTCAACGTGACCGGCGAGGGCCTGGCGTTTGGCAACGATCTCACGGTGCGCGTGGCTTATCCATATAACTTCTTGTTTCTCCCGCGCTTTACTGGCGGAAGCGCGAGTATGACCCTGACTGCGAATACCACCATGAGGCACGAATAAAGGGGAGGAGCCTGGCAATGCGTCTGCGGAAGATTGTGTCTGGGCAAGAGGGTGCCGTTGCCCTCATGGTGGCTGTAGGGTTTTTCGTGTTTGTAGCCTTCACGGCCATGGTTGTCGATATTGGCGTGATCCTGGTCACCAGGAACCAACTACACAACGTTGCCGATGCGGCGACTCTGGCCGGTGCCAGGCAGCTTGGCAAGCTTTATGAGGGGCTGGCGCCCAGCGCGCAACAAAGCTACGTGCTCGCTGCTGCAGACGAAACTTTGATCAGGAACGCTGTGCTCGACGCGGCCGGAAAGAATAGCGCCGGGGGCACAGCCATCACCATCAATGCCGCGGATATTCGCATCGGTCAATGGCATACTCCTACAAGGGCCCTGACAGTGACTACGACCACTCCGGATGCGGTAGAAGTCACAGCGCGCCGGGATGCGACGGCCAATGGTCCTATTACTACCTTATTTGCCAAACTCATGGGGATCAACACCGCCGCGGTCGTCTCCATCTCCCAACGGAGTGGGGGCATATGGACTGGCGTAGAGCGGCCAACGGCGGCGTTAACAGGGGCAGGCACGGTTGAGCCTGGAGACCTCAAGCTTCCCGTCGGGATCTCCATAAGCTGGTTTACCTCGGGTTTTTGCGACCAGAATATCAAATTCTACCCTACGTCTGCTAGTACCTGCGCGGGTTGGAACACCTTTAACGTGTCGCCGGCCAGCGCCAATAACCTGCGCGATATACTACAGGGAGAGTGGGCCGGCACGTACGAGGCCCCCGGCTTTGCGGTCAGCGACACAATCAATTTCACTAACGGGGTTGCGGCAAGTGATTTGTTCCCGTCGTCGCCCAGTAAAAAGGGTCTCGTGGATCTTTACAACAAGTACAAGAATGCCGCGGGAGTATGGGACACGACTGTGCCCGTCTATAACAGTACGGCCTGTAACCCCTCAGGCCCTATCCAAATTGCTGGCTTTGCCTCTGTCGCGGTGACCAACGTCCTGGGGCCGCCTGACAAGATCATCGAAGGGACGGTTAAGTGCCATCTGGTAGAGCCGAACAGCCGCGGTGGTGGTGGGGAGTATGGGACCAAGGGCAGCATCCCAGGTTTGGTGGAATAATGGAGGGCAGAACACCCGTGACTGGAGCAAGCATCACCGTTGGGTTAGAAATACACACTGCGGCCCTACGCGGCGAATTCACCGCTCTCCTGGCTACCCAGGCGGCGTTTCGTCTGCAGAACGCGCAGGGTGACGACGTGCCGCAGCTCGTCATTGTGGAAATGCACGACGACCGTGCCCGCACGTTTGCTCTCATCCAGGCTCTCCAGACCGCTGCCTCGGTAACGGAGGTCTTTCTCACGGCCTCTCGTATGGAGCCAGACATGTTGTTAGAAGCCTTACGGGCGGGGGTGAAAGAGTTCATCCCACAACCTGTGAAACGGGAGGAACTCGAGCAGGCCCTGCAGAGGTATCAAGAGCGCTACCGGCAGCGCACCCCGAGGCAGTCGAAACAGAGCAAGCTGATCAACATCATCGGCAGTAAAGGCGGCGTGGGAACCACCACGATCGCCGTCAATCTGGCCCTCAGTCTGCAACGTCTACACCCCCAAAAATCGGTCGTCCTGGTGGACTTGAACCCCCAACTTGGCGACGCGGCGCTCTTCCTCGACCTCAAACCGGCCCACACGTTCGGTGATATTGCGAAGCATATGTTGCGTCTGGACACTACCTTTTTGCTCAGTACGCTCTCCAGGCACGCCTCGGGGCTGTCGCTGCTGTCGTCGGTGCAGGATATCGAGGAGCTGGGCCTGTTGACCCCGGAGAGTGTCGAGGGGACACTGGCATTATTACAGACGCATTTTGATTATATTGTGCTCGATAGCGGGCATATGCTAGATGATGCCACGGTGGCAGCGTTGCGTCTCGCGCCTACGCTCTTGCTGGTGTCGACCCTTACCCTCCCCGTTGTGCGTAATACTAAAAGGTTCCTCGATATCTTTACCAAGTTGGATATTCCCGCAGACAATATCCACTTAATTGTGAACCGTCATAAGTCAATCAATCGGGAAATATCCTTGCACGATTTTGAAAACACCTTGAAAAAAAAGGTATTCTGGCTTGTGCCAAATGACTACCTGGTCACGTTGAAGGCGATAAATACTGGCCAACCAGTTGCCTTGATGGCAAAGCGGGCAAGAATAGCCAAAAATCTGAGGAAATTAGCCGCTACTATTGCTACAGAAGAGGAGGAAAAACCGTCTCTTCTCTCAAAATTCTTTGGACGAAACAAAGAGAGAGCATAATATATGGCATGGTTCATTGCTAAATCAGTAGATAATACAATACAGACTCCCATTGTACAGTTGAAAAATGGTCACACTCCAGAGTCATATGAACACGGGAATGAGTATCAAGAGTTAAAGAGTAATATTCACTCAAAACTCATTGACATGATTGATCTCTCTCTCTTAGGTTCACCCAACAAGGAATTTATTAAGCAAGAGATAAATAAAGCGGTTGTAGAGATTCTCAGAGAAGAGATTGTACCACTCAATGCGCGTGAAAGAGAGTTATTGCTCAAAGAAGTGCAAGATGAAGTGTTAGGTCTGGGTCCGTTGGAGCCTTTTTTGCAAGACCATACGATTTCCGATATTTTGGTGAATACCCATAAAAAGATTTATGTGGAGAGATTTGGGAAATTGGAACGCACGGAGGCACGATTTAAAGATGATACGCACTTGATGGGCATCATTGAGAAGATTGTCTCCAGGGTCGGCCGGCGCATTGATGAGTCGTCTCCCATGGTGGATGCCAGGCTGCCGGATGGTTCCCGGGTCAATGCCATCATTCCCCCGCTGGCCATCGACGGCCCTATCCTGTCCATTCGACGCTTTGCCGTGCGTCCCCTGAAGCTCGAGGATCTCGTCAGGCTCAAGACCCTGACGCCCGAAGTGGGGGCACTCCTGCAAGGGATTATCAAGGCGCGGCTGAACGTCCTGGTCGCTGGCGGCACCGGGAGTGGCAAAACCACGTTGTTAAATGTCCTGTCTGGATTTATTCCGGCGACCGATCGCATCGTCACCGTCGAAGATTCCGCGGAACTCCAGTTGCAGCAACCGCACGTGGTGCGATTGGAAACCAGGCCGCCCAACATCGAAGGCAAGGGGCAGGTGACGCAACGTGACCTGGTACGCAACAGCCTTCGTATGCGTCCAGACCGCATTATCGTTGGGGAAGTGCGCGGCGAAGAAACCATCGATATGCTGCAAGCCATGAATACCGGACACGATGGTTCGCTGACCACTATCCACGCCAACAGTGCCCGCGATGCCTTGATTCGTTTGGAGACCATGGTCTCCATGAGCGGGCTCGATATCCCAGCCAAATTTCTGCGGCATTACGTCTGTTCTGCCCTCAACATTATCGTTCATGTCTCACGTTTCAGCGATGGCACCCGCAGGCTGACCAGCCTGCAAGAAATTACTGGTATGGAGGGGGAGGTCATTACCATGCAAGAGATCTTCGGCTTTACACAGACGGGAGTGGCCCCCGATGGCACAGTCAAAGGACGGTTTCAAGCCACTGGGATCCGACCGCGGTTTGTGGAGCGCTTTCAAGCCCTGGGGATCCTCATTCCTCCCGAGCTTTTTGATGCCCGCAAAGTGTATGAAGTCTGAGCCGCTGGAGGGAAGCAGATGCAGTATCTCATTGTCATAGCGATCTTCCTCACCGTTGTGCTCTTGATCGAAGGCAGCTATTTTGCCTCCAGGGCGGTGTATGCCCCAGGGCGCCGGCGCGTCCGCCGGCGTATGCACACCGTCGCCCAAGACCATGACGACACGTCCATAGGTATCGTCCGGCGCCAGGCCCTGAGCGAGATTGCCTGGGTGAACCGCCTCCTGGTCAAGATGCCCCTGATGCAGAGGTTCGGGCGCCTGCTCGAGCAAGCCAAGAGCCGCTATACGCTCGGGACGTTCTTCTTGGTGTCAACAGGGCTGTTCTGGCTGGGGCTCTTGGTGGGTCCATTCGTGGTGCGTATCGCTTACGTCCAGATGCTGGGGAGCATAGTTTTAAGCCTGATGCCGCTCTTGTATCTCTTCCGTCGCAAAAAATGGCGCCTACAGCAATTCGAGAAACAGCTCCCGGACGCCCTGGATTTGGTGACCCGGGCTATGCAGGCCGGGCATACTTTTATGATCGGGATCAAGATGGTAGGCGACGAGTTCTCGGAGCCCATCGGCACGGAGTTTGACAAGACGCTCGAGGAAATGAATTTCGGGGTGAGTGTGCCTGAGGCCTTGCTAGGCCTCTCTGAACGGGTGGATTGTCCAGACGTGGGACTATTTGTGACCGCCGTGATTGTGCAGCGGGAAACCGGCGGGAATCTCGCCGAAATTCTCGAAAAAACGAGCCAGGTTATTCGCCAGCGCTTCGAATTGCTCGGGCGTGTCCGCGTCCTGGCGGCAGAAGGCAAATTATCGGCCCTTATTCTGGTGGCGCTCCCCTTCGTCGCGGGTCTCATTCTCTCTGTCACCAGTCCGGGTTATCTTACAGTACTGCGCACGGATCCCATCGGGCAGGCGGCAGCGGTGTACGCTGTCAGCATGATGGTCATGGGCATTCTCGCGATCAGGAAAATCATCAGAATCAGGGTATGAGGAACGCAGTGTATGGATACTCCCTTGACCGAGCTGAGGCAGTTCGTGTTCTCTCTCGGGCTGTCATCGTCCCAGTTCAGCTTTGTGATCGCCTCTGTGGTGGGAGCCACTGTGTTACTGTGTGTCGCAGGGTTCTACGCTGTACTCAACTCCCGCCGAGCACTCCAGGCGGTGCGCCGGAAAGTCGAGGGTAGCTGGGAGGGAGCAGGAGCAGCGGAGATGCCGGGGAGTCCCTCCCCGGTCAAAGAGGGTGTGTTTCAATCGCTGACGTTTTTAGGCCAGTTGACCAAACCGCGCCGTGAAGAAGATCTCTCACGTATCCGGAAACCCCTGCTGCAAGCGGGGTACAGGTCTGCTGATGCCCCCATGCTTTTCTTAGGCATCAAGCTCCTCCTGGCGGTTGTGCTGCCAGTCTGCTACGTCTTCTTGCGTCCGCCCAGCCTGAGCACGCTGCCGGCTTCGTACACCATGTTTTTCCTCATTTTCACGGCGCTTATCGGTTTTTATGCCCCGGATATCTGGCTCCGGTTGCACGTTCGCCGCAGAAGCCGCCAAATATTCGAAGGCCTGCCGGACGCGCTGGATTTGATGGTGGTGTGTGTCGAAGCCGGTCTGGGACTCGAGGCGGCGATCCAGCGGGTGGGGCAGGAGCTGAAGCTGACGCATAAGGTGCTGCATGAGGAGTTTGCCCTCGTCGGCTTTGGCTTGCGCGCCGGGCAGACCCGGCAGGTGGCCTTGAGGGATCTAAGTCTGCGCATTGCTCTGGAAGAAGTCAAGAGCTTTGTGGCGGTGCTGATTCAGACAGATAGGTTTGGGACCAGCGTGGCCCAGGCCTTGCGGGTGCATGCGGATGCCATGCGCCTGAAGCGCCGGCAGAAGGCCGAAGAGCTGGCCATGAAGATCCCGGTAAAACTCCTCTTTCCGCTCATCTTTTTTATTTTACCGAGTCTTTTTGTGGTCATGGTCGGCCCAGCCGCTATCCAGGTCTTCAGGCGCCTTTTACCCATGATGACTAGCAGATAAAACCGTGGCGTTGTGGGCTCGGATCATTAGACAAGGAGGAGCGCAGATGTGGAGCCGATTGTGCTCTTGGGGCCTGCTGCTGGCGGGCACCGTGGGTTTCTGGTGCAGTGGCTGTGCCTCGCACCAGGAGCCCCAGATCACCATGAAGCCGGCAGAGTACCGCAAGCTGCTCGACAAACAAAAGACCGGTAAGCCCTTGGACGAGGTGCTGCAGAAAGAGCTGCCCCCGATGACAGTGGGCGATTATGAAGCGCTGGGCGATACGTATCTCAGAAACGACAACCTGACCATGGCCTTTGTGCAGTATGACAAGGCCTTACGTGTGGATCCTGCCTCCACCCGCATCCGGTATAAAAGTGCTCTCCTCTTTTTAAAAAAGGAGTTAGTCGACGAAGCGATCAAAGACTTTCAGACCGTCTTGCAACAAGACGCGCATTACGCTTTGGCCTATGAGGGGATGGGACAGGCATGGCTGAAAAAGGGCAACCTGGTGGAAGCTGAGAAAAGTTTGCGCCAGGCCATTGCCCTGAATCGAGACCTTTGGCAGTCCTACAACTTTTTAGGCATGATTGCCGATCGCCGCCAGCAGTTTGACGAGGCCATTGCGGCGTATCAATTTGCCATGACGCTGCGCCCAGAGCAGGGATTTCTCTTCAATAACTTAGGCATGTCCTACTATCAAAAAGGGGAGTACGAGAACGCCGTGCAGCATTTTCAGCAGGCCTTACAAAAGGGGTATGCCCAGGAGCGCGTCTATAATAATCTGGGCCTCGCTCTCGCCAAACTTGGCAAATACCCAGAGGCGCTGGAAGCGTTTACGCAGGGTGGCGATAAGGCTAAGGCCTATAACAACGTTGGGGTCGTCTGTTTCGCGGACAGAAAATATCCCGAAGCGATTGCCTTCTTGCAAAAGGCCGTGGCATTAAACCCGAGTTATTACGCCAAAGCGAATGAAAATTTGCAAGCTGCACAAAAGGCCCTGGAGGCGCAGGGTGTTGCTGTCCAACTACCCTCGAACTCGTCGAACCAGAAGCAGGGCGCGCCTACGGACCACTGAAGATTCTTCCAAAGATACTAGGAGATACTTCTGATTCGCACATCCGAAAGGAGTCTCTATGGTCTCATCGTTGTCTCCCCAGCCCGTCATGGACAGGCCTGTGCCCCTAGCATCGCCCGTGGCCCGACGGCGTCATCCGGCCCTAGTCCCCTGGATCGTCCTGGGGCTCGTGGCCGTGCTCGATGCCGTCTGGCTCACATGCGCCGGCGTTGGGCTGACAGCGACCCAGCTCCCCTCGCTGCTCCTGCGCGTCGCGCTCCTGGGCGGGCTCCTCGGCGAGACGCTCCTGCGCTTTCTCGCTCTGACCACCAGCGCTGGTATCCTGAGTTATCTTGTCCTCACCCTCCATCGTCCCCTCATTGACCCTCTCCTGGCGCAGGCGGACGCGGCGCTCGGGGTCCCCTACATGGCCTGGTTTGTCTGGGTTGAGGCGCATCCACAGGTCGCCGAGCTCTTGACGAGCGCCTATCTCACCACCTGGCTGCAACTTGTCGTCTGCCTGGTGGTGCTGGCATTGGGCCAGCAGCGTGCCCGCCTTCAGGAGCTCTTTTGGGCGATTGCGCTGGCGCTCGGGGTGATTCTTCCCCTCTCGGGCGCCTTTCCTGCCCAGAGTGCCTGGGTCACCTATGGCCTGACCGCGCGCGTGCCACCCTGGGCGATGCAGTGGTATCCGCTCTTTCATGGCTTCCAGACGGGCATACTGCGGACCATTGATCTCACGAGCATTGAAGGTCTGATCACCTTTCCTTCCTTTCATACCACCATGGGCATACTGCTCACGGCATCGCTGCGGCCGTATCGCCTGGTCTTTCCCCTGGCGCTTGCGCTCAATGCCCTCATGATTGTCTCCGTCCCCACGCAGGGCGGGCATTATGTTGTGGATGTGCTCGCCGGGGCCGTGGTGGCAGGCCTGGCCCTCTGGGGTGCCCAGTGGCTCCTGCAGGGCGAGACGGCGGTGGGACCGCGGACGTGGAGACGACGCTTCAGGCCGGACAAGGCAAGCGCTACCGCATCGCCTCAGGCCAGGATGGTATCTGATCGGACGGTTTCGCCATGATTGAGACCGTGATCGACATTCTGTTAAATGCCCAAAACCCCGATGGGGGGTGGGGGGCAGTGCCAGGCAAACGGAGCAATACCGAAGCCACATCTCTTACCCTGCTCGGGTTGAGCATGTGGCACGAGGTAGTACCGGCAGCGTGCCTCAACCGTGGCCTTACCTGGCTGACCACCAGGCAGCACGCCGATGGCAGTTGGTCGTTGACGGATCAACTGCACGAAGGTTCATGGGCGACAGCACTGGCCATCCTGGCCCTCGATTTTTTCGAGCCACACCAGCAGAGCACTCTCCGAGGAGCAAGCTGGTTGCTGCGTCAGAAAGGTAGAAGACTGGGCTGGGTCGCTTCTCTGCTGTACCGCTTTGCTCCGCACACATTACCTTATCAGATGAATCCCGACTTGCAGGGGTGGTCGTGGGCCGCCAACACCTTCAGTTGGGTGGAACCCACTGCCTACGCCCTGATCGCCTTGCAGAAGCTCGGCTCCTCTCTCCAGGAGACCCTGGCCGTAGAACGCATTCGCGAGGGTGAACGCGTGCTCTATGACCGCATGAGCGCGGGTGGGGGATGGAATTATGGCAACACACAGGTACTTGGAGAGCATCTCCCACCCTACCCTGAGACCACCGCGCTGGCCCTCATTGCTCTGCAGAATCATCCGACAGCCGAGCCGAATCAACTGAGCTTGCACGCTCTGCGCACTATGCTCGAGCACGTTGAGTCGGGGCTGGGACTCAGTTGGGCGATCCTGTGCTTGACGCTCTATGGTCACGATGTCTCGGCGTGGCGGACACTGCTCAGGCGTACCTACGAGCAGACAGGTTTTTTGGGCGAGACGAAAACGCTGGCGCTGGCGCTCCTGGCCTTAGGCGATGGCAGCCGTGTCTTGAGGACAACCACACATGCTTAACCGCAGACAGTTTTTCATGGGGGGGATGGTGGCCGTGCTGCCTGCGGCCGTCGCCGGGTGTGCGCGGCGTGAGCCTTGGGGGAAGGCTGCCTACCGCAAGCCAGCACAGTCCCGCGTGGCTATCCTCGGGGCCCAGAGCTACGACATGCCCCTGGAGGATATTCTCCACCGGGGACTGCAACTCTTCCGTCTTCCTCTCCACGGCAAGACCGTGGTCTTAAAACCGAATCTAGTGGAGTATGATCCGGCTGGTATCATCAATACCCATCCAGCCGTCATCGTCGCGGCGATTGAGGCATTCAAGCGTCTGGGGGCGCGCCAGGTCATCGTGGCCGAGGGGCCTGGGCATCGCCGGGATAACGAGTATCTCTTGAGCGCTTCCGGTTTCTCTACCATGCTCAAGGAGCACCAGACACCGTATGTGGACCTGAACTACGACGATGTGCAAGCGCTCCCACTGCGCAGCCATTTTACCACCTTACAGCAGCTCTATGTCCCTGAGACGGTGCTCAAGGCGGACCTGCTTGTCTCTATGCCGAAGCTAAAAACCCATCACTGGGCCGGGGTCACCCTGTCCATGAAAAACTTGTTCGGGCTCATTCCGAGCGCCATCTATGGCTGGCCCAAAAACGTCCTGCACTGGGCCGGGATCGCTGAAAGTATCCTGGACATCAACAGTACCCTCCCGGTACCGCAGTTCGCCATTGTCGACGGCATTGTGGGGATGGAGGGCAATGGCCCTATTCAGGGCATTCCGAAACCGTGTGGCACGTTGATCCTGGGGGACGATCTGGTCGCGGTCGATGCCACGGCGGCCCGGTTGATGACGATCGACCCCGGGAAGATCCCCTATCTGACAGAGGCCGGACGCTTCCTGGGGAATATCGCCCCGGAACATATTCTGGCCCTCGGTGAAGACCCGGCCGCTTTCCGGCAGGACTTTCGTGTCATCGACCGATTTCAGCATCTCAAGGTGCGCAGTGGTTAGTGAGAGTGCTGCCTATGTCAGGACGGTGTCATGCCCTAATCCGGTAGTGTCCCTCAGTTGCTGTGATGGCATCCATTCCATTCTGGAAACAGGTGTTCGATGGTACGCAGTTGGTGAAGGAACTGGTAATAAGCACGAAGAGTGAGCAAGTTTTAGGATGAAAAGTGAGCAATCAGCGCGAAGCATGAGCACTCGTAGGCCGGGGGGACATGAAGGCTAAAATGCTGCCCCAGCAGTTTGAGGCCAGCATTTACAATGGGTTATTAGTTGGCTACCCTTAGGCAAGCCATTGCGCATTGCTCCGTCTGGCGACTGACTGAGGGGGAGAGGCCGCATTTTCCCAAACACGCCCTGCTTCTGAGATCAATCCCCAGAATTTTTATTTACAACTTTTCATTCCAGTGCACCAGATGGAGAGCCATTTCCCCACAGTATGCGCACCAGTGCTCATGCTTCGCACCGATTGCTCATTCTTCGCCCTAAGATATGCTCACTCTTCGCGCTTACTACCAGGAACTCTACGGGCACTCGATATGCAAGCAACTCATCCGTTGTGCTTTGCCAAAAAGGTTGGTTCTTGACCAAAGTTCGTGAAGCCGAGGCGATCCGGTATAATTTCACAAGCTATTGTCTCTCCCAGCCTCGGCTGGCACCCATCACTCATACAAGAAGGATCTCGTTGTTGAACGACCTCTATGCTCGCCTCCTTCCACCTCCTCTCCAGGTGGAGACCCTCACCCTCGAGGACCATGGCCTGACCCTTGACGTGAAGGTGACCGCACCGACAGCCCCCTGTCCCACCTGTGCGCAGCCGGCCGCCCGCATTCATAGCGATGACCGCCGTACGCTGGCCGATCTGCCCTGGGCGACGCTCCCTGTCTGCCTCGCGCTCCAGGGGCGACGCTTTTTTTGCGATACTCCCTCCTGTCGTCGGCAGACCTTCACCGAACGGGTGCCGACTGTAGCCCGCCCGTATGCGCACACCACCATCCGGGCGAGCCAGGCCCAGTGTGACACCGGCCTGGCGCTGGGCGGGGCGGCGGGCGCCCGCCAGCTCGCACGACAGGGCCTGCCTGGGAGCCGCCAGACCGTGCTACGCCGGGTTCGCGACTACCAGCCCGCGCGCCGGGACCAGCTCCACGCGTGATCGGCATCGACGACTGGGCGTACCGCAAGGGGCGCCGCTCTGGCACGATCGTGGTCGATCTCGACCAAGGCTGCCCGGTGGCTCTCCTGGAGGATCGCTTGGCAGCGACCGTCGCTACGTGGCTGCGGGCGCATCCCGAGGTGACAGTGGTTGCGCGAGATCGCGCCGACGCCTACAGCGCGGGCGTGACCCAGGGGGCCCCAGACGCGGTCCAGGTGGCGGACCGCTGGCATCTCCTCAAGAATCTGCGGGAAGCAGTCGAGGTGGAGCTCTGCCAGCGCCCCAGCCTGCCCTGGTCTCCACCTCTCCCAGAGGCAGACACCGCACTTTCTGGCACCCCAGAGGCGCCCGCAATGCCACGCGCCGATGTGGCCCGGTTGGCCCGGCGGGCCCAACGGCTGGCGCAGTACGAGCGGGCTCAGGCGCTGCGGCAGCAAGGCTACACCTGGGCAGTCATCGCGCCGCAGGTCGGGGTGCCGCCGCGCACCCTGCGCTCTTGGCTCGCACGGGAGGGCTTCCCCGAGCGCAAACGCCGCACGGGCGATCGGAGTGGCCTCGCGCCGTATCGAGCGTATCTCCGGCAGCGCTGGTATCGTGCGGTGCAGGGGTCTGGACGACGCTCGTGATGCTTCCGGTCTGCGCGAGCGCTTCGAAGGTGGCATGGGGCAGCTCAACGAAGGCTCCGTCGCTGCCGAGCAGCTCTGTCTTGCTGGCACCGACGTTCACGATCTCCCAGCGCTTGCCATCCCACACGATCACCTGTCCGACCGCCGCGGCAACGAACGCCTGCCTCTCCGTGGTGGCTGGCGCAGGCCCTCGCATCAGGGCGTCCTGAGCACGAGCGACCGCTGCGTTGCAGAAAACCTGTACGCCTGCTGGCTCTACCAACGCCACCGTGCGCAGGTCGACATACAACTGTGCCGTCGCGATCAGACCGTAGACGTCGTCCGCTCCACACGGCTCCGCGAGACGGAGCAGGGCAGCAAGCGTGATACTCGGGTGGGTGTGTACCACCTCGACGAGGGCCTGTCTCGCACCGTCTGAGACAGTTGGGGTACGGCCACGCAGATAGTCTTCCAGGAACTCCAGATTACGCCGGTACACCGCGTTGATGTCCCGAGACGAGCGGAGCTCGTACCGCAGCCCGAACTGGCTGGCGTACTGCTCTCCGGGGGGACAGTGCCAGCTGCCATCGCTTGCGTGCTGGAACCGAGCAGGGCTCCGTGCCGCTAGGCTGAGGAGATCGGGCTCGGTCTTGCATTCCACCCAGCCGGCTGCGTGGCGACGTAACACGAAAAAATCGGCGGTGTGGAGCACGCGCACACGCCTTCCGTTCTGCGCCTGGTACTCTAGCAACAGCCGTGGTTGGGGCTGATCATAGAACTCCAGGCACTCCGGATCGTGCTCATACTCGAGCACCGCGGCGAGTTCGTTGGAGTGGCTCTCGAACTGGATGGTCACGCCCATCTTGCGACTCGGATAGCGGCCGGTCACGTTCGTGCGGCCTCCACCCACGCGGCGCGCTGGCGGTGCAGCACGGATCTGGTCGAGCAGCTCCTGTGTCTGCTGGGTAAAACCGAGACTTCGACACCAACGCACGTACTGTTGTTCGGTGAGCATCCCGTGCCGTCCTCTGCCTCCAAGCCTCTTAGCAGGCGCTGTTTTATACATTGTACATCAAAAACACTTTTTGCAAGACTATGGTTCCAAACAGCACTTCCTGCAAATCTATGCTTCCAATCCAACTGCTCAGTGGGGCACAACACTGCTCAGAGGGGGCAAAATGTGGTAAAAACGTACCGTTTTGTCACATAAAGCATAATGTGGCGGCGGACGTAAAGCATAAAATGGCGCCTTAACAACCATAGGCTAGAGGGGTGCGCTGCGTTTTGGGAGGTTCAGATGCACGTGGAGCTTGGGTGTTATGCCGAACCCACACAAGG
>WNFC01002173.1_pt1 | contig 21038 bp, 22 predicted proteins | sample 5400541 | NCBI WGS metagenome assembly WNFC01 (sample SAMN13153342, study PRJNA577476) | soil metagenome | isolation source: 120 cm saprolite under Douglas fir tree site 2 hole 2 replicate 1 | place: USA:California | collected 2015-04-18
TGGGCGACGCGGGATACAACGTCGAGGGCAATCAGATCGAGCTGCGCTACTCGTTCGGCCGCAACTACAACGACGTCCCGCTCAACCCGGTGCTGTATCTGGAATGGCATCCTCGAAAACACGCGCAGGATCGCGCTGAGGTTCGCCTGCTCCTCGGCGGCGACTTGCCCAGGCAAGGCCTATGGGCCGCGAATCTGTTCGGGGAGACCAACGTGAATTATTTCAACTCGCCGGGCAACGAGGGAGCCGATGCTGAAGTTGGAGTCACCGCCGCCGCGAGCTTTCCGCTCGCCACCGCGCTAAGGGTGGGCGCCGAAGCGCGCGGCGGCGTCGATCAACACGGCACCTCGACGTTCTACCCGATGGTTCTCGTCGGTCCGAATCTCCTCTTACGAGCGCCCAGCCTCGGTCTCAAGCTCACCGCCACGGTCTTCTTTGGTTTGGCCCCAAGGGACGCGCGCGTCCGAGTGCTCACCATCGCCGGTTGGGCGTTCTAGGACACCGCTATCTCATCGTTCAATTGCAACCTGCGGCGATGACCTGGCTTTGGGACGTCCACGGACTTCGTCGATGACGAGCGACCTGGCTGTCGCCGGAAGGACCTGCAAGGTCTTGAGAAACTCGAGGATCGAATCGCGTTGGCTAGCCTGCAGTCCTTCAAACGACTGGCGCGCAGCAAGCGCCTCTCCGGAATGAGCCAGGATCGCCTCTCGCATCGTGGTGAATTTCCCGTGATGCATATAGGGGCCCTGATTGGCGAGCCCCCACAGCTTCTTGGTAATGAACTTCCGATTGCCGGCAAAGAAACCAGGTGACCCAGGGGCCGCCTGCTGATCGAGCCCCTCGCCGTTAGGGTCATTCGGGCCAGCACAAATGTCGTGAAGCTTGAGGTCGGTATAAGCCTCCACCATGACGACGCCGAGCTCGTTGACCCTGGGCCGAGGCCCCGGCAGCTCATCGCTGGTAAGATCGATCGCCAACGTCGGCGCCTCACCGGGACGCAGATTGCCCGGCGGATTGTAGGGATTCGGCTCCGTATACACCCAGCCCTGATTCGAAAGCGCCAGCGCCGGCACGTGGCAGGTGGCGCAACCGATCTGGAGGAACAACTGCTCACCGCTCAGCGCGGCCTCCTGGGCTTCTGGGTCGTTGGGGATGACCCGGCCCGGGACCGGCATCGTTGCTTGAAAGATGGCCGCTGCGGTGACATCGGCACGAGTCAGCTCATTGGCAAAGCCGTCGCCGTCCGCGTCAACCCCGTTTCCGAAGCGTTCCGCCGATTGGATTCCGTGGTGGTGATTGAACGCATTGTTTGTAAATTGGCGAAGGGAAATAACGACGCCCGCCTGGTGAAAAGGACGAATGAGCAGGCTGGGCGGGTGGGTTGGACCCGATGTGGCCAGGCTCGGGGGGGGCAGGCCCTCCACTTGGGAAGTATCCCACGTACCGTCGGCCCTCCGTTGAATGACGCCGAACGAGACTCCCTTGGAGATCAACCGCACTCCGCCGCCGAGGGGCGTTGCATCGCGAATGGCTTGCAACTCCGCGGTCATCTGTCGAGCCAGCATTTCGATGAAGCCGGAACCATTCATGCCCAGCGTTTTACGTTCGTTGGAAACAGATTCCAGGGTTGCGAAGTTTCCGAGCTCGTCCAGGCTCCCGCGCAGCCTGGTTGTATCGGAGTGAATCATCGTCGCGAAATCAAAACGCTGTCCCAGAACAAAGACCTCCGTCACCCGGTCGCCGCTGCCTCCGACGAACGGCTCGTTGTGGCACCCGGAGCACGAGTTCGAATCCGGTCCGGAAATGCGATTGAAATTGCGCGGAAAAACAAGTGGAGACAACAGGTCGCTTAACGGGTCTCCAGTTCCCTTAGAAAGTGGCCGTCCCTGTCCTTCTTGAATCGTCCACTTGGCCGTAAAAAGCTTCCGTCCAAACCGGACGAGATCTTCCGTCGGCAACTCGAATTCCTCGCCGTTCTGTAGATGACGAGGAATAGCGACCTCGCGCCCGATGGGTGAGCGTTGAGCTTCGGCCGACCCGCCGAGCAGTACAAGAAAAGTGACCGACAACCCAGTGAGACATCTCAGTTCAAATCGCGCCATGTGCACCCCCCCGCTTCTTTATTTCAAAACCAGTCTGCTCACAATCGAGGCACGCTGACCGCGCTCTTGCATGCAATCAAGAAGTCGGCGCGAACCCCCCATTATGTTCTCGCTATTAGGGTGGGCGTCCTGCCCTGGGTTGGTGAAAACAATTAAATAGATCTGATCTGTATCGGGTCCGGGCTTACCTGGGTCGGGGCTTACTTCAGACGGCGCGCGCGATCAATACGGCCGATGGAATTTTAGTAAATCGTTTTAATCGCCAGGATCTTCTGAGCGCCAAGCTTGCTCGCCACCACGGCCTTTTCCGGTTTTGGCGCCGTGGAAGCGAGGCGAGTCTTAATTAAGCGTGCCGGCGCCGAGGGCGTGATACCCGGCCGCCCTCGCCGGCAGCGCCGAGCTACCACCCGGCCAAGCAAGATTCCTTTTCCACGCCGCGAAGCTATCATTTTCCGCATGTCCGCGGCTCGCAAGGTCGACCTGATCGAAGCTCCCAACAACCTCGGCCTGCGCCCGCCGAAGCCGGGAATCGAGCCGGGCGCCTGGCGAGGACCGGCGGCCCTCGACCATGCGGGCCTGGCGCTGCGCCTCCGGCCCGATCAGCATAAACGCCTCGCTCGACCGCGCTATGCGACCGACGCGCAACCCGGCACGCGCATCCGCAACGGCGTGGCGCTGCGCACCTTCAGCCTGGAGCTTGCGGCCGAGGTTGCACGCTCGCTCGAACGAGGAGCGCTGCCGATCGTGATTGGCGGGGACTGCAGCAACCTTCTCGGGTGCGTCCTCGCGCTCCGCCGCGGGGGCGGCCGAGGGCTGGTTCACGTCGACGGGCACAGCGACTTCTTTCACCCTGGCAACTACGACGCGGCGTCGCGACTGGGCTCGGCCGCCGGGATGGATCTGGCGCTGGCCACCGGTCGCGGGGAGGACTTGCTCACGAAGTGGCCGGAGGTGGATGGGCCGCTGGTGGCCGACGCCGATGCGGCGCAGATCGGCGAGCGCGAGGCAAGCGATCCGGACTACGCCTATCGCGACATCGAAACCACCTCGATCGATCGCACCACTGTCCAGAAACTCAAGACTGAAGGGGTGGGGGCCACCATCGAGCGCGCGCTCCGGCGCCTCGAGCAGCGAAAGATCGCGCAGGCCTGGCTGCACGTCGACTTCGATGTGCTCGATCAGGCGGTGATGCCCGCGGTCGACTCCCCCGGAAGCCCGGGCCTGAGCTACGCCGAGCTGGCTGCCCTGATCGCGGGCCTGATCCGCTCGGGTCGGATCGCCGGCGTCGATTTCGCGATCTACGACCCGGACCTGGACCCCGGCGGCCGCTACGCGCGCGAGCTCGTCGGCTGCATCGGGGACTCTCTGGGGATCGCGGCGTGAGCGCCCGGACGCGGATCGCACTCTCTCTGGCGTTGCCCCCCTTCGCGCCGACGCGGTGAGCGTTTCCTCGAACTGATCACCGTCGTCGAATTCGATTCGGGGCAGCGGGGCAAGTCCAACGAGAACATCGGGCGGAAGGGTTTAGACCGCCCATCGTCCGCGATCAGCGCATGCTGACGGGGGCCCTCGCGGGGACGCAAATGTCACACACTTCGCCGCGAAAGCCGAGAGATGGATGAGCTCGATAAGCCCGACGACGCAAGAAGAGAAGGACGCTCACTTCATGAGGCTCGCGCTGCGGCAGGCGGAGACCGCGGTCGTCTGGGTCAAACCCCGTTCGGCGCGGTGGTGGTGGATCTAGACGGGCAGCTGGTCGGCTACGGCCACAACACCGTGCGCGCCGGCCGGGATCCGACCGCGCATGTCGAGATCGCGGCCATTCGCGCCGCATGGCGCCGATTGGGTGCATGGCAAATGCTGTCCGGTAGCACGATCTACAGCAGCTGCGAGCCGTGCCTGCTCTGCTCCTATGTGATTGCGCAAATTGGCTTCAGGCGCGCGGTGTTCGCGGCCCGCGGGGCGGACGTGCCCGGCTACAAGCCGCTGCTCGGCGCCGACCTGGGTAAAGGATCCGCCTGGATCAACGCCCAACCCGACTGGGCGCCCCTGGAAATCGTGGCCGACTTCATGCGCCACCGCGCTTTGGAGGCGATCGCCGCATTCCCGTGGGCGCAGGCGCAGACGAGGGCCCCGTTGAATCCGTCGCGATGATGCTTTGCCGGCGTTATTGAGCCGAACGGCAGGCCCGTCCGGATTTCAGGAAAGGAAGGGAGGGCATCATGATTTTCGGTATGACGCTATTCACATTCGTGCACGTGGTGTTGAGCCTGGTGGGAATCTTCTCCGGATTCGTCGTCTTGTTCGGGCTTCTCACCGGCAAGGGCCTCGAGGGCTGGACGGCGGTATTTCTGGCGACCACAGTGCTGACGAGCGTGACCGGATTTCTCTTTCCGTTTCAGCGCTTTCTGCCCTCTCATGCAGTGGGCGTCCTGTCGCTCATCGTCCTGGCGGTCGCGATCTTCGCGCGGTACCGCCGTCACCTCGCCGGTGCTTGGCGTCGGATCTACGCGATCAGCGCGGTGATTGCCCTCTACTTCAATTTCTTTGTCTTGATCGTGCAGCTGTTTCTGAAAGTGCCGGCTCTGAATGCGATTGCTCCGACGCAATCCGAAACACCCTTCAAGGTCGCCCAGATCATTGCTCTGATGGCTTTTGTGGTTCTCGGGATTCTCGCGGCAATCCGGTCCCGGCACGAACAGCTCCGTCCCGCTTGATCCATGTCGCGAGCGCGTGCTCGACAAGGATGCGCGGGCACGCAGGGGTTGGCTGCGGAAGTAGCTTCAGCGTGTAACGTTAAACGTTACACCTTTCAGTCGAAATGCGGATTCTGTCAGCGCGTGATCGATGGAGTCGTTCCACTTGCGAACCGTTCTCAATTGCTTCGAATTGCGTCGAAGCAATTGCGGGCGGGAATCCCTTGAAGTCCGAGCGCCCAACGGGCGCCATCGGCCACCTGCGAACGGTTCTCAATTGCTTCGAATTGCGTCGAAGCAATTGCGGGCGGGAATCCCTTGAAGTCCGAGCGCCCAACGGGCGCCATCGGCCACCTGCTACGGATTCTGTCGGCGCGTGATCGATGGAACGACTAGAGCCGATTCAGCGGGGATGCAGATTCTGACGTCGCAGGACCGGGACAGCGCTGTCCCGCCCGCTGCCCCGACCGGATCAAACAGTTCTGTTCAACGCGTGGCCACTCGTGTTTAGACGGCGCGCGTATGGGTGCGCCTACCACCCTGATGGTGGTCCTTCTCGCGGCGGCCCAGCCGGAACCTCTGCCGGCGAGGATGGCTGAGCGCGAGGTGGAATCCTTCGCGCTCACGATCAGCGGCGGCGTGAGCCTCGGTGCCTACGAGGCGGGCTTCAATTGGAGCCTGGTGAGATTTCTCAAGATCGCCGACCAGCTGGGAGCTGTGGGAGCCTTCCCGATCCGCCCGCGACTGGTGGCTCTCTCCGGGGCATCCGCGGGGAGCATCAATGCGCTACTCGCCGCCGCGGTCTGGTGCGAACGACCCGACAACCCTCAGGACTTCTCGGTCGACCACAATCTTCTGCGAGACACCTGGCTCCCGATTGGCTTGGACCAACTTCTGCCGGACGACCCCTCTCATTACTTCAAGGACGACGCGTTGCTCGCGCGCGGCGCGTTGACCTCGGTGCTGGAGGACATCCGGCGAAAAATATTCGACCGGTCAAACAACCTTGCCTTTACCCCCGGGTGCCAGCTTCCGATTGGCCTCACCGTGACCCGGGTGGCGCCGCGAGAGAGGAGGGTGGGAGAGCTCACCGCCCCGACCCAGAAATTCGTCATCCCGCTGATCTTCGAGGTCACGCCGGCGGGGTGGGTTCGCCTTCGCCACCAGGGCCTGCTCCCGGACCGCGACGCCGCCGAGTCCACGCTCCGTCTCGCGGAGAGCCGCTTGGCGGACTCGGGCGAGACTTCCGTCTCGGGCGAACAAGCCGTCCAGGCGATCCTTGCCTCGAGCGCTTTTCCGGTCGCGTTCAGCCCGCCGGAGCTCTGCAGCTGCGAGACCACCTGCCCAGCCGAGCGCGTCGTTTCCAATGGGACGTGCGCCGGACCGGATCCGGATCACCCGCTCACCGGCTTGACCTGCGCCGGTCTCTCGTCCGGAAAGGAGAATCTGAAGTTGTGCCGCTGGGACTACGTGGACGGAGGCATCTTCGACAACGCACCTCTGGGGCTCGCCATCGACGAGGTCGAATCCTGGCAATCGCCCGCGCTGCTTCACCCCGTTCTCTACATGTTCATGGATCCGGACCTGCGTCGCTTCCAGTCCTCGATCAGCCGGACTCCGGCGACCAACCCCTCGACGCAAGGCTTCGCCGGCTATTTGCAACTGCTGACCAACCTGGTTTCAACGTCGCGCAACGCCGACCTGGCGCGGGTGATCAAGGCGAAAAATTGGAACCGGACCACCGGGTCGCTTCTGCGCGAGCTCGCGCTGACGTTGTCGCAGTTCGTGTTCGTCTACGACCAGCTCCAGAGCCTGGCCGATGAGCAGAAGATCGACCCCGATCAGAAGATGCCCACCTCGTTTGTCCGGATTGGGGACCCGGCGCGGCTCGGACACCTTCTCTACAATTGCCTCGAGCGGTTGCACGACGTTCGGCAGACCCAGCGCAACCTGGATCTGCTTTCCCGCTGTGCCGACGAGGCTCAAAAGCTGAAGGCGGGCGGCCAGAACAAGCTCGTCAGCGGCGGGCCCTCGGACACGTTGGCGCCGCTGACCGATTCCGAGGTAACCACTCTCGCGGAGTGGCTGGAGCAGTTCATCGCCGCGAGGGCCGACCCCACGGAGAAGCTCAGCGTGGTCCCCCCGATGCGTCTGAGCCCAGCGCAGGAAAGCGCGCGCCCCGAGCAGTTTCGAAATGGGGTCAGGTTATCGGCGGTCGCCTTCCAATTTCTCGCGGAGGGAGCGCGAAACGTAGCGCGCAGCAGCCTTCCCGAGGAGAAAATCCGCGGATTCAGGGACGGTCTTCTCCAGGCGATGGAGCTCGGCGAGCAACTTTCGACGACCACCAACCGGCTCGCGCAGGCCGTTCTATTCGAATACCTCGGCCAGCTCCGGCAGCAAGGGGAGGACGAGGTCTCCAGGGCCGCGGCGGCGGCGATCCAGATAGGGGAAGCGCTTCCGGACGGCGAGGTTTTCGAAGGGGAGATGCTGGAGCCGGTGCTGGGCACCCTCTGGGCCGCCGCCGCGAGCGGAGCTCACCTGGGCACGGGGTTGAAGGAGCAAAGACGGCTTGCGCGATGGCTGCGGCAGGGTCGGGATCTTCAGCTCGTCAGACCTTGGCTCCAACAGCTCACTTTGAAGATCGCGGCCCTGGTCCAAAGCGCCACCGACCTGCAACACCAAACCGGCGGTGAGCGGCAGCTCTTGAGCTCGACCCGGTTCGCGCCGTTGGCCGGGTCGCGGCTGTACAACTTCGCGGCCTTTCTCGATCGGCCCTTGCGCGAGTTCGATTACTACGCCGGCGTCTACGACGGGGTCCATCAGCTCGCCGTCGGAGCCTGCCTCAACGAGGCGCACTACTTCGAGGTCCCCCAGCCGCGCTGGCGTCCGGATGATCCGAACGAGCTCGATCTCGAGTCCCGCGAAACCCAGCGGTGCATCGGCGGGATGATGCGCTGGATGTCCGATCTGCTTCGGCTGCAGGACTCCAAAAAGGCGCGCCAGATCTTCTGGTCGCTCGCCTCCGCTGAGCTTTCGGTCGCTCTGGGGGATCAGGCCGCCGCGGACGATCTTTTGACCGAACCCGAATGGGCGTGGCTGCGCGACAATTCCCTGGTGGTTCGGGGGGACTCTCTCCAGGCCGTCGTGGGGGCGCTGCTTTCACCGAGGGAGCTGTGCACCGCCGACGCGAAACAGTCGCTTTGTGTCGCCGAGCTGCCATTCCACGAGTTCCTCGCCGCCCTCCAGGCGCGGGGCTATCAGCCCGAGGAAGCCAACATGCGCCTGGCGATGAGCGATACGGGTCGCTGGTTCAACACCGTGCTCCAGAAGGGAGCGGATCGCTCGGCGGCAATCGAATTGGGCCGATCCGATCCGCCTTCCTCATTGGGGGAAACGGTGCTCTTCGGATTGGGTGCTGCGGAGCTGTGGACGCGGCGCGAGCTGGCCCGGTCCGGCCCCCCGAGGCTGGTCGTGGATCCGTCTTCCCTCCCGTCCGAGCCGCCGTCGAACGCGCCGGGCTGGATTGCGCTCGCCGCGCACTTGTTTCCTTATCGGGTTGCGCTCGACCTTTCGCGCGGCGGGGTCGCGCTGGGATGGCTCGAGCCCGAGTTGTTGCTGGCGCGCGGCCTGTCGATCGTCTCGCTGGTGGAGCCTTTGGACTACGAGCGCCAGAAGGCGCGGTTTTCCAGCACCCTGGGCCTGCTTCCCACCGCGCACTTCGGAGGCATCTCGTTCGGCGCCGGCCCGCGATACTCGTTTCATTGGCCGCTTAGCCAGGGAGGCGATTTGGGCCTGCAAGCGCAGCTGTCGCTTTTGCAAGATCGCTTCTCCTTCGGCATGGGCGTTCGACAGCTCTCCGGTTCGAATTTCGGTCGCGAATGGTTTTTGTTTTTGTCGGTGAGCGACTTCAACGGGACGATCTACTGGCTCGGGCCCTGGAGCTCCGGCCACAAGTAAGTGACCGCCGCGTGCGGCCGCAGTTACTGGAGCACCCACTCCTCGCCGGTCCAGAGCGCGCGGTGCCTTTTCCCCTCGGTCCACGAAATGATCAGTGCGTCGCGCTCGCCCCACTCGAGCTGGGGCTTGGAGGCCGGTGCGTACAAGTCCAGGTTCAGCGCATCGCCCAGATTGACCCAGGCCTGGCCGTCCCAGCGCCGGACCCGGAGGTGGTTTGTGTAGTAGGGGCGATAGACGAAGTTCACCCAGGCGATGACCGGGTACCCGGAGCGATCGACCACCAGGGAAAGTCGAATCTGGGCCTGCGGATCGAAGTCGAATGGAAAGATGGCGTCCCAGAAGCCACCCCCGAGTGGAAGCCAATCAACCACGTCGGCGGGCTCGGAACGCTTGACGGAAATCCGATAGAGATCGATCGAAGAGCCGGATTGCCTGGCGCTGAATCCTGTATCAGCCAGCCAGGCGACGACGCAGCCGACTTTGTGGCGTTGAACATAGTAGGCCTGCCACACGAGGTCGGTTGGGTATTCTTCACGCAAACACCGGGGGTGGGGGCGCGTGTTTCTGATCTGGTTGAGCGTGAGCCCGACTCTCGGAGGGAGATCGGTGAATTCGGATCCATCGCCTGTTTCGGCCGGGAGCGCGCTAGTGGACTCTGCTTCGGCAAGGGGGGTGGTGGAAGGCTCGGCCCCGACCTCCGAATAGCTCATGACCGCAATCAGTCCGATTAGCCGCCCTACCACATTCCACATTCGAAGGCCCTCCGCAAACCCCCTCCGGCCTGAAGCGCGAAGGTAGTCACATCCCGGTCTACTGTCGACTTCGCTTCGCTCAGGGAGAAGTCAGCAGTGCGAAGAATGGTGCTGTGTCCCGCGTAGTCACCGCCCACCGCAGTCCCGATCTTTGCATCCACGAATGAAACCGCAGTGAGGGACGCGGACTCGTTTGGGCCAGATCGAACGCTCCAGCTCTCACCCCCATCGGCGGTGCGCATAATGGTTCCCGCCGTACCCACCGCGACGGCCGTGAGATCGTCCAAGCTGGCCACGGCATGCAGCGCATTTCCTTGGGGCAGCGGGTTCCGCCAGGACCAGTCGGATTGAGCGAAGGACGGATGCGGTGAGACGCTTGAGACGATCCAAAGGACCAGTACTCTGGAGACGATTTTCATGATTTCCCCTGCGTCGACGGCTCGGCCCAGAAAGCGCGCCGTTCGCACGCTTCTATTTGGACACTGCGCGTGAAGGTCGCAAGCGTCCTAGCGCGGGACAATACCTCGGCCCAAACCGACGCCAGGTCACTGAAAACAATCGGTCTTTAGGCGCCGCGGCGCCCCGTGGCTCCGGCCTGCCGGCTGTCCGCCACCGTGAGAGCATTTGCTTTGTCGTCTTTTCCCGCCCGTTTTCGATCTGACTCTTGCAGCGCAACGCAACATTCGTCCGGAAGGACAAAAGGGAGCGGGTTATGGCAAATCACAGACTCATTGGCGGACTCATCGGTAATTCATCTGCGGCAGGGCGCTCGTATTTGGGCCAACGAACGAAGCGCAGCCGATCGGGGTTCACCCTCATCGAGCTGCTCGTGGTTATCGCGATCATTGCCATCCTGATCGGCCTTCTCCTGCCAGCCGCTCAGAGGGTAAGGGAGGACGCCGCCGCGCGCAGCGCCGTCTCGGATCTGGGAGATATTCTCTACGCTGCGTCCCAGTACCAAGCCGAGAATCGCGTCTACCCGACCGAATTGGGGCCTCTGACCGCCTTCGGATTGAGTCAGCAATTAGCGTCTGGCGTTGAGGATGGGTACCGGTTCTCCATTTTGACTGCCACCGCTACGACGTTTCTGGCCCAGGCCACTCCCGCGGCGCCAGGCAAGACAGGTCTGGATACCTGCACTATTGACCAGGACGCACCCGTCCAGTGTGCGACTACGAGAGCCGCCATCATTGCCGAGAGAATGATGTTTTTGCGAATCGCGGCGCTCGCCGCCGGCACCCTATCGAATCTCCTCCTCCACCCGGAGGCTCCTGCCGCCACGGAAGGCGACATCAAAGGGTATCTGGCGCGGCGCACGACAGTCGACGAGGTTTTCGAGAGGTTCAGTACCAGCCGTGAGGGCATTGTGACCTTCAACGGGATTTTTGGCCGCACGGAATCCCCGGGCGGCGACACCGTTGGTGCCCAACTGTCCGGATTGCTTCGGGCGGTTGAGCAAGAGCTCGCGCTCGGAGCCGGAAATGAGCACGTACTCTCGCTTCCCGGCATCAGGCGGTCGGACGCGCCCGAGAGCTACTGCTGCCCAGACGAGGATGGGCGTTCCTGCCGGATCTTTCCCGATCCTGAGCTATTTAGGGATTAGACGATCGGCGAAGAGGCCCCTGCTTTTATCGGACTCGGACGGTGTACCCTGGATCAATAGACGCGCATCGCCACTAGAGCGCCTACTTGCTCCGCGAAGAGCGAGTTATGCGCTGCGGCCACTTTTTCCAAAATCCGGCACACGTTCCGCGCCGGCCCTGTGGGCAGGAAACCGAGCGACGATGCTCCCATTGTGGCGGTCCTCGCTGCGCCGACCACGGCATCGAGACGGGAGTCGAATTTCTCTGTCTCGCCGCCGCCCGCGAGCGGGCTCCAGAGTGGCGCGCCCCGGCCATCGGTCCGCGCTTGCGATAAGGACCATTCGCGTTCTGGTCCGGCCAGTGGGGCTCAGTACGTCTTGGCGCCTGGCGCCGGCACGTAGGGACTGATCTCTGCGGTCTCGCCATTGACGGAGATGCCGCCGTGCATCAAAGCCGGCAGCATCTTTAGAAACTCGCCAGGGAAGTTGAGCTGTGGGGCGGAGAGCGCATCGAGCCGGGCCACCTGCGCGGGGGAGAGCTTCACGTCGAGCGCGCCCAGGTTCTGATCCAGTTGCTGCATCGTGCGAGCGCCGATGATGGTGCTCGTGACGCCGGGGCGCCCCTGGACCCAGGCGATCGCAATGCGCGCCGGCGTTGAATCCAGCTCCTTCGCGACGACCGTGAGCTCATCGAGGAGCAGGTAAACCTTCTCGTCGAGGTTGGAAACCCAGGACCTCTTGGTCTCGGCCTTACCCGCGTTGGCGCGAGTGTACTTGCCGCTTAAAACCCCGTTCTTCAACGGAGACCACGGAGTGACGCCGAGCCCAAGCTCCCGCGCCATCGGAATGAGCTCGCCTTCGACGGTGCGCTGGAGAAGTGAGTATTCGATCTGAAGAGCCACCAGCGGCGTCCAGCCGCGCAGCTGCGCGATCACCTGCGCCTGTGCCACTTTCCAGGCGGGCGTGTCGGAGAAGCCGATGTAGCGCACCTTCCCGGAGGTGACGAGCGTGTCGAGCGCCTGGAGCGTCTCCTCGATGGGCGTGTGATGGTCCCATGCGTGCAACCAGTAGAGGTCGATATAGTCCGTCTGCAGCCGGCGGAGTGATTCGTTGCAGGCCGCGAGCACGGACTTGCGGTTGGCTCCTCCGCCGTTTGGGTCACTTGGGTACATGTTGGTGAAGAACTTGGTGGCGATGACAAGCCGGTCGCGCTTGCCTGGGTGACGTCCCAGATAGTCCCCGATGATTTTCTCCGAATGACCGAGGGTGTACATATTCGCCGTGTCGACGAAGTTTCCCCCGCGCTCCAGGTAGCGGTCTAGAATCGCCTCGGAGTCCTTGACGCTCGAGCCCCAGCCGAGGTCCTCGCCGAAGGTCATCGCGCCCAAGCACAGAGGGCTCACGCGGAGTCCGGATCGGCCCAACGTCACGTATTGATTTAGCGACATGTCACTTATTCTCCCGTTGGCAAATTGCCTGTTTGTAGTCGGTAGGTAACGCTACCTGCCGCAACGCGCATCGCTCTCTTCTGGTGTCGACGCCTGGCGGCTTGCTTCGCGATGACAGATAGGCCCTGTTGCCCGAGCGCCGCCGGGCCTGGAGCCAAAGGCATCCTCCAATCTTGAGCAGTGCCTTGTGATGACCGATGCTGACACTCGTGGACAAGGAAGCAATCCGACAGCCAGGGCAAGGTGTGCGCCCACAGCGATGCGGTCTCTTTGTCGAGGCTTATCTCTTGCTGTCGGCGGCAGGAATGCTTTGCACGCCGGGGCTTACCTTTCTGGGTCGTGAGGCCGGAGCGTTTCGAAATCTACAGACGGGCTTAGCTCCACTGTTGTTTGTGCTGCTCGCCATTACGGGAGGTCTCAGGCAGCCACTCGAAGGCATTATTGTTCGGCGGCGCCCAATTGTGCTGTTTGCAGCTGCCGCAACTGCATGGCTTCTAGCCCAGCAATTGTCGCAATACCTCGCATTCTACACGAACGCTACAGATTTCAGCATCTTCGACTGGATGCTCTACAACACCAATCATGGGCGTTTCATGTACTCTCCCATATATGGTTTGAATCATTTGGGAGTTCACCAAACCTGGATCCTGCTGGCATTCGTTCCTCTTCATCGACTGTTTGAGAGTCACTACCTGCTGCTTTTGGCAGGCGCGATCGTGGCCGCTGGTGGAATGCTGCCCTTGTGGCGCCTCGCTCGGCATTTTACGAACAACAACTGTATCGCCGCGCTACTTTGTGCGGGCTACATCACCAGCCCTTGGGTGGCCCAACTTGTCGATGGGGGTTTTCGTCCTGAGGTGTTCTTCCCCGTCGTCGGCCTTACCCTCGTTTGGGGTTGGCTGACTGAGCAACCTCGCATCTGGATTCCCGCGCTGCTGTTATTCGTCGCCATCAAGGAGGACGCACCGACCTATGCGGGTGGCCTGGCGTTTTCCGCGCTCGTTTTTGAGCCTCGGCGCAGAGGGGCCGCACTGTTCATCATTGGGCTGTGCGCGCTCGTCTTTTTCTTAGACCTGGCGGTGGCGCGCCCAATCTTTCTCCAATCGACCGGTTCTGCTGAGCCCGGCTATGTTCAACACTGGGGCCGGTATGGTGCATCGACTGGAGAGATCATCCGGAATGTCGCGCTGTCGCCTCTACAAGTGGCGAGGGACGTACTGACTTCGCAGTGGTATCGCCTGTTCGCTCCGGTACTACTATTGCCGTTGCTATCGAAGCGTGCATTCGTTGCCATGCTGCCTATCTTCGTTGTCTTTGGCACCTCGGCAAACCTCCGCTCGTATGCCGGTTACACCATTGCCGCGATGCTGCCGTTCTTCTTCTGGGGCTGGCTGGAGACACTGTCACGGATTTCCAAACTCCGAATGGCGCCGGCGCTTTCCCTCTTCACGCTGCTCTTATTTCCACTCGTTGGAGGTGCATACGTTCACATCGAACGCCCTGCTTTCGAGGCGCTGGCGGCGTGGCCGGAGGTGGTGGGGCGCATACAGAATTTGAAAGGCCCGGTTTGCGCTCAGCTCTGCATTTTTCCGCATCTACCCTATTCTCTCGATGCCCGGGAGCTGGCCCCCGGTTGCGTGGAGGGACCAGACGCGGTAGGCGTGATGAACGCGAGATTCGATCCATTCCCGTTTGATGACAATAAGCTTCGGCAAGTCATTGCCGATGCGATGAAAAGTGGGGGCGAGCGGCTACGAGGAGAGTTTGTCCTGGTGCGGTGGACCATGGACCTACGCCAGCGCGGCCGAACGCGTGTCGCCGGAATGATGGTCGAGCGCCACAACGATTGAACACGTGGTTCATCGACAGCTGGCCAATGAAGAGAAGGCAGTCGCGGATCCGCTGATCACTCCAGAACTAATCCAGACGTAATACGAGGGTCGCTCCTGGAGGTTCCTGGCCGTCAGTAAACTGTGACCACTTGATAAATTCCATCTGCTGGGGGACTAGGATTCGAACCTAGATAGCCAGATCCAGAGCGCCGCGTATGTTGGAACTATCCCCTCGGAGAATGCATGCTAGAGAGGCTCTTGATGTAGTTTTGATGTAATCGAGCGGAGACCCATATGAACCGGTGGACTTGGAAAAAGGACCCGCGCTGGGAAGGCGGGCAGATTCGCGTCGGCCCCGACGGGACGCACTATCCGTACATTCAGCGCATGATCAATTCCCTCCGGTTCGCGCTTCAGCTTGCCCCCGAGGACCCCGAAAGCCTGCGCTACCTCGAAGACGCCAAGCTCGAACTGAAGCTCTTCATGCGCGACCCCATCGGGTACAAGCGTGCCCACGACGTCAAGATGGGCAGGCTCAGCGGCACAGCGGTCATCTGCCAGGCAAGTCTCCAAAAGTACGTAGACGATCTTTGCGACAGAGGCCGAAACCGCCACCACATCAAAAATTACGTTCGTCACCTTGGCGCCTGGGGCCAGGCCTTTGGCGGCAAGGACTTACGGTTCATCTCGCCTGCGCAGTTGGAGGGGTACCGCTGGCCAACCGCGATGAACGCCCGAAGACGCGCGCTACGGGCCTTTTGCAATTGGCTGATCCGACGGGAGCAGCTTCGCATCGAGGAAAGCCCTACCCGGCGACTCGAAATTCCCAAAGAGCGCAAGGCCAAGGCGAGCAAGCGCATGGGATATTCCACCGCCCACGTCGAACGCTTCTACGCCGCGGTGCGGTCCCAGGACATCCGCGACGTTCTTTTGATGCGCGCCAAATACGGGGTCCATCATACCGACCTCGCCCGGCTCATCGAGGGTGGCACCGTGAAGGAAATCCATCACCCTTGCGGAATCGCCGCTGTGGTGGCTTTCATCCACAAGAGCGGCGATGAGCACAAGCTTTCTATCGACGTGCAGGCCCTGGCCGCGGTGCGTCGGCTCCAGAAGCGCGGATTTGTCCCGTCGAAGGATTGGGTGCTCAAGCTCTGCCATAAGACGGCCGAGCAAAACGGCATCCCTATGGTGCTCCCGGAGGAGCTTCGCCATTCGTTTGCCTCCTGGATGGAGGAGGGCGGCAAAAAGGTAACACGCCAGGGCTCAGGCCTTTCCCGCGCCGAAATCGGTGCCCTGATGGGCCACAAGAGCCTTGCCATGGTCGACCGCTACATCGACCTCGACGTACCGCCGATGGCTGTTGCGCCCGTTCATCTGGTCCACCCGAAAGACCCCCCGATACGTGACGAGACTCGGCGCAGGCCCCGCCTGGTTGCGCTGTAAGAATCGAGGGCCACTGCTGCACGACGGGACTTCGCGAGAATGGAAGCCGGAATTCAGCGGCGCTACTTGACGCTGTTGGAGGGAATCCCTGTTGGTAGCCGGCTCGGTAGTCACCGTCACCCCCACGATGGCCTATTCCTAGTCGTGAACCTCTACGCTGCTGAAGATCGGCAGGTCCGAGCCTAGATGGGAACTCCGCGAAGAACTGCGCCGCTCCTTCGCGACCTGGATGCAGGAGGGAGGGGAGGTCATCACCCGGTCCGGGCGCGGTGTGGCGCACCCCATGATTGCCGCGATCATGGGCCACTGGTCCATGTCGATGGTGGATCGCTACATCGACAGCGCGGTTCCTCCGATGGCCAAAGTACCAATTAATCTGTTCCATCCCGAAGATCCGATCCTCCCCGCCTCCAAGCAAGTGAAGCGCCGGCTCGTTGCCGTCAGATGAAGAGGAAAGTCCAACCACCCTCGCAGTTTGGGACCCCGCCGCCGCGTCCGTTTGACATCGCCGGCCAAACGCCTAGAGTACCCGTCAGCCAGGTCACCGGCTGATCCAGCGCCCGGATCGTTCAGCAAAGATTTTCGGTGCTGCGATGGATCAGACGCGCGAGACGGCAGACAAGCGAACGAGTTCAAACGGTCATTCTTCTTCTCGCCGGAGCTCGCGGCCGAGGCGAACGTTCCCGAGTGGGCTGCCCTCTCTGAAAGCTGAAGTCACTCTGATTCGCGAGGACACCGCGCATGAACTCATTGTGGCGATCAAGGAGCTGACTGAGGAGATCCGCTCGCGCGGAAGGGCGGACGCAATCTCTGTGACTGTGAAGCAGGCGGGCGACCGATTAGCCTGCAGCGAAAGTCGCGTCTATGAACTTCTTAAGGTAGGCGCGCTGCAGCACGCGCCCTCCTTCGGTCGTGGCACAATGATTCTTGCAGTCAGTGTAGAGAGCCTGGCCCGCGAAGGCATACCCCAGAGACTCGCCTCGGGTCGGCGGAGCAAACCGGAGTTCAAAATCGGAAAAATCACTGTGAAATGATGATCCAGAAAACCCTCACTCGCCGTTTGGCGGACGCCATCTCTCCGGTGACAAAGGTCTTGTCGCAGTTCCCTGCAAACTCGCCATCCTCAAGCGCCCACAGCACTTCAAGCACGTGCCTCCTCGAGCAGACCAGCCCTGTCGCTAAATCAACGTCTGAGACACTCGCCGAAAATGGTGCCCGGACTTCTGGCGTGTCGACTGCGTCCCAAACTAGACCGTGGACTTTCTCCGACAAACTGCCGGAAGTATCGAGTCAGCATCGTCGAGGCGCGACTGTGGTTGTGTCATTAAGGGACGGTTAAAGCCAATTGTGCCACCTATGGTAACCACGCGCGATCATCGTAGGAACATGAAGCGTTTGAACTGCGCCAGCTTGAACCGATCGAACGGCCAATTCTTCTCTCTGAAGAACTCGGTCCAGCAAGTCACGTAAAGGAGGGATCCAGCGATGCAATCTCGAAATGGGCTGGTACTTCCCGCGGCCGTTTCTCTGATCGCCTGTGGCTCGGCTCCGGGCGTCACCGCGAGCCGACAGCGCTTTTCGAACCGCCCCTCAGCCCAACGGGTCAGTTTGGACCATCAACTCCCCGGTCCCCGAACCTTTCGGGGTAGGCCGGGGCGCGGTGGTCGCTTCCGCCGGTGGCTCGCCGAAGAACGACCGACCGGGTGTTGCGAGAGACAGCGCTTCGGAACGGGTGACCTTGAACTCTATATTGCCACGGAGAGGGAACTGGAGCCCGTGAAGCCGATCATTGAACGGGCCGGGGTATGATCTCAATAAGAGTCATGGCTGAATTCGGCCGTTGGACCTTTCTTCGAGTCGATGACAAGGAAATGGATAAGGCCAACTGGGAATTTTGCGAACGCCAGGGCTGCGGTGAGCAAATTCGCTACGTTCACGTGTGCCAAATCGAAGGTGAGCAGAAGGAGTGGCGGATCGGAAGCACGTGCGGCCCCGCCCTGATGAACGCCGCTGAAGAGATCTGGGTTAGGGCAGTCAAGGACGCGACCCAGAATCTGAAGCTCCTGCATCGCCTTCGTCGGCTCCTTCCTCTGGAGGAAGGCCCCCAGAAAGGGCGACTGTACCGAGACAAGGGTGAATGGGTTACCGAGGGCATCAATTCCCTAACTGAGGGACGCGGGTTTAGACACCAACAACTCCGAATCCTACAGAACAGGACTCGACTTGCTGAGAAGCATCACGGTCTGCCCGCCATGAAGTTTGGGCCTGGAAATTGAACTAGGAGCCTTCCCATGTGCTATCCCTTTCGACGGAACCTCGCAGTCGCCACACGGTCAGCGTAACGCGAGCACAGCTGCCGCCTTAAAGAAGCTCAGCCCAAGGCTCGAGGCCCTTTGCCCGTCGATTTGCGATATCACCTTGGAGTCGATGCGCTCGACAAGCTCGGCCAGGCGCCGCACTTCCGCTCGCGTCCTGTGCTCTTCCAATGTACTGGCGGCCCTGGTTCGTCCCACGACGACATCCAACGGCAAGCCGAGCGCATCAGCGAGGCTGACCGCGGAATTCCGCCTTCGGCATGGGCGCGTTGCTCCTCGCGAGTCAGCAGTTTTTGGAATGGCTCAAGGAACACCTTCAGTCGTCCTGCAATCTCCAGAACATCCTCGGCGGAAAGCTCTCTCTCGGTTTTGTCGGCCACGCGCAATCCTCCTCGCTGCGCAGCAGATCACTAGAGATCGACAGGACAAGTTTTCTACGAAACAAATTCAAACGCGACCCCTATTCATGGTCACAAAGGGAAGACGGGGCGTCTGGATCAGGATGGAGGCACCTTCTCACTCTGCGCAATGCGTGCCATCCGATCAGCCGAGTCGACTCTCACCGAACTCGCACAGTTCAACTAGGGCTCTGCATCAGGTGGGATCCAAAGAAGAGAAAGTGTTGCTTCTAGACTGGGGATTACAAGGCAGTCCTCAAAGATTTCGCCGTCGTCCTTGTCGCTCCGATCATAAGAAAGCCATGAAGAGGCGCTGACATGTTCACGACGGCGAGGCTCTCGCCCTTTGGCGAAGTAGTCGTAGGCCAGGGTGTAGGGGTCGAGTTTCTGCCCACGTTGAACCCAGTGATTGAACTCGGGACCGAGGGCGAACCACTGGATGCGCCCCTCCTTTGCGAAGACCACGGCGCATCGCTCGGGGCACAACTTCACGAATCGGATTGCAGCTCCTTGAAGGCTGACTTGGTACTCCTTGGACAGCCCTCGAATGATGTCGAGATCGGGCCGGCGGACATCGACATGCTTCTTCCAGAGCCGCTCGGGCATCAGGAACTCCGACGCAAAAGCATTGGCTTCACGCTCGATCCCTTGATCGTAGTGCTCCTCAATCGAAGCCTCTTGAAGAAGCTGAAGTTGATTGTGGTCTCGGTGAAGGGCGAAGTGGCCGAGCTCGTGAGCCACGGTCCACCGACGACGACCCTCAAAAGTCACGGATGTGCTAACCGAGATGATCGCCCGATCTCCAAGTCGCGCGAGCCGCCCGACAGCACCGATCATGGGCACGTCGCGGACGAGCGCCCCCATCTCATAGGCGAGCGCTTCAATGGAAGCTTCTGTCGGGCTCTTGATGGTCAGCTCGTCGAAGGCCTTTCGGGCTGCGGCCTCGGCCCGCTGAACGTCGGCATTGTGCCACCCAGAAGCCTTACCTCTCAGAGGCACGACGAATCAGCTCCTCGATCTCGGCAAGCAGCGAGCGCAGCTCGTCGTCATTGGCCCCCTCGAAATTGCGGAAATTGGCACGCAACTCTGGGTAACCGGTCCGGTAGATGTCGAGCTGCTGCCGAAGCTCGGGACCACTCAGATTCGCGTGGCGGTGCTCCAGGCGAGTGAGTTCCTGCTGACGTGCGACTTCAGCTTTCGCAAAGCGCGCTCGGCGTTCCTCGGCTTCATCGGCATCTATGGATTCGAACAACCGCTTCATGCTTGCAACGGGATCGATGCCAGCTTCGGCAAGCACGCCCTTCGCCTCCTCGTCGGTAATTGGTACTTCGTCGTCGAGCCGCTCGAACCGCTCGATAAAGGACCAATCGTCCTTTGAGCCTGGCTTCGTCATTGGTTGCCCTCCTTGTTCTTTCGAGCTTCGACCCGACGCCGCAGCTTGCGCTGGGCCTGATAGACAGCGTCGGCGGTCACGTTCATTTGCTTGGCGATGTTTGCCGGTTTCTCGTGGCCATCCATCATGACTTCCACGAGCTTCAAGAGGATGGGATCGTCTCCCGCTGCCTCGAAGATCGCCCTCACTTGCTCACCCACCTCCTTTGAATGCCCGATGGGCTCCTCTGCGGAGGGGCCCTCATCTTCAAGTTCATCAATCTTCGTGGCTGATCCGTCGGCCGTCGGTTCGTTCAGGGAAGTGGTTGCATTCTCCGGACTCCGAACGGCGGCGTTGACGATGCTCTTCATTGCCCCGACAAGGAAGCCCCAGAGGTCGACCTTCTCAGGATGCCACTGTCGGCCACCGGGGGTGAGGGAACGGAGGACGGCTTCGTGGAGCAGATCCTCGGCGACGCTTTTCCGGTTCATGTCAAAGCGTCTCCTCCAGCCCGAGCGCCGAATGAGCAGTTCGGCTTTGGCCAACAGCCGGGTGTAGATCCCCGGCAGCTCCCTTTTGAGCCTGGCTCGAACCTTCGAGTCCAACCTCCCTCCAGCCTCTCAGACTCTACATGCTGCTGCCCCACCCATTCTTGCCAAAACGGGTCCCATTTGATGCCGGCCCGACTGCTAACCATTGGGAATGACAGGAGTACGAATTTAAGTGGGGGGGCAACGGCAAGAAACAGACCGAGCCCAGCATTTCCTTGTGAGGCCGGAAGGGGGCGTTCTCCCGAGGCCAGAACACGGAGATTCGACGATGGCAGAGCATACCAGCAACAAAGAGCACGAGCACGGCGATGGAGTACCCATCGTCATTGACGACAAACACTACGAGGCCCCCAAGCACCGAATGACTGGGCTTGAATTGAGACAACTTGCAAAGCCGCCCATTGGGCAAGACCGGGACCTGTTTCTTGAGGTCCACGGCAAAGAGGACGACATCAAGGTGGGTAACGACCAGGTCATCGAGTTGAAGCCTGGGATGCATTTCTACTCGGCCCCAGCAACTATCAATCCGGGCGACGGACCTCGGCTTCCTGAGCAAGACGAAAAGTGCCTCAACGAGAAGGGCT
>WNFC01002174.1_pt1 | contig 21029 bp, 17 predicted proteins | sample 5400541 | NCBI WGS metagenome assembly WNFC01 (sample SAMN13153342, study PRJNA577476) | soil metagenome | isolation source: 120 cm saprolite under Douglas fir tree site 2 hole 2 replicate 1 | place: USA:California | collected 2015-04-18
CGATACCGCACCCGCGTCCGATACTGCGGCCGCACCTTCACGTCGCTGAGCTTGATCATGGCCCCCCCCTTGGTTTGGACAGGCTGGACGCCCAGCTGCCTATCAAAGCAAAGGAGGTCAATCTTGAGTAGATACTTCACGGCAACTGCATGGTCCTTGACCACCCCACCGCCCGGCGCTACCCTCCCCAGCACCATGATGAAACGAGCGACCGTCGAGTCCACCGCCGACGCCTATCTGGAGCTGCTGGCCGCGCGCGGAGTGGAGTACTTCTTCGCGAACGCGGGCACCGACTTCGCCCCGCTCATCGAGGCCTACGCACGCCGCAGCGCGCAGGGCCAGGCGAGCCCCCGCCCCATCACGGTGCCGCACGAGGTGCCGGCGGTGGCGATGGCGCACGGCTACACCATGGTCACCGGCCGGGCCCAGGTGGTGATGGTCCACGTCATCGTGGGCGCGGGCAACGCGGCGGGCGGGGTGATCAACGCGGCGCGCTCCAACGTGCCGATGCTCTTCTCGGCCGGGCGCAACCCGATCACCGAGGCGGGCGACGCGGGGAGCCGCGACCGGCCCATCCACTGGGCGCAGGAGGCGTTCGACCAGGCGGGCATGCTGCGCGAGTTCGTCAAGTGGGACTACGAGCTGAAGCGCTTCGACCAGCTCGAGACGGTGGTGGACCGCGCGCTGACCCTGGCCCAGTCCGAGCCGCGCGGCCCGGTCTACCTCACCCTGCCGCGCGAGGTGCTGGCCGAGCGGCACGACGCCATCGAGTACGCCGACCCCGCGCGAGCGGTGATACCGGCGGCCACCCTGCCGGACCCGGTCGCGGTGGACCAGGTGGCGGCGATGCTCGCCGCCGCGCGCAACCCGATCATCATCACCAAGGCGGTGGGGCGCGACCCGGCCGCGGTGCCGGCCCTGGTCCGCCTCGCGGAGACGCTGGGCGCGCCGGTGTTCGACCAGTTCCACACCTACGTGAACTTCCCCCAGGACCACGCGCTCCACGGCGGCTTCGAGGCTGCGCCGCACCTGGAGGAGGCGGATGCGCTCCTCGTCGTCGAGTCCGACGTGCCGTGGTTCCCGCAGATGAAGCGGCCGAAGCCGGAGACCCGCGTCATACACGTGGGGGTGGACCCGCTCTTCTCGCGCTACCCGGTGCGGGGCTTCCCGGCCGACGCGGCGCTGGCCGGCACGCCGCGGCTGACCCTGGCCGCGCTGGCCGACGCGGTTGCCCGGCGAGTGGAAGCGGCGACGGTGGCGGAGCGGCGGCAGCGGTGGACCACCGCGGGCGCCCGGCGGCGCGAGGCGGCGGCCGCGAAAGGCCAGGCGCTGCGCGGCGACGTGCCGATCGACATGCTCTGGCTCTCGCGCGCGATCGGCGAGGTGGTCGACGACCGGACCATCGTGGTCAACGAGTACGACCTGGACGCCACCCAGTGCACGTTCACCCGGCCGGGGAGCTACTTCGGGGCGCCGCCGTCGGGCGGGCTCGGCTGGGGGCTCGGGGCCGCGCTGGGGGCCAAGCTGGCCTCACCCGACTCCAGCGTGATCTGCTGCGTGGGCGACGGGGCCTACATCTTCGGCTCGCCGACTGCGTCCCACTTCGTCTCGCGCGCCTACAACCTGCCGGTGCTGTTCGTGGTCTTCAACAACCGCACCTGGAACGCGGTGAAGCGCGCGGTGCAGACCTACGCCCGCGACGGCTGGGCCGTCCGCACCGACGCGATGCCGCTCACCGCGCTCGAGCCCTCGCCCGACTACGAGATGCTCTGCCGGGCCTCGGGCGGTCACGGCGAGAAGGTGGAAGACCCCGCCGCGCTGCCGGACGCGCTGCGCCGCGGGCTCCGCATCGTGAAGGACGAGAAGCGGCAGGTCGTGCTCAACGTGATCTGCAAGAAACCGTGAAGATCCTCGCCTCGGGGCCCAGCGGTCCGCCCGGCGAGCTCGACCCGCTCCGCGCGGGCGGCCACGAGATCGTCATCGGCCGCCCGCTCGACCAGCCCGGGCGCGCGGCGTACACGGACGTCGAGCTGGGCGCGGCGGCGCGCGACTGCCACGTCATCCTCGCCTCGCACCTCGACGCGATCACTCGCGGCGTGATGGATGCGGCCCCGTCGCTCCGGCTCGTCATCGTGCCCTTCATCGGCACCGACAAGATCGACATCCGGGCCGCCTCCGCCGTCGGGGTCCTGGTGGCCAACAGCCCGACCCCGGAGAACTTCATCGCGGTGGCCGAGGCCACCATCGCGCTGACCCTGCTGCTGCAGAAGCGCATCAAGCACAACGAGGCCAAGCTGCGCCGCGGGGAGTGGGCGCAGCGCGGCGACCGCGGCGAGTTCCTCTTCGGCAAGACGGTGGGGCTGGTCGGGCTCGGGCGCGTGGGCTCGCACGTGGCGCGGCGACTCGTGAACTGGGACGTGCGGCTGGTGGCGTCCGACCCCTACGTCTCCGAGGAGCGCGCGCAGTCGCTCGGGGCCACCCTCGTCGACCTGCCGACCCTGCTGGCCGAGAGCGACGTGGTGTCGCTCCACGCCTCGCTCACCGACGAGACCCGCCTGCTGATCGGCGAGAAGGCCCTGCGCGCGATGAAGCCCACCGCGATCCTGATCAACACCGCGCGGGGCGAGATCGCGGACGAGGAGGCGGTGGCCCGCGCGCTCGGCGAGGGCTGGATCGCGGGGGCCGCGCTCGACGCCTTCACCCGCGAGCCCCTGCCCGCGGCGAGCCCGCTGCGCGCGGTCGACCCTTCGCGCCTGATCCTGACGCCCCACAACGTGAGCCACAGCGAGGCGGGGCGCCGGGCGAACCTCGCGCTCGCCCTCGAGCAGATCCTGGCCGCGGGCCGCGGCGAGCCGCCCGCCCACTGCGTCAACCCGGACGCGATCCCGCGCTGGAGGACCCGATGAGCCCGACCGCCTACTCCATCATCGACGCCGACGGGCACGTGACCGAGTCCCTCGAGCAGGTGGCCAGGTATCTCGACGCCCCGTACAACCAGCGCCCGCCGACCTTCCCGTTCTATCCGTGGGACGGCTGGGACCGGCGGATGCTCGGCACCCTCGGCGACAACGCGGGCACCGCGGAGGCGTGGCTGCGCGCGCTCGACCGCGGCGGGATGGAGCAGACCGTGCTCTACCCGACGCTCGGGCTCTTTCTCTCGTTTCTCAAGGACCGCGAGTGGGCGGTGGCCCTCTGCCGCGCCTACAACACGTTCCTCCACGAGGAGTTCGTCAAGCAGAGCCCGCGTCTGCACGCGGTCGCGCTGCTGCCGGTGCAGGACCCCGAGGCGGCCGCGCGCGAGCTGCGGCGCGCGGTGACCGAGCTCGGCCTGGTGGGCGCGATGCTGGCCGCCGACGGCAGCCACCTTCTGGGGGACGCGCGCTTCCTGCCGATCTACGAGGAGGCCGACCGGCTCGACGTGATGCTGGGCGTGCACGCCTCCGGCTCGCACCTGGGCGGCGGGGGCCTCGAGCTGTTCCCGCGCTTCATCCAGGCCCACACCTGCTCCCACGCCTTCGGCCAGATGCGGCAGATCACCTCGATGATCTTCGAGGGCATCCCGGAGCGCTTCCCGCGCCTGCGCATCGCGTACCTGGAGGCGGGCTGCGGCTGGGCCCCCTACTGGATGGAGCGGATGGACGACGAGTACGCCAAGCGCGCGGCGGAGGCGCCGGCCCTCAAGCGGAAGCCCAGCGACTATGTGCGAAGCGGGTCCATCTTCTTCTCCTGCGAGGCCGACGAGTGGCTGCTGCCCCAGGCGCTGAAGCTGGTGGGCGAGAACCAGATCGTCTACGCCTCCGACTTCCCGCACTGGGATCACAGCTATCCCGCCTCGCTCGACGAGATCCGGGAGCGCGGCGACATCACCGACGTCCAGAAGAGGAAGCTCTTCGCCGACAACGCGCGGAGGCTCTACGGCCTCAAGGGATGAGGCGGGGGCGTCCGCCCCGGCCGTAGCCCTCGTCGGCGCGCGCAAGCGCTACGGGGTAGTCGAAGCGCTGCGCGGCGTCGATCTCGTCATCCGGCGCGGCGAGGTCGTCGCGATGCTCGGCCCCAACGGGGCGGGCAAGACCACCTCGATCAGCCTCATGCTCGGGCTGCGCCAGCCGACCGCGGGCCAGGTGCGCCTCTTCGGGCTGCCGCCCACCGACCGGCGGGCGCGGAGCCGCTGCGGGGTCATGCTGCAGGAGTCGGGCACCACCTCGGTGCTCACGGTGGCCGAGATCGTCGACGTCTTCCGCGTCTACTACCCCGTCCCGCTGCCGGCCGCGCAGGCGATCGCGATGGCCGGGCTCACGGAGCAGGCCGCGGTGCGGATCGGCACGCTCTCGGGCGGTCAACGGCAGCGGCTCTACTTCGCGCTCGCGATCTGCGGCGATCCCGACATCCTCTTCCTCGACGAGCCCACCGTGGGGATGGACGTGGAGGCCCGCCGGGCCTTCGTGACCAGCATCCAGACCCTGGCCGCGGCGGGCAAGACCATCGTGTTCACCAGCCACTACCTGCGCGAAGCGGAGGAGCTCGCCCGGCGAATCATCGTGATCGACCGCGGCACCGTGATCGCGGACGCGAGCCCGCAGGAGCTGAAATCGCGCGTGCCGGGCAAGAAGATCACCCTGGTCGCGGGGCGGCCGTTCACCGGCAAGGACCTGGAGGGCCTGCCGGCCAGCGTGATCAGCGCCACCGGGGAGCGCGCGAGCCTGCTCAGCAACGAGCCGGCCGCGGTGCTGCGCGAGCTGTTCCGTCGGGGGGTGGACGTGGTGGACCTGGAGGTGACCGGCGCGGACCTGGAGGAGGCGTTCCTCGCCCTCACCCGGCGCGCGGAGGCGGCCGCCCGGTGAGCGCGGGCCCGAGGCCGGAGGTCGCGCCGCTCGGGCGCATGCTGCTGGTGCAGGCGCGGAGCGAGATGCGGATGCGCTGGCGCATCCCCGCGTTCAGCGTGACCATCGTCGCGCTGCCGGTGCTGTTCTTCACCTTCTTCGGCCTGCCCTACGTCAAGCAGACCCTGCCCAACGGCATCAACCTGGGCGCGTACCTGATCGCCTCGTTCGCGGCCTACAGCGTGGGGAGCGTGATGGTCTTCGGATTCGGCATCGGGGTCGCCACCGAGCGCGGGCTCAAGGTCGACGTGCTGATGCGCGCGACCCCGCTGCCGCCGGTGATCGCGATCCTGGCCAAGGTGGTGAACGCGCTGGCCTACGCGCTGCTCTCGCTGATCGTGCTGATCGTCTACGGGGTGGTCGTGGGCGGCATCCGGCAGGATCTGCTCGTGTGGCTCGACATGATCGCGCGGCTGCTGGCCGGCTCGGTTCCGTTCATCGCGCTGGGCTTCGCCATCGGCTACACGTGCGGGCCCAACGTGGCGCCCGCGGCGGCGAACCTGGTGTACCTGCCGCTCTCGTTCGCCTCGGGCCTCTTCCTGCCGCTCTCGCAGCTACCCGGCTTCGTGCGAACCGTGGCGCCGTACCTGCCCGCCTATCACTACGGCCAGCTCGCCTGGAGCGCGGTGGGCGCCGGCACCGAGCCCATGGCGGTGAGCCTCGCCTGGCTCGCCGGCTACACGGTGGTCTTCCTCGCGATCGCCTTCCGCGCCTACCGCCGCGAAGAATCCCGCAAGTTCGGCTAGACGGGGTCAGGTCTTACATTCCGACATTTCCGCGCGCTGTGCCCGTGCCGCGCGCCGGAAAAATGTCGGAATGTAAGACCTGACCCCAAGCTAGGCGGTGGCCTTCTTCTCGCGGAGGTTCTTGATCTCGGCGGCGGAGTAGCCGAGGTCGGCGAGGATGGCGTCGGTGTGCTCGCCGCGGAGGGGCGCGGCACGGCGTACGCCGGGGGACATGCGCGAGAAGTGGAGCGGGGTGCCGACGACCGGGATCTCGCCCAGCTTGGGATGGGTCACCCGCTGCACGATGCCGCGCTCGGCGGTCTGCGGGTCGTTCATCACCTGGTCCACCGTGTTGACCGGGGTGGCCGGCACGTCGGCCTCCTCGAGGCGCTTGAGCAGGGGCTCGCGGTCGAGCCCACCGATCGTCGTCTCGAGGATGCCTTCCAGCTCCGCGCGATTGGCCACTCGCCCCTGGTTCTTCTGGAAGCGGGGGTCGGCGGCCAGGTCGCTCAGGTCGAGGGCCTTGGCGAGCTTCTGCCAGAACCGGTCGTTGGCCGCCGCGATGAAGATCCACTGCCCGTCGCGGCACTTGAAGTTGCGATAGGGCGAGAGTGATGGGTGCCCCGACCCGAGCGCGCGCGGCAGCGCGCCGGTGAGCAGGTAGCCCTCGGCGTGGAACGCGAGCAGGCTCACCGCGGTCTCGAGCAGCGAGCCGTCGACCCGCTGGCCCAGGCCGGTGCGCTGGCGCTGGATGATCGCGTTGGAGACGCCGAGCGCGCACAGGATGCCGGTGGTCAGGTCGAGGAACGACACCCCCGCCCGCACCGGCTGACCGCCCGGCTCGCCGGTGATGGACATGATGCCGCTGAAGGCCTGCATCAGCGCCTCGTAGCCCGGACTGTCCTTGCGCGGCCCGGTGCGCCCGAAGGCGGAGACCGAGCAGTAGATGAGCCGCGGGTTGATCTGCGACAGCACGTCGTAGCCGAGCCCGAACGACTCCATGGTCCCGGTGCGGAAGTTCTCGATGACCACGTCCGCGTCCTTCACCAGCCGCTTGACCACCTCCACCGCCTCCGGCGTCTTCAGATCCAGCGCGATGCCGCGCTTGTTCCGGTTGAAGAGCAGGTACGCGGCGGCTTCCCCGTCCTTGTGGGGCGGCCAGGTGCGCGACTCGTCGCCCGGCCCGGTGTCCTCCACCTTGACGACGTCCGCGCCCAGGTCGGCCAGCAGCGCGCCGCACCAGGGGCCGGCGATGACGCGGGACAGATCGACGACGCGGATGCCGTCGAGGGAGAGCGACGAGGTCGGGAAGGGTGTGGTCATGGCGCGTACTATACCGCCGCTGGCGGTGTATATTCACCTCCCGCCAGACCATCAGAGCCAGACCATCCGAGGAGGGTGAGCCAATGGAGCTCTACGACGTGATGACGACCACGTTCTCGGGCCGCGACTTCACCGACGAGCCGCTGCCCGACGAGACCCTGTTCCGCATCCTCGACCGCGCGCGCTTCGCCCCGAGCGGCGGCAACCGCCAGGGCTGGAAGGTGATCGTGGTGCGCGACCGCAAGACCCGCGAGGGCCTGGCCGCCGCCACCGAGCCCGCGGCCAAGCGCTACGCGGCGCAGGTGCAGGTCGGCGAGAGCCCGTGGAACACCATCGACCGCACCCGCGTGGACGCGGCCACCATCGAGCGGACCCCGCCGCCCGCGCGCCTGATCGAGCCGGTGCTCAAGGCCGCGGTGGTGCTGGTGATCGGGGTGGACCTCAAGGTGGTGGCCTCGATGGACTCCGAGCTCGACCGCGTCGGGGTCATCAGCGGGGCCTCCATCTATCCGTTCGCGTGGAACATCCTGCTCGCCGCACGCCACGAGGGCTTTGCCGGCACGATCACGACCCTGGCCGCGGCCCAGGAGCCCGCGGTGCAGGCGCTGCTCGGCCTGCCGTCGCACGTGGCGCTCGCCGCGGTGATGCCGCTCGGCCGGCCGGTGAAGCGTCTCACCCGCCTCAAGCGCAAGCCGGTGGAGGAGTTCGCGATGCTTGAGCGCTGGAACGGATCGCCCCTTCGCGGCTCAGCGTGAGTCGGGCGGTCTGCCGTCGGTGAGGATTTCGAGGATGCGCTCGCCGGTGATCTCGCCCGGGATCAGCACGTGGTCGGCGCCGGCGCGCAGCAGGTCGACCGCGTCGCTCTTCTCCTCGCCGGTCATCACGATGATCGCCCGGGGCGCCAGGCGGCGCAGGTTGCCGACCAGGCGCCGGGTGCTGATCCCCTTGAGGAAGGTGTCCGAGATCGTCGTCACCACGACGCGCGCCTCCTCGATGCCGAGGTGCTCGAGGGCGTCGGGATTGGCGAGATCGCCGTACTCCCACCGGAAGCCCCGCGCCATCACCCCGTGGGCCCGATTGGCGTCGTAGTCGATGAGGGTGATGCGCGCCTTCATGTCGGGGACCTGCGCCTCCACCAGGTCGAGCACCGCCTGCGCGATGCGGAAGTGCCCGAGCAGCACGATCTCGGGGGCCCCGCGCGCCGGGCCCGCGACCGGCGCGGCCACCGCGACCCCTCGCCCGAAGGGTCGCACGAGCACCCGCGCGATGTGGTCGTTCCAGGTGATCAGGTAGGGGGCGAGGAGGGAGGTCAGGATCATCGCGGTCAGCACCACCGCGCTCGCGTGCTCCGACACGTGGCCGTACCCGGCCCCGAGGGTGAGGATGACGAGCGAGAACTCGCTGATCTGGGCCAGGTTGAGCGCGGTCACCGTCCCCGCGTAGAGGCCGTTGCCCAGTAGGCGCGCGGTGGGAACCACCGACACGAGCCGGCTCGCGATCACGAACAGCACGATGAGCAGCGCCTGGCCGAGCACGTCCCCGGTCGGGACGGGCACCTTCATGCCGAGCGCCACGAAGAACAGGGTGACGAAGAAGTCGCGCACCCCGGTGACCTTGGAGATCACGTCGGAGCCGTAGGGGAAGGCGGAGATGCTCACCCCCGCGATCAGCGCTCCCATCTCCCGCGACAGGCCGAGCTGGTCCGCGAAGCCCGCGATCCCGAAACACCACGCCACCGAGGAGATCAGCACCAGCTCCGGACGGCTCGCCGAGATCTCCAGCAGCGGGGCCAGGATGAACCGGCTGGCCAGGAACGCGACGCCCACCAGCACCGCGCCCCCCGCGATGGACTGGGCGATGCGCAGCACGCCCGGCTCGGCCAGGCTCGGCTGCACCGCCATGAAGAGGATGGCCCAGATGTCCTGCACCACCAGCACGCCCAGGGTGAGCCGCCCGGACAGGATCTTGAGCTCGAACTTCTCGCGTAGCAGCTTGACCACGATCAGGGTCGAGCTGAGCGAGATCACGATCGCGAGATAGACGAGGTCGAAGCGGCCGCCCCCCACCCGGTAGCCGAGCCACGAGAAGAAGGCGGCCCCGAGCAGCGCGTTGATGACGAACTGGCCGACCCCCAGCGCGAGCATCGAGCGGCCGAGGCGCCGGAGCTCGCGCAGGTCGATCTCGAGCCCGATGATGAACAGGAGCAGAATGAGGCCGATCTCGGAGATGAGCTCGATGCTCTCGGCGTCGCTGACGAGGCCGAAGCCCATCTGGGAGCTGAGCAGGATGCCGCCCGCGATGTAGCCCAGGAGGAGCGGCTGCCGGAGCAGGCGGGCGGCGTGACCGAGCACCGCGGCGAAGATGATGCCGAGGGCGATGTCGCGCAGCAGGGTCACGTCGTGAACCACCGGTCGCCCGCCCCTCCGTCTTGCGATAGAATCGGTCGCCGTATCCTAACCAACTTTCCCGACCCGGAGGAGGATCTCGTGGAGCAGCGTACACTCGGCAAGAGCGCACTGGCCGTCTCGGCCATCGGACTCGGGTGCATGTCCATGTCCAACGTCTACGGCAAGGGCGACGACGCGGAGTCCATCGCGGTCGTCCACCGCGCCCTCGACCTGGGCGTCAACTTCCTGGACTCCTCCGACATGTACGGCTGGGGGCAGAACGAGGAGCTGCTGGGCCGGGCCCTCCGGGGCAAGCGCGACGGGGTGGTGCTGGCCACCAAGTTCGGCAACCTGCGGAAGCCGGACGGCACCGCCGGGGTCAACGGCCGGCCTGAGTACGTGCCGCAGGCCTGCGAGGCGAGCCTCAAGCGGCTGGGCGTCGACAGCATCGACCTCTACTACCAGCACCGGGTGGATCCGGGCGTGCCCATCGAGGACACCGTCGGCGCCATGTCCCGGCTGGTCGAGCAGGGCAAGGTGCGGTACCTCGGCCTCTCCGAGGCTTCCCCGGCCACCGTGCGCCGCGCCCACGCGGTGCATCCGATCACCGCGCTCCAGTCCGAGTTCTCTCTGCTCTACCGGGTCGAGGCGGAGGAGACCCTGCCCGTTCTCCGCGAGCTGGGCATCTCGTTCGTTGCCTACTCCCCGCTCGGCCGCAGCCTCCTGACCGGGAGCACCCGCACCGCGGCCGAGATCCCGGCCGACGACCGTCGGCGGGATCACCCCCGCTTCCAGGACGAGAACCTCCAGAAGAACCTAGATCTGCTGAAGCCGCTGCTCGACATGGCGAAGCAGAAGGGCTGCACCCCGGGCCAGCTCGCGCTGGCCTGGCTGCTCGCGCGCGGGCGCGACATCGTGCCGATCCCGGGGACCAAGCGGAAGGCCCGCCTCGACGAGAACGCGGCCGCCGCCGCGGTGCCGATCACCCCGGCGGAGGTCGCGGCGCTCCAGGACGCGGTGCCCGCCGGCGCCGCCGCCGGCACCCGCTACCCGGGACCCGCCATGAAGTCGGTCTACATCTAGGCCGGCGCGGGCGTGGGCGACTGGCTCGAGACCTATCGCGGAACCGTCTTCCGCTGGGAGGTGGATCACAACGACCACTTCACGGTGGCGTACTACTTCGCCCGCATCGCCGACGCGGGCCTCGGGATGCTCGCCGACCTCGGCCTGAACCCGCTCGACACCCCTACCACCGACTGCTTCGTGCGCTACCAGCGCGAGCTGCGGGTGGGCGACGTGATGCACATGGAGAGCGGGGTGGTCCACGCCGAGCCCGGCGCGCTCGTGCTCGGCCACAAGCTCTTCGACACGGGCGCGGCGGCGCTCTGCACCACCGTGGAGCAGCGGGTGCGCGTGCCCGGCGCGCTTCCGCCCGAGACCGCGCGGCGGCTCGAGGCGCGCCGCGTGGCCTGGGACGGCCCGGCTCGTGAGAGACGGCCCCGTCCGACCGGGCTCGCGGGCTTTCGCGACAGCGCGCGCGACACGGTGAAGCCGGCCGAGCTGGACGTGTCGGGTGGCGCCGCGCTCTCGCACTACATTCACCGCTTCTCGGCCGCCAACAGCCACGCCATCGCCTCGTTCGGCATGACCCCCGCCTACATGCGCGGCGAGCACCGCGGGTTCTCGACCTTCGAGTTCCAGCTCGAGATGGGCGCCCCCCTGCGCGCGGGCGACCTCGTGCGGGTCCGATCCGGCGTCCTGCACGTCGGCAGCTCCTCGCTCCGGCTGCTGCACGTGATGACCCGCGAGCCGGGCGACGAGGTGGTGGCCTCGCTCGAGCAGTCCGGCGTGCACTTCGACCAGGAGGCGCGTCGCCCGGCCCCGCTGCCTCCTCCCCTGCGTGAGCGCGCGCTGGGCCTGCTGCTGTCCACCCCCTGATGCCGCTCGCGCTCGGCCTCTTCTCGATGACCACCGGGCCCTGCTCGCATCCGGAGGGGGCGGCCCGGGTGGCGCGCGCCGCGGAAGCGGCCGGCTTCGATTCGCTCTGGGGCGGCGAGCACGTGGTGCTCCCGGACCCGCAGGCTCCGCCGTCCCCCCTGGCGCCGGAGGACCGCATCACCGATCCGATCGTGGCGCTCGCCTTCCTCGCGGCCCACACCACCCGCATCCGGCTCGGCACCGGCATCATCATCCTGCCCCAGCGCAACCCGCTGGTCCTGGCCAAGCAGCTCGCGACGCTGGACGTCTTCTCCGGCGGCCGCCTGATCTTCGGCGTGGGCGTCGGGTACCTCGAGCCCGAGTTCCGGGCGCTCGGCATTCCGTTCGAGATGCGGGGCCCGATGACCGACGAGTACCTGGCTGCGATGCGGACGATCTGGAGCCAGGAGCGGCCGGCCTACCGCGGGCGCTTCGTGGCCTTCGACAATGTCCAGGCCCATCCCCAGCCGGTCCAGCGGCCGGGTCCGCCGATCGTGGTGGGCGGGCATACGCCCGCTGCGTTCCGCCGCGCGGTGGAGCAGGGGCGAGGCTGGTACGGATTCGCGCTCGACGAGGCGGGCGTGCGACGCTGCCTCGATGGCCTGCGCGACGCCGGCAGCCGCTACGAGCGGCCGGCCGCGCTCGGCCCGCTCGAGATCAGCGTGACGCCGCGCCCCACCCGCGGCGGCGAGGCGATGAACCGCGCGAGCGCCGATCGGTTCGAGGCGCTCGGGGTCCACCGCCTCATCCTCATGCCTCCTCGCTCGCTCGAGGCCGACGGCCTCGCGCGCTTCGTCGAGAAGACCGCCCGCGAGCTGCGCTAGGCTAGTTCGGCCTGGGGCGGCCCCATTCGATCGCGAAGCCCACCGCCGGCCAGCCGGCGGTGTCGTGGTCACCCGCCACGCGGGAGCCCACCGGCGGATTCGGCGCGGTGTAGCCGGCCACGCCGGCCTGGCCCGTGGCGGTCGACCGCGAGAGAGGCTTCATGAACCGCGGCTGCTGCGGCAGCGACTGGCGCTGCGGATAGAGATCACGGTCCGGCAGAGCCGGCGCGACGCGCTCGCGCTCGGCGGGATGGGTCTTGAGATCGAGCGGGTCCGCGGAGGCGCCCGCCGGTAGCATCGCCAGCGGGACGGCGAAGACGAGCAAGGCCACGATAGACAGGATACGCATACGTGTCGTCCTCCTACCTATTGGAGTACGCATGGGGGATGCCGGATGCGGCTCCGCGACAATCGGTAGGGAACCGCAATGGACCCGGGCAGTTACGAGGGCCCCTTTCTTACCGACCGGCCCGCCAGGAGTCGGGAGGAGAAGGACCAACCTGGTAATTCCTACCTCTCCGCTTCCCCCTTTCCGCGGCCCGGCAAGGCGCTTATCATGGCGGCACTTTCACCGCTCACCGAGGAGAGGGCCATGACCGCCATCAGCCAATCCGTCGATCTTGACCGCCGCGGCCGCATCGCGGTGCTCACCGTGAACAACCCGCCGGTCAACGCGCTCAGCCAGCACGTGCGCCAGGGCCTGCGCGATGGACTGAAGCAGGCCGCCGCGGATGCAGGCGTCGCGGCGATCGTGATCACGTGCGCGGGGCGCACGTTCATTGCGGGCGCGGACATCACCGAGTTCGGCAAGCCGCCGAAGGAGCCGGGGCTGCACGAGGTGCTCGACCTCATCGAGGGCTCGCCCAAGCCGGTGGTCGCGGCGATCCACGGCACTGCGCTCGGCGGCGGCCTCGAGGTCACCCTGGCCTGCCACTACCGCGTGGGCGTGAAGGCCGCGCGCTTCGGCCTGCCCGAGGTCAAGCTCGGCCTCCTGCCCGGCGCGGGCGGGACCCAGCGGCTGCCGCGCGTGGTCGGCGTGCCGAAGGCGCTATCGATGATCGTGAGCGGTGATCCGATCGGAGCCGATGAGGCGCTGAAGGCGGGGCTGATCGACGAGATCGTGGACGGCGATCTCACCGCGGCGGGCGTGGCCTTCGCGGAGAAGATCGTCGCCGAGAAGCGGCCGCTCAAGAAGATCCGCGACCTCGACGACAAGATCGCGGCGGTGCGCGGCAAGCCCGAGGTGTTCGCCGAGTTCCGCAAGTCGGTGGCTCGCCAGACCCGTGGCTTCCGGGCGCCCGAGAACTGCATTCGAGCAATTGAAGCGGCGGTTGATCTGCCGTTCGACCAGGGCCTGAAGCGCGAGCGCGAGCTGTTCCAGGAGCTGATGACCTCGCCCGAGTCCAAGGCGCAGCGCTACTTCTTCTTCGCGGAGCGCGAGGCGGCCAAGATCCCCGACGTGCCGGGCGACACCCAGAGCCGGGAGATCAAGAAGGCGGCGGTGCTCGGGGCCGGCACCATGGGGGGCGGGATCGCGATGAACTTCGCCAACGCGGGCATCCCGGTGACGGTGGTGGAGGTGGCCCAGGACGCGCTCGATCGCGGCCTCGGGGTGGTGCGGAAGAACTACGAGGCGACCGCCTCCCGCGGCCGGCTCACCATGCCGGACGTCGAGAAGCGCATGGGCCTGATCTCCGGCACCACCGACTGGTCCAAGATCGCCGACGCGGACATCGTGGTGGAGGCGGTCTTCGAGGAGATGCCGATCAAGAAGGAAGTCTTCGCGAAGATCGACAAGATCTGCAAGCCGGGGGCGGTGCTCGCCTCCAACACCTCCACGCTGGACGTGGACGAGATCGCCTCCGCCACGAAGCGGCCGGAGAGCGTCATCGGCATGCACTTCTTCAGCCCCGCCAACGTGATGCGGCTGCTGGAGGTGGTGCGCGGCGAGAAGTCGGCCAAGGACGTGGTCGCCACCGCGATGAGCGTGGGGCGGCGGATCGCCAAGGTCCCGGTCTGCGTGGGCGTCTGCTACGGCTTCGTGGGCAACCGCATGCTGCACCAGCGCGGCCGCGAGGCCGAGAAGCTCATCCTGGAGGGCGCCCTGCCCCACGAGGTGGACAAGGTCCTCACCGACTTCGGCTTCCCGATGGGCCCGTTCGCGATGGGCGACCTGGCTGGCCTCGACGTGGGCTGGCGCATCCGGAAGGGCAAGGGCGTGAAGTCGGCGGTGGCCGACCGCATCTGCGAGATGGGGCGCTTCGGCCAGAAGACCGGCGCGGGCTATTTCCGCTACGACAAGGGCGACCGCACCCCGATCCCCGATCCGGACGTGGAGAAGATCATCGTCGAGGTCGCGAGCGAGATGGGCATCACCCGGCGGAAGATCGGCGACGACGAGATCCTGGCCCGCCTGCTCTACCCGATGGTGAACGAGGGCGCCAAGATCCTCGAGGAGAAGATCGCGATCCGCGCGAGCGACATCGACGTGATCTGGGTGTACGGCTACGGCTGGCCGGTCTACCGGGGCGGTCCGATGTTCTGGGCGGACCAGGTCGGCCTCAAGACCATGCGCGACCGGATGCAGGAGTGGCGGAAGACGCAGGGCGAGGACTGGAAGCCGGCGCCCCTGCTGGACCGGCTCGCCACCGAAGGCAAGACGTTCACCGGGGCCTGAGGCGATGCGGGCCCTGGTCACGGGAGCGGCGAGCGGGATCGGCCGGGCCACCTGCCTGCGGCTGGCGCGGGACGCCCAGGCGGCCGGGCGCAAGGCGCAGATCGCGGCGGTGGACCTGGGCCCTTCCCCCGCGCTCGACTCGCTCGTGAGGGATCTGGGCAATCTGGGCGCCGGGGCCCTGCCGCTCCACGGCGACATGGCGACGGTCGACGCGCCGGCGCGGGTGGTCGGGGAAGCGGTCGCGCGCTTCGGCGGACTCGATGGCGTCGTGAGCAACGCGGGCGTGAATCGTCCGGGGCCGCTCGTCGGCTACGCGGTCGAGGACTGGGACCGGATGTTCGCGGTGAACACGCGCGCCACCTGGCTGCTCGCCAAGGCGGCGCACGGTGCGCTCGCCGCCGCGCGCGGCGCGATCGTGGCGGTCGCGTCGATGTCCGGCAGCAACGCGCACGCCAACCTCGGCCCCTACGGGCCGAGCAAGGCCGCGCTCATCATGCTGGTGGCGGTGCTCGCGCAGGAATTCGGGCGCGACGGCATCCGAGTCAACAGCCTCTCCCCCGGCATGGTGCGGACCGGCATGACCGAGAAAGTCTACGCCGACCCGACGGTGGCCGCCGCGCGCGACGCGTTGGTGCCGATCGGCCGCGTGGCCACCCCCGAGGACATGGCCGACGTGATCGCGTTTCTGCTCGGCCCCGACGCCCGCTACGTCAACGGCCACGATCTCGTGGTCGACGGCGGCGTGACCGGCAATCACCTCGGGCGCCTGCCCGGGCTCACCCAGATCACCCGGAGCTGATCGAACTGTCAGCGGGCTGACTTGGCCGGCCTGACAGTGGCCCGGACGTGGCGTGACAGCCCTCCGACAACCGGCAAGTAGCTGAAATCGTAGGTCCGGCGCCCCGGCCCGGTTGGCACCCCCCTCGCATAGTAGGGACCTCAGCCGGAGGTCCTCGAATGCTCTCCCGACCGATCGAGATCTGGACCCGATATCGATATGCCGATCGACGCCAGCTCCCCCTGTTTCCCGATTGGGAGCGGGCGCGATGGCTCATGCCCATGCCTTCCGTGGGCGCCGCACTCGGCCTGATCGCGCTCTTCGCGATGGGGGCATCGTGGACCGCGGGACCGGAGCCCGTCATCGCACGCGCGGAGCCGGTGGAGGAGATCGAAGAAGTCGAGGCGCCCGAGTACGATCTCGCCGCGATCCCCGATTCCATCAAGGCGGCCGCCGAGCGCCATCGCCTGCCGGAGTCGCTGATCAGCGCGGTCATCTTCGTCGAGTCGGGCTTCGACCACGCCGCGGTCTCCTCCAAGGGGGCCCGCGGCCTGATGCAGCTGATGCCGGCCACCTCCGCGATGATCGGGGTCAGCGATCCGCACAACCCCGATCAGAACATCGACGCGGGCGCCAGCCACCTGCGCGCGATGCTCGACACCTTCAAGGGCGACCTGCCGCTCGCCCTCGCCGCCTACAACGCGGGCGAGGGAAACGTGGTCCGGTACCACGGCATCCCGCCCTACCCGGAGACGCGCCGCTTCGTGGCTCGGGTGCTGCGCAGAATGGGTGACAAGCCGGGGGCGGAGCGGGTGATGGCCAAGCCGGTCCCGGCCCCGATGTGGACCTCGCGCACATCGCGCCCGGCCCCGGCGGTCCGGATGGTCGCCTCGCCGCCCACCTCGTCTCGGCCGACCATGGTGCCCTTCCCGGCCCCGCGGTCCGAGCGCGCCTCCCAGCTCGTCTTCCAGGACGGCGAGGCCCCGCCCCTGGTCCGGACCTGGACGCCGTCTCCCTCGATGCCCGCCGCGTCGATCGTACCGGAGCCCACGCGCCCCTTCGCGGAATCTCCGTAGCCGCCGCAGTCCCTCGCCTCCCGCCCGTCTCTTGCGCTACGATGGCCGAACCCCGGCCATGCCGTGGGCGCGAAAGGAGCGGGCATGCGATTCGGGGTCTTCTACGAGCACCAGCTCCCACGGCCGTGGGCAGAGGGTAGCGAGCAACAGCTCTTCCAGGACGCCCTGGCCCAGGTCGAGCTGGCCGATCGGCTGGGCATCGACTACGCCTGGGAGGTCGAGCACCACTTCCTGGAGGAATATTCCCACTCGTCGGCGCCCGAGGTCTTCCTGGCCGCGGCCTCGCAGCGCACCCGACGGATCCGTCTCGGGCACGGCATCGTCCTGATGCCGCCCGGCTACAACCATCCCGCCCGCGTCGCCGAGCGCCTGGCGACCCTCGACCTCGTCTCCAACGGGCGCGTGGACTGGGGCACCGGCGAGTCGGCCTCGCGCGCGGAGCTGGAGGGCTTCGGGGTCGAGCCGGCCGAGCGGCGCGCGATGTGGCGGGAGACCACCGAGCAGGTCGCCAACATGCTCGCCCTCGACCCGTACCCGGGCTTCCAGGGCAAGTACTTCTCGATGCCGATCCGCAACGTGGTGCCGAAGCCGGTGCAGAAGCCGCATCCGCCGCTCTGGGTCGCGTGCTCCAACCGGGAGACCATCCACCTGGCTGCCCAGCTCGGCATGGGCGCGCTCACCTTCGCCTTCATCGATCCGGCCGAGGCGCGCCACTGGGTCGAGGACTACTACGAGACGTTCAAGCGCGAGTGCTTGCCGATCGGCCACGCGGTCAATCCCAACGTAGCGATGGTGACCGGGTTCTCCTGCCACGCGGATGCGCAGGAGGCGCGGCGCCGCGGGATCGACGGCTTCCGCTTCTTCCAGTTCGCCCTCGGCCACCACTACGTCTTCGGCAAGCACCGGCCCGGCCGCACCGACATCTGGGAGAAGTTCGAGCGGGTCCGGGCCGAGCTGGACCTCGACGTCCTGGGCGGCGGCACCGGCTGCATCGGCACCCCCGACGAGCTGCGAGCCTCCCTGCGCGCCTTCGAGGAGTACGGCGTCGACCAGACCATCTTCATCCAGCAGGGCGGGAAGAATCGCCATGAGCACATCTGCGAGGCGCTCGAGCTGTTCGCCGCCTCGGTGATGCCCGAGTTCAAGGCCCGCGAGGCCGAGCGGGCGGCCCGCAAGGCCCAGGCGCTGGCTTCCTACGTGGCGGCGGCCTTCGAGCGGAAGCGGGCGACGGCCGGGCTCGCCGACGCCGACATCCCGGCCTACGAGGCCTACGGGCTCACCGTGACCCAGCCGATCGACCTGGACAAGATGCCGGAGGCCAACCGGCGTCGGATCCTGACGTTCCGGAGGATGCGGGAGATCATGGAGGGCCGCTAGGCTCCATGGCGCCGGGCCCGGAGCCGATCCAGCCGCTGGCCGGCCGGCTCAGGCGCGTCGGGGAGATGCTCATCGGGCTCTCCGGCTCTCCCGTCCCGACCCACCTCTTCCAGACCCTGGCCGAGCAGGCCGAGACGGTGGTGCCGCACGACTACCTGGCGGTCTGCCTGGAAGACGCCGAGCAGCGAGGCTACCTCGTGCACTCCCTGTCCGGTCTGGTCGGCGAGCCGGTGGGAACGCGGGTGTTCACGCGCGACGAGGGGCTGCCCGGGCGGGCGATCCGCACCGGGCGCGCGCACCTGGTGGGAGAGCTCGAGCGCATCGCCGACGGCGCCCCCGATCTCGACGGGGTGCTCGTGCGGGCGGGGCTCCGGGCGGCCCTCGCGGTCCCCCTGCGGCGCGGGATGCAGGTGCTGGGCGCGCTCCTGTTCGTGCGCCGGAGCGCGCCCTACACCCTCGACGACCTCGAGGTCGCGACGCTCCTCGCGGCCGGAGTCTCGGGCGCGCTCGAGACCTGCCGCGCGTACCAGGCGCTGGCCGACGAGCGCGGCACCCTGGCCGCGGTTCTCACCAGCACCGCCGACGCGGTGGTGATGGTCGGACAGGACGGCCTCGTGCTCCTCGCCAACCCGGCCGCGCGCGCGATGCTGGGGGTGGCGCCGGAGGCCATGACCGGTCGGCCCTTCTTCGAGGCGGTCGAGCACGAGCCGCTCCGCCGCCTGTTCGAGATCGGGCAACCCGGCGTCGCGGAGCTGCCGCTACCCGACGGGCGCATCGCCCAGGCGAGCCTCGTCTTCGTCACCACCGAGTACGGCGAGCCGGTGGGGCTCGCCGCGGTGCTGCGCGACATCACGCTGCTCAAGAACCTCGAGCAGATGAAGAACGACTTCGTCAACACGGTGTCCCACGATCTCAAGAGCCCGATCATGGCGATCGCGATGACCGCCGAGCTGCTGATGAAGACGGTCCCCACCACCGGTGAGCAGGCCTACCGCGACCGCTGCCACCGCATCCTCCGCAGCGCGAAGCAGATGACGGAGCTGGTGACCGACCTGCTGGACCTGGGAAAGATCGAGGCCGGGCTCGAGGGCCCGGGCGAGCCGGTCGACCTGGCCGCCCTGATCGGCGAGGCGGTGAAGGCGCAGACCGCCCCGGCGGAGGCCAAGGGCCTCGCCATCGCGGTGGAGACGCCGTCCGCCGTGCTCGTCACCGGCGTGCGGGCGCGGCTCGCCCAGGTGCTGGCCAACCTGATCGGCAACGCGGTGAAGTACACGCGAGACGGCGGACAGGTTCACGTCGTGGTCGAGGCGGCGGCCTCCCCCGACGGCGGCCCGGTCCGGGTGCGGATCACCGACAACGGGATCGGCATCCCGGCGCGCGACCTGCCGCACGTCTTCGACAAGTTCTACCGGGTCAAGAACGCCTCCACCGCCGGCATCTCGGGCACGGGCCTCGGCCTGGCCATCACCCGGAGCATCGTGGAGACCCATCGCGGGCGGATCGGTGTGGAGAGCGAGGAGGGATCCGGCAGCACGTTCTGGATCGAGCTGCCCGCGGCGCCGGCCGGCGCCGACCGTCCCGCGTGACGCGGCGCTAGTCCGCGGGCGCCGGGATCACGGGCAGGCGGAGGGTCACCACGGTCCCCCGTTCCGGGGCGGCCGCGATCTCGAGGTCCCCTCCGTGGCGGTGCAGCAGGCCGTAGGCGACGTTCAGGCCCAGGCCCTTGTGCTCGCCGGCCTTGGTGGTGAAGAACGGCTCGAGCGCGCGGCGCTGGTCGTCCGGCGCGATGCCCACGCCGTCGTCCTGGATGGCGCAGAGCACGTGCGGCCCGGCGGTCCAGGTCTTGACCGTGATGGCGCCGCCCTCCGGGAGGGCCTCGATCGCGTTCATGAGCACCACGGTGACCGCCTCGATGAGCACGGAGGCCTCGCCGGCCACCGCCGGCAGCGCGCCGTGGTCGAAGCGCACCTCGACGTGCCGCGCGTCGGCCCCTTCACGGATCGTGCAGCACGGTCGGGTGGCCTGAAGCGCCGCCCGCACCACGTCGTTGAAGTCGAGCGGCGGCGCCGCGGTCAGGGTGCGCACCTCGGCGAAGGACTGCAGCCGCTTGAGCACCTTGGCCGCCTCCTTCACGGTGGTCTTGATGGTGGCGAGCTGGTCGTGGCCCGGGGTGCCCTCGAGCTGCGGCAGCACCACCTGCACCTTCCCCATGATCATCTGGAGGACCTGCCGGACGTAGTCGGTCACCCCGTCGGTCAGCGAGGCGATCGCGCGCAGGCGCTCGGTCTCGATCAGCTCCTGCTGCCCCGCCCGCACGTCGTCGAGGGCGGTCTGGAGCCCCTGGTAGAGGTGGCTGTTCTCGAGCGCCACCGCGGCCTGGTCCGCGAACGCCCACGCCAGCGCGATGTCCTCCCCGGTCCAGCTCCGCCCGGTCCGGTCCCGGGCCATGACCGCGCCGACCACGCGCCCCTGCACGAGCAGCGGCAGCGCGAGCGCGGCCCCGTGGCCGCTCGCGGTCACTTCCCGCTGCGCCTCCGGGCTCAGAACCACGCGCGGGTCCTCCAGCAGGTCCGCGGTGGGCACCGGCTGGCGGGTGGTGGCGGCGACGCCCTCGAGGCCGGCCCCGCGGGGCAGGACCGGATCGGCGAGGAGCGCCGCGCCCCCGGTCGACGAGGTCGCCACCCGCACCAGCTCCCACGTCTCCGGGTCGAGGCGGTAGACCGCCGCGGCGCGAGCCTCGAGCAGGCCGGCCACCCCGTCGGCGATCTGGCGACCCAGCTCGGTGAAGGTCAGCGACTGCGGCACGCTGCGGGCCACCACGGCGAGGCGCTCGGCGATGTGGCGACCGCGCTCGGTCTCGGTGAACAGCTGGGCGTTGCGCAGCGCGAGCGCGGCCTGGTCGCCGAAGACGGCGAGCAGGTGCTGCTCCTCCCCGGAGTACACGCGTTCGGGATCGCTGCCCACCAGGAGCGCGCCGAGCACGCGGTCCTGCCCCATGAGGGGCA
>WNFC01002175.1_pt1 | contig 21026 bp, 21 predicted proteins | sample 5400541 | NCBI WGS metagenome assembly WNFC01 (sample SAMN13153342, study PRJNA577476) | soil metagenome | isolation source: 120 cm saprolite under Douglas fir tree site 2 hole 2 replicate 1 | place: USA:California | collected 2015-04-18
TGAACGCTATCTTCTTTCGCTTTGGCATGGTGATTCTCGTGGGATGCAATTAAATAGCAATCAACCGCACCGCTGTGAAGTGATGGCTGAAGCGATTGTCGCCAGTGGGAGCAGGCTTTCCGCCTGTTCTAAAAGCTCTTCATGTGCAGTCCGTTTCTTTACCATCCCGGCCCGCGTTGGGTTGCGTATAGGTCGGAGACCCACCCGCGCGGGCGAGAATCCAATCCCCCTGGCATGAGTGAGCGTTATAGAGTCGACAGCCGTTTCCGTCATCCCGACCGAAGTGGAGGGATCGCGCGCCGTCTGCGGCGCGCAGGCGCGAGCCCTCGCATGGCCGGGAAGCTTCGTTCTCCACAGCTCCCACACGGGCGACCCCCCGGGCGCGGTTAGTGAACCAGGCTCGGCTGAGGTGCACTGTACTTGCGCTGGATCCGAGGCTCGCAGGCGCGCTTTCTCGCTGGGGGTGGCTTCCATGAATGGCGCATTCGAGCAGGTTCGTGGCGTAGAAGTGCGTCGATCTGCGTCGAGGTCCGTCGGCGACTTTTCGTTGCGCTCGCCGCCTCGCCCCTCCAAATGATGTGCGGAGGCAGGGACGCCTGCGCTACTGGATTCCTCGCGATGCTCGGAATCTGGCGCAAACGGGTTGATGCCAAGCAAGGCATTGCGGATGGTGTGATAAGCTTCCTCTGAAAGACCGCCTTCGGTTTCAGCACTGCGCACGCGGGCCGCATGCTTATTCTGCTCGAGCCGCGACTTCACTGCCTCAGCCTGTCGTTGCCGGGCGATAGTTACACGGTTGAGATCGGCCACAATGCGGGTCAGCCGCACCAGATCGCGTATTACAAGCGCCCCTTCGTCAGACTGAGGCGCTCCGGCCGGGACGGTTGCGCTACTGGCTTCCTCGCCACGCTCGGGCTGTTCGAGCAACATCGAAAACACCCGCTGATGGATTACCATTATGGTGGCATCGATTAAGGTGCCGCCGGCCTGAGCGCCAGCCGTGGTAAGGGCTTTGGCCTCTTCGGCGAGCCATTCCATCGCCTCGATCTTCTGCTGCAGCCGCGAACCATAGCGTTGAACGCTATCGTGGGCAATATGATAACCCTGCGCCTGGAGCCATTCGGCGAGGTCCTGATAGCCGCTAAACGCCCGCGCGACGATGCGGCGCTCCAGTTCAACCCGCACCTCAGCCGGTAGCATCGCAACTTTCGATCGTACGGGCATCAGCGTTCACCTCGTAGCCATGATGGTTTCGACAGCTTCAATTGCGCGCGCGGGATAGACTGCCCGCAGGAACAGTCAAAGGCTGGAAGCCTGCGCTTCACAGGCTGGAAGCCTGTGCCGCTGAAAATATCGAGGTCGCCCGCGCTGGCCCGCAATGTCACAGGCTCAAGCTAGGCCGGGACGGCAAGCGAATGAAACAGGTGACATTGTCACCCGTTTCCCGCTGTGTGAAGGCGCCGGGGGGACATCAGCCCCGGACGTCGCGATTGCCAAGGTCGGCGAGGTAGTTACACGTCAGGAGGAGGTGTCTAGCGATTTGTCGACTGCCGCGTACCCAGCGTCGAAGCGAGCTTTTACACCATGCACCGAGAAGTCCAGAGCGCCGGTCATGGGTACATGAGCAGCGGGAACCACCCGGAGGTTCTTAAGGGCTCGCAAGCGTTGTAGGCGGTGGAACGGTTCCATCGACCTCACTGCGCTATCGGTCGGTAGATCGTGCGCGACGGCGGCTAGCATGTCGGTGAAAGCGGACAGACCCTCAGCTCCTTCATACTCTGCCCAGAAACGGTTCTCGTAGCTGATCTCAATCATGCGCTCTATGACCTCCTTCGGATTGTGCGGGATCGAGTCGCGCGTCGGGAACAATTCGATAACGAAGATCGGAAGATTGTCGATTTCAGCCTCATCCAGTAGATCGAGCAAAGCCCAGATCGGGGTGTTGTCGAACAGCCCGCCGTCCCAGCACGGCATGTCATCGACGTCTGTCATCGGGAAACCAGGCGGCAGACTAGCACTTGCGAGGATATGCTCGGGAGTTAGCCGGCTCTTGCGAACCTTCGGTGTAACCCGCAAGTGCGCATCGACATTCGCAACATGATTGGAAAAGGAGACTTGACCGCCAGTCGCGACGTTCGTGGCGGTGACCGATATCCGAACGTGGGACGAATCATTGATCTGATCGAAGTCGCAAATGGTTGCCAGCGTCTCGCGCAGAGGAGTCAGGTCGTAGACACTCGTCCGAGACCGCGGGTTGAACAGGTCGGTACGCAGTCGATAGAAACGCGGATTGCCCCAGATTGACAGCACCCCCTGCTGGTCCGATGGCCAGAACGGGATTTGCTCGAGGGTGATCGCATCCCACATGCGCTTCAAGCTCGTGCGAATGTCTCCGTTTCGGGCACCCGCAACGGCCGCGGCATTTATGGCACCAATTGAGACTCCGGTCACCGCCACCGGCTGCCACTGAAGCTCAATTAGCCGCGTCACCGCGCCGTACTCGTAAGCGCCAAGCGCGCCTCCACCCTGCAGAACCAGTCCCATTTTGTTCATAAAAGAAATCCCCGATCGGAAAAAGCACAACCTTCAAATGCGTTCGAGAGCTTATTGAAGACACTTTCCTGGGTACATACGCGATCATCCGTACTGGTCGTCTTCGGTTATAAGCAGAGTGTCTCTACCCGCAGCCGGACCATATATTATCCGGCTGCCAGACTCTAAAGCACCGAATGTTAGCATCATTCGAACCGCAGTTGGTCCTGAATGTCCCTCTCCTGCGACATGGCACGGAGTTGGCGATTATAGTGACCCTACGTTTATGTGGTGGGCGAAGGCGAGAGCAACAAGCGACAAGACAAGGCTCTCTCGACGCTCTGACCCAGGAGCTGGCGTGCCTACAACGGAGGCAAGTGCACCGCAGATAGACGTAACACTGTCGCCCCACTTTCTTCGACGGCCGAGAGCCGCTCCCGCGGTCACCTCCGAATCTTGCAGATTTTAGCCATGCAATGGTTGTTAGTGGGGTGTAACATTGAAATCGGTATCGCTGGAAATCCCTCCCCTGCCATGAAAGCAAGGGCTTGTAGGGTCGACATCAGATTCTGTGATCCCGACCGAAGTGGAGGGATCGCGCGCCGTCTATGGCGCGCAGGCACGAGCCTCTCGCCTCGCCGGTCTGCCTCGGTTGTGCAGAGATCCGAGCATGCACCCCGAGGACGGGGCGCGATCCCTCCACTTCGGTCGGGATGACGGACATATACGGTCTAGTTTCGTGCAACGTGGCGGGTCCAACGAACTCGTGAATATCTGACCAGGGGAGGTTAGGTGTCGTCCGGCTTCGTTTCCATACAACACGTCCAATATCGCTTTCAACGTTACAGGCCATCGCTGCCAATTTGACAAGCGCCATGTTGGGCCGAACGCGGGTTAACCGAGACCGTGGAAACTGTGGTAACAGAGATTTCGAGTGTCAGTGCCAATTCGGAGGTGAACCATGCCTACAGATCTCGAAGCACGCGTCAAAGAACTCGAAGCCAAGGTGCAGGAATTGAATGATCGCGAGGCGATTCGCGACCTGCGCTACCGCTATCATGAGTACGTCAACGAGGGAAAATTTGCCCAGATTCCCGGCCTCTTCACCAACGACGGCGAACTTGATTTTGCTCATCTCGGCCAGGCGAAAGGTCCCGAGGAGCTCAAGCGCTTCTTCGGCGCTTTAAATGAACCACGCGCGGAGGCTGGTAACCGGCCACGCATCACGTGGGTCAAACAGTTCATCCACAATCATATCGTTCACATTCATGGCGATACCGGCGACGGTTTTGCCTATCTCGAAGCCAAGCCGATTTTTAATGGCGAGGCGTTCCTGGTGGCGGCGCGCTACGACGACGAATACGTCAAGCGCAACGGTGAATGGAAGTTCAAGAAGATGTCGCTGGTGCCGTACTTCATGGTGCCGTTCAAAGAGGGCTGGGCGCAGGAAGACCGCATCAAGATGCGCACGCACTAGTGGCCTGTAACGTTGAGACGATAGTGACGTGTCGTGTCGAAGCGAAGCCGGACAACCCCCACCTAACCCATTCGTCGCTCGCGCTCCTCAGGGCAGGCTCTCCTCTTCCCTGGTCAGGGGGAGGGATTTCCGGCGATGCCGATTTCAATGTTAGACAGCACTAGCAGGGTGCGGAAAAAGTCTTCGCCGCCTGCTCCCCCTCTCTTATCTCCCCCTGGTCAGGGGCTGTCGATTATTGTTTGTTCCCCCTTCCCATGACAGGAGTCAGGGGGAGGGGAGGGAGAGGGTCATTATTCAGCGCGGCTCGCCAGAGCCGCAAGCGATTGTAGAAATTGCTCGGCCCATGCCTAGTCGCAAAACCGATGAGTCGCGCGCCTCGGCGGACCCTCTCGGCGGCGCAAAGGACTGCTCCGCCGCCTCCCATGACAGGGGGGAGGCATTAAGACAACTGCATGAACTAGTACCTACCTGACCAGGGGGATGGTCGGATCTCTGCGATCATCTGCGGGAAAGGCGTCCTTAGTTCTTCCAGCACTTTCTTGCGCGAATCTATTTTTCAAAGAGCTAGAGGTACATCATCACCGCACTAGAATTTCTCCTTGAAGGGCCGGACTTCCAATTCCATCGTCCAGGCACTGCGATCTTGGTGTGCCAAGTGCCAATAGGTGTCGGCGATCGCGTCGGGGTCGAGCATGTCTTCCTTGGCGAGGTGAGGCCGTTGCCGGTGCGGCAGATCAATCGCGCCATCGACGTTGACCCATGCCACATGGATACCCTTAGGCCCCAGATCGCGCGCCAGGGATTGCGCCAGTCCGCGCTTGGCAAAATTCCCCGGCCCAAAAGCGACCGAGCGGGCGCCGGCCTTCAATCCCGCTGTCGCGCCCGTAAAGAGCATCACGCCGCGGCCGCGCGCGAGCATCCCCGGAGCGCATTCTTTCGCGCATAGAAAAGCGCCAAGGGCGTTGATCCGCATACAATTCTCGAATTGCTCGGGTGTCACTTCGGTGACATTGCCAAAGGGACCGGCAGCCGCATTGAAGAGCAGCACATCGGGCTCGCCGAGCTGCTGGCGAATCAGCTTAAACGCGTTCGCGACCTGCTCCCGATTACCGACATCGGCGGGCACCTCGAGCGCCACGCCGCCGCGCCCGCGAATCTCAGTCGCCAGCGTGTGCAGATAATCGGTCGTGCGGGCATTGATAGCGACCGCGTATTCGGCCGCGAACCGGCGCGCCAGCGCCGCGCCCAGCCCCGGCCCCACGCCCATCACCACCGCCACGGGTTTTGCTTCCGATTCCGCCATTCCCGTTTCTCCTTGAATTCAACACTTATTTGAATCAGCGTTAGACTCTCCGATCACTGACCCGGGACCGGTCCATCCCCCTTGGTCGCATGGCATCGATCCTAAACAACCGACATTTTCCGCAGTTAGATTTATGGACGCAGGGCGCGGAGCGCGCGCCTTACGCTACTCGGCCGGTCTTCGTTGACCGGGTTGACGAATACGATCGCCCATCCAACGCCCGGCGCGGTTAATTCCGTCAAACGCTCGCGCACGCGCTCCTCAGGGCCGACCAGAAGAGTTGCATCGATCATTGCATCGCTAACGGCCGCAAGGGCCGCCTTGGGGTCGCCGGCGGCCGCTCGAATGCCGGCCATTTCTCGCTCAAAACCAGCCGCCGCCAGCATGTTCCCGTAGTAAGGCATAGAACCATAGCGTGAGAGCAGGGTGCGGGCGGGCCGCCGTGCCGCTGCGGCGTCATTGGAAATAAAAGCGGTCGCGAACAGCGCGGAGGCGACGTCGTTCAGATTGCGACCGGCTTTGCTCGCACCTTCCTGGAGTTCGCCGAGCGCCGCCGCGACCCGCGCCGGCGGGAAAAAGTTGAATATAACACCGTCGGCAATCTCACCGGCCAACCGCACCATCGGCCGCGAAACGCCGGCTAGAAAAATCGGCTGCCGGCCTTCGATTTTGGGATTAGTTCGTCCGTCGAACATCCGGCGCAGGGTGGCGACCGTCTCGCGCATCTTTTTCAGCGGGTCGGACGGACCACCCATATCGATACCGAGCATTGCATTGCTCGGGCGATGGCCGGTGCCGAGACCGAGAATAAAGCGGCCACTGGTAAATTCGTGAAGCGCGGCGACTTCATTGGCTAATAAATTCGGATGGCGCAGATAAATGTTGGTGATCGCGGTGCCCAGCGTGAGCCGCTGGGTATTGAAGCCCAGGCCGAGGCAGCATGCTAGCGAATCGTTGTTCGCTTCGGTCATGAAAACGCCGTCGAAGCCCGCGTCCTCGGCCTGTTTGGTCCATTCGACAATTGTCGGCAGCGGGCTGTCCGGCATCGTCGAAAACGCAAGAGCGATCTTCGCCATCCTCATTACTCCTTGTGCGCGCCGCCTGCACTTTTGTTTATATTGTTGAGACTCATCATGAATTCGGAAGACCGAGCCGCACGTTTGCAAACTTGGCAGTGAGCCGCTCCAAGCACGCCGGCACTTGCCTGGCATTACCTGAAGTCATCTTGAAGTTCTGCTTGAAGTTCCCGACGCTTCTCATGAATGGTGGAAAGCGCTCTGTTTCACGCGGCGTCGGGCTGGTTTTCCGGCGCCGCCTTGGCGAATGCCTCCAGCTTGTTGCACTCCTGGTAAATCCGCCGGATGGTTGGAAACGGGGCGAGATCGACACCCGTACGCTCGGCGTTGTAAACCTGCGGAATCAGAAACGCATCGGCCATTGTCGGCGTATCGCCATGGCAGAAGCGGCCGGTGTCGGTTGAACCCGTCAGCATCGCCTCGATTTCGCGAAAGCCCTCACCCATCCAATGACGGCCCCACTCCGCCCGTTTGTTTGCATCTGCATTCAACAGCGCAGTCAGATAATTCTGTGCGCGCCCGCCGCCGGTGGGGTGAATTTCACAGGCGACCATCAGCGCCAGTGCGCGGACCCGCGCGCGGCCGACCGGGTCGGTCGGAAGAATCGGAGGATTGGGATGAGTTTCCTCCAGGTACTCGCAGATCGCCATTGACTGCGGAATCAGGCGGCCATTGTCTTCGAGTGCCGGCACTCGTCCTTGCGGATTCAGTGCCTCGTAAGCGGGCTGGCGCGACTCCCCTCGCATTAGATTGACCGAGGCATAATCGTAAGTGATGCCTTTGAGATTGGCGACGATCCTGACGCGGTAGCTGGCCGAGGAACGTGAAAAATTGTAGAGCTTCATCCTGCTATCCTCCACGATTTGGCCCTACCATTAGCCCGAAACTGCGGTTAAGCCAAATGCGCACGCCGCCACATTGTTCAGGATTGGGTCGTTGTATCTTTGCGCGCTTCACGGCCGATCGCTTTGACGCGTCAGTCCGAAAATAGTGCAGTTATGTGCGTCCAGTTGCGTCGAGCTGCGTCGCGCATTTGGCGAGATTCATCAGCAAATGAAGAAAGCGTAAGGTTCATTAGCCGCTTCAAGCACCAAGCGGCCCCCCCCGCCTTTGAATGTCCGGGATTGGCACCGATACTAATAGTGAAAGCTCTACCATGTGAGTTGACCGATGCTCCGGTGCAACGGGACTTTGAGTGGCAGGCTCGTAGCTTAGGCGATCATGGCCTGGGCGGATCCAGAGTAAGGGATCACAGCGATACGCCCAGAAAGCTGCCCACGGCAAGCCAAACGGGGTGACTTCTGTGCAGTCCCGATAACGGCCTCGAGCAGTGTTCGCTGCGATTCGCTGAGACGATAGAAAATCCGAGATTATATATGTGGCCTCAAAGGGCGGTCATAAAGAATCCTTGTCGGTCCCTATGGCGGCCCCCAGACTCGCGTGGAAGTCTTTGGGGCCGCAGGCATAAGGTTGAACAGGAAGTTGATATTAAACAGCTCGAGTTGCCTGCCTGCGGCACACCCGAAAGATAGAGCAGTCTCCCCGTGAATTAAACGGGTGTCATTGTCACCCGGTAAATGGGATCGAGGCGGTTACCTGGCAACCCACACGCTATACCGCCCGAAACTGTGGCCATGGCCACACGCGCACGCCGCCGAATGGTCAGCATGGACCGCCCTTCGCTCCACCCGCTGGTCATGCCAACGCGCGAAGCTGAGAGTGCCACACACTCAAGTAGACCACTTCGCCACGTCGAAGCCCTGTGGCAACTGCACGAACATTACAGTCGCCGGCCCCTCGATCACCCGGGTTGAATGGCCGGTGCCGGTGAGATCGTCAGCGATGAATGCCTGACCAGCCTGGCATCGCCGTTTCTGGTTATCGCTGGTTTCGACTTCGACGCAGCCTGAGAGCACGAGCACGATCTGACGCGCCGGGGCATGATGCCAGCTCTGATCGAGGCCTGGCGGCAGCTCAACGAAGCGCACTGCTGGCGACGGCCAGGCATTGGATTGTTTAAGGACTCCACCGGCGGGATTCGGCCGCGACTGGTCGACTGGAACTTCGACTTCCTGGAATCGGGAAGCCCCGTCTTCTGTGGCGTGGAAGCGGACTAATTTCATAATTTCCCCTGGCTAAAGAAACTGTCGATTGTCACCTACGACAAGTCTTTCCGCACCCTGCGATAAAAACTGGCTTCCTTCCTTTTTGATTCACACCTCGCGGACTCGTTAGCTCGCTCCGCCTTTCGGCTCCGCTCAGGGCTTCGGCCGGCTTCTGCGTGGCCTCGGTTCACCGCTTCGGCTTGCGCCTCGCTGACTTGGTCGGGACGACAAAAAGCGCCGACGAGAAAATCGATAGTCTCATAAAGCGCCGACGGAGCGAGGGCAAGGTAGGAAGTCCCCGGGCGGGCATCTTGCCCGCTCCTCACTCGTCTTCACTCCTTTCTATCTAATCGGAATCACCGAACCCGCCTGATTCAGGTTGATGCCCGTAAACGTCCTCGACATAGTATTCAGACTGATAAGTCGCCGGCCGGCCGCCATGCCCGTATTCAAACATCCACCCCGAAGGATTGCGGAAATAGAATGAATACATCTGGTCGTTCGAGTGCTTGCCCGGAGTAATCGTCACCGGGACATGGTGCTTGCGTACCAGGTCATGCGTCAGGCCGACGTCGTCGAGGTTATCCACTTCGAGCATGATGTGGTTGAGCCGGCGCTTCTGCGGACCTACCCCGAAGGCAACAGTGTGATCGCGATCGTTACAATGCATGAAGACCGGCGCGACAATCCGGTTACCCACGCGAATCTTGTACTCGACGCCACCGCGCATTCCGAGCTGCATGTAGAAACGCCGCGCCGCGGCCGTATCATGCTGGCGGATAATACAATGACCGAGGCCGCCGGTCCCGGTGTTGAAGCGCCCATGCATTCGACGACCTGGATAGAACGGCCTGCTGAATTGAATTTCCGGGCCATGAAAGACCTCGACTGGATTGCCGCCGGGGTCTTCCAACTTCAAGACTTCGAGCACATGACGCTCGACGGCTTCCTCGTCAGAGCCGACGCGATACTTGATCCCGGCCTCGGATAGCTGCTGTTGCATCTCGCGGAATTCATCGGGGCCGGGCACGCGAAAACCGAGGTACTCCAAGTCATCGCCGCCGTTGGCATGAACGGCCAGGCGATGGTGCCAATTATCCATCCGCAAATAGAAGCGGTCGGCTTCGCCGTCGTCGGCCAGTTCAAAGCCGACAATTTGAGTGGCAAATTCCTTCCATTCATCGGCGTTCTTCACGCCAAATCCGATGTAGCCCAACTCAGTGACCTGGACCATCTTGACCTCCCGAAACGTTTGCCGCCTTCCGAGCCCAGACGGCATGAATTCCCCACACAGTATTTGACCCCTATGAATTACATCACGAACCGTCCCGGGTCCAAGCGCCATAAATTGAGGGACTGAAATCGATGGTTTCACCGATTCGTACGCCCTTCACACTCGAAACCTCAATCGCCACCGTGCGGAACGAAGTGACACCGAGCAGAGGAGTTCGCCTCGTACGCACATACAGATAGCTGGAGCCGCGGAGGACGTAATATGACATCTGGCAACGTATTGAGAAGATGCGCAACCCAGTGCGGTGCAGGCGGTTACGAGGACGGATGCTATTGCTCGAAAAATGGCAAGAGATGCTGCAGCGTCGCCTCTGGCGCCTCTTCGGGAATGAAGTGGCCACATTCGATGGGCTCGCCACGCACGTCCTCAGCCCACGCCTTCCAGACCTCGTCGAGGCGTGCCCTGGAGCGGCGGGCTCCCCATAGCACCAGGAGGGGCGCGCGAATCTTGCGGCCGGTGTTGCGGTCAGCCTCGTCGAAAGTGCAATCGCAGGTGATGCCGGCGCGATAGTCTTCACACGTCGCGTGTATCATTTCCGGATTTCTGAAGGCCTCATGATACGCTGCGAGTGCCTCGGAGGTGAATGCGTCCGCGGCGCCGCGCCACGTTCCCAGCGAATGGTCGAGGAAATAATCCGGGTCCTTGCCGATCAGAGTTTCGGGAAAGGGCGACGGTTGCGCAAGGAAATACCAGTGATAAGCGGCGCGGGCGCTCATCCGATTCATCCGTTCGAATTGTTCCAGGGTTGGTATGATGTCGAGCACGGCGGCGCGGCGTACTCGTTCGGGATGATCCAGCGCCAGCCGATAAGTGACCCGCGCTCCGCGATCATGCCCGGCAATATTGAACTGCTGAAAACCGAGCGCCGTCATGACTTCCACCAGATCGCGCGCCATCGCTCGCTTGGAATATGTCAAATGCTCATCATCGCCCGGAGGTTTGCTGCTTGCGCCATAGCCGCGCAAATCAGGCGCGACGACGGTAAAGCGTTGGGCGAGCCGCGGCGCGACCTTGTGCCACATCGCATGCGTTTGCGGATAACCGTGGACGAGTAGCAGCGGCGAACCATGGCCGCCGCGCACCAGCGCGATTTCGGCGCCGGAAGTCTTGATGCGTTCACTACTAAAGCCTTCAAACATGGTCCGCCTCGATGTTTTGCTTACTTTTAGATGTTTTGCTTACTTTTAGATGAGCACAGTGACCAGAACCCGCGCAAGCAGACTACCTAGAAATGTCGATCTCGGTTGCTTTGCTTGCCGGATGAGGACCCGGAAGATTCTTTGTTCTCAAATCTTCCAAGTACAGTTGAATTGCCTCGCGGATCAATTCCGCCGCCTGCTGTTCCGTTTCCGCAAGGACAGCGCAACCTGGCAGGTCGGGAACATGGGCTCCCCAGACGTCGCGACCTTTTTCGAGGATAACGGTGTATCTCATTGCTTTTCCTCCAAGCCCGCTTGCTTCAGGATCGCCTTCAACATTCCCACTCGGAACCTCGCTTCAACCGTGCACCGCGACTGTCACCAACCCGGGCTTGACGGGATGTTTCAACATCCTGTGGCCGCCCCGGCTTCGAACTTCGCACCATCCATCTTGACGTAGCAGCCTTAGCAATTCTCGCACCTTCATCGTGTTGATAAGGCGTGTCTGAGGACGCGACTCCCTTCGGCGCCGGGACGCAAATAAACTATGAAGCTGGAAATTTTCCCAGCCGAATCGATCGTGAAGTGATCAACCGCAGTGGGATCGAACTCGCCGGTTCGGTGGTTTTTGTTCTCCAGCTCCATCATGCATTCGTCGCCTTGCTCGAAGAACTTCGATGCGCGCAAAGCGGGCTTCAGGAGCGGCAAAAAGCGGGCATAGAACGCGCTTATATCCTTCGAGCCGTGACGTGTTTTGCCATCCGGCCCCATGTAGACTGCGTCATCAGAGAAAAGACTTCCAACCGAATCGTATTTGCCGCCGTTGATTAGCTTGACATACTCGCGCGGGACACTGCATGCGCCATCTGCGGCAGACGCCTTCTGATCGGGCTTGTGCGCGTACGCGGCTGTTATGCATAAGGATAATGCGCCCGTGAGAACGAGTGCTGTTGCGCGGCTATTCATCTAATCCTCATTGCAAAGCTAGTAGCGTAATCCGCGTAAGGGCCATAGCGACGGAATAGGGCAGCGCTCCAATCCCTCCCTCTGAGCGGGGCCATCGATAATGCGGGTCGCTCCGTCATTATGCCATGAGACCTTTCTGTCATCCTGAGCCGGCGAGCAACGCGAGCCGTGTCGAAGGATCTCGCGCGGCATTCCTCTGCCGCGTGATTTGCTGTGTACGCGAAGAAAGAATCATCACGGCCGCAAAGATGGCGGCCGCGAGATTCTTCGACACAGCCACGCCTTCAGCGTGGCTGGCTCAGAATGACGGACCGGGAGCGCACAACCTTGCATGACCGAAGCTCTACTTTCATGTCAGGATGACAAACCGCAGAGAGCAAAATTCGACAACCTCTGACCGGGGGAGGGATCAAAGACGCCCAGCCCCGACGACCAATCCGGACAGGCCGAGTCCAGCACCCAACCGTTGTTACGCGAAATCATGCAACTAAACACTAGTGGCCTGTAACGTTGAAAACGATAGTGACTTGTCGTCTCGAAACGAAGGCGGTCGACCCCCACCTAACCCTCCCCCTGGTCAGGGGGAGGGATTTCCGGCGATACCGATTTCAATGTTACAGCCCACTAGTTGCCCCAGGCGCTGCCGCCGTCGACGTTGATGGCCTGGCCGGTAATCCATTTTCCACGCTCACTCACCAGGAAGAGCACGAATTCGGCGCATTCGCTGCCGTCGCCCGGATAGCCCAACGGGATCATGGTCTTGACGAAATTTCGCCACCGCTCTCCCCGGCCCAGGTCGTCCATCCGAAAAGTGTCAATTATGCCCGGGCACACCGCATTGACTCGTATCCGATGGGGCGCGAGTTCGAGCGCCATCGAACGGCTCAGGGCATTGATCGCGGCCTTCGATGAAGCATAGGCGGCGGTATTGGGCGGTGCGAGCTTGCTGGCAATCGATGAGATATTAACGATGCTGCCGCCCTCGCCTTGAGCGATCATTTGACGGGCCGCGGCGCGTGACAGCAGGAATGTACCATCGACATTGGTGACCATAACCTTGCGCCAGACCTCGTAGGGCATTTCAGTCACCGGCACACGGTCGGGCCCACGCGCCGCGCTGGCATTGTTGATCACGATATCGAGCCGCCCGAATTCCGCCACCGTTCGGCGGACCAGTTGGTCCATCGCGCCTTCGTCACGAACATCGGAAACCAGCGCCAGGCAGCGTGCATCGAGCCGACGGATTTCATCCGCCACGCTCTCGATGTCGCGCCATCCGGCGGTCTTTTCGTCCTCGGGATAATCCTCCGGGTGACGCCCGGTTCCCGTAATCACGATGGTGGCGCCGGCCTGGCCCAGCATCTTCGCGATCGGGCGGCCGATGCTACGCATGCGTCCCGCGCCTGTGACAATTGCAACTCTGCCGGCGAGTTCCTGATTCATGAGCGAAGCCTCTGCACCTGGTAATGTCCCGCTCGGAGACCCATTCCGATGCGTCGACAGCCTGGCGCGAGCCTAGCCGAGACAGTTACCGTGCGACAAGCAGGCGAGTACTTTGGAGTTGGTTCGAATGCGCGCTGGAGGCTCGCTCCCTGCACGGGACAGTTATGCCCTCGGTTACTTTGCGGGGGAGCGACTGCTCAACGGTTGGGGAAACGAAATTATGAAATCGGACGAACTTGCGTCGCGGCCATATCTCTCGATCCCCGCCGAGTTCAATATCGCCCGCGCTATCGTCGATCGGCACGTCGCCGCGGGGCGCGGCGCCAAGGTTGCGGCGTGGTTCGATGACCGTTCGTATACGTATGCCGAGTTGCGCGAATTATCGAATCGCTTCGCCAACGTCCTGCGCGAGCTAGGCGTCCAGCGCGGCGACCGCGTGATGCTGCGGCTCGGCACCAATCTCCATGCGATGGTCGCGATACTGGGTACGCTGAAGCTCGGCGCCGTAGTAATCCCGTCCAGTTTTCTACTGCGCGAGCATGAGGTCGAAAAAATTCTGCGCAACAGCGACGCCGTCGTCGCCGTCTCAACGCCTGAACTCGCCGGTCCGATCGAGGCGGTGCGCTCCCGGACGGCATTAAAAGATCTGATTCTGACGGGCGGGGCAACCGCCTCCCCCTCAGGGCGAGGGGAAGGCAATGCAATGGGCTGGGATTTGTTGATGGAACGCGCCTCGGCGGAATTCATCCCCGCGCCCACGCTGGCACGTGAACCCGCCTTCATCATGTACACCTCGGGCACCACCGGCGAGCCCAAGGGAGTCGAACATGCCCATCGATGGGCGCTGGGCACAGGCGATCCGGTAATCCGTGAGATGATCGATCTTAAGCCTACCGACGTCTGCTACCAGCCGCAGGACTGGTCGTTTATGTATCCGCTCGGCTCGAGTTTTTTCCATCCGCTGTTGGCCGGCGCCACGGTGGTCGTCAACCACGGCCGCTTCGAACCGGAAAAAGCGCTCGCAACCATTCAGCGGCACGGCGTCACTGTATTCGCCGCGGTACCGACGATTTATCGCCTGCTGCTTGCCGTTCCACAGGCCGAGTCACGCTATCATTTAGGTTCGCTGCGCCTGGGAATGAGCGCGGGCGAGGCACTGCCGCCGGACACATTTGGGCAATGGCGCGAACGCTTCGGGGTCACGATCTACGACGGGCTCGGCCAGACTGAGGGTCACATCTTTATTGCAAATCAGCTAAACATGCCGATACGGCCGGGTTCGATGGGCAAACCGCTGCGGGGTTATGAAGCTGCGGTACTCAATGACAGCGGCGGTCTGCAAGCGCGCGGCACCCCCGGCCACCTGGCGATTCGCAATGAGGACCATCCGGGGCTCGCGCTGGGTTACCGCAAGGACCCGGAGCGGTGGGCTGCGGTTAACCGCGACGGGTGGTATTACACCCAGGACATCGCCTACATCGACGACGATGGCTACTACTGGTACGTGGCGCGTTCCGACGATCTGATCAAAAGCCGCGCTTACCTGATTTCGCCGAAAGAGGTTGAATCCGCCTTGCTCGAACATCCGGCGATTCTCGAGGCCGCGGTAGTGGGGATACCCGACCCAGCATTAACCAATAAGATAAGAGCGTTTGTAACGCTGAAACCCGGCAATGAGCCGTCCGGCGGTCTTGCCGGTCAAATCCGCGATTACGTTCGTTCGGTGATCGCGCCCTACAAGGTGCCGCAGGAAATTGAATTTCTCAGTGAGCTTCCGAAAACCGCGAACGGCAAAATCCTACGGCGCGAACTCCGCGCGAGAATTTGAAAACACCGGCAACCCAGGGCATCGCAGCTTCGTGCAGGTAGAACCCTGGATCACCGCGCTGCGGAGCAGGGCGGTATCAAGCGCGCCAATTGCGCGCGTTACTCGCCCGGGATGCAACGCTAACAACATGGGCGACGAGTTTACGACGCGTGCGGCAGCCTATGGAGCGGTGCATTATTGTAATAGAATTCAGTGGTTATGGGTTACGTGCCGGTATTCCTCGAGGTTTCCGGGCGGTCGTGCATTATAATTGGCGGCGGGAACGTTGCCGAAAGCAAGGTGCGCGCCCTGCTTGAAGCCGGCGCAGTCGTTACCGTCGTCGATGCCCAGGCCAGCGCAGGAATAAAGTTGCAGACTGGCGGCGAGGTTCGTTACCTGGCGCGCGGATACGAATACGGCGATCTGCGAGGCAATTCGCTCGCTTACGTCGCGACGGGCGACCCTGAGGTTGTGCGCCGTGCCGCTCGGGAGGCCCGCGAGCTGGGAATTCCGCTCAACGTCGTCGATAGACCTGAATTTTCAACCTTTATCTCTCCAGCAACCTTGAAACGCGGCGACCTCCAAATCGCAATCTCAACCGGGGGTTCGAGCCCGGCAGTGGCACGGATGCTGCGCGAGCGTCTGGAACAGCAGATTGGACCGGAGTACGCCTTGCTGCTGGAAACTATGAGTCGTGCACGCCAATTCCTCCGCGACGGTGAAACGAACCGGGATGGACGCGCCTGCATTTTGAAGTCACTGGCAAGGACACTTTTGGATTCGGTCGAAACACTCGATAATACGCTGATTGATGAAGCCCTCAGGCAGCATCTCCATGTGGGCATGGCAGAGCTTGGCCTTGACGCGCAACACCACATAAAGCCGTGCGGGCCTGCCGGAGCTTCGACGCGATGAGTAGACTCTTGCGATGAATTTATTCTGGGCGCTGCTCGCGTTGAGCTGCTATTTCGTTTCGGCAGCCATTTTTGTGACGGAGCGTCTCGGTCTGGTTAATCGATGTAGCAGCGACGCCGCCGCGTTGCTGGGCGCGGGCGCCGCTTTGCAACTTATCGAGTTTGCGACCGGCGTGATCCAGACCGGCAATCTGCCGGTCACCAATTTTGCCCAATCTTTGTCGTTTCTGGCCTGGCTGACGGCCCTCGCCGGTTTGCTTGTGATTGTGCGCTTCAGGATGCCGGTGGTCGGAGCCCTCGTTGCGCCGATCGTCTTCATCGTGCTGGGTGCTGCCACCCTGACGATGCGAGACCGGCGTATAACTGTGCCCGCCGCGCTGCGGAGCGTGTGGTTGCCGATTCACGTAACGCTCGCCTTTCTCGGTTATGCGTTGTTCGTGTTGGCTGCCGGGGTGAGCCTCGTCTACCTCGTGTACGAACGGCGGCTCAAGGCCAAGCGGCTGTCACTCACCGTGGCAGAGTCCGCGCCCAGTCTCGAAAAACTCGATCGGGTTAATTACCGCCTGCTGGGCTGGGGCTTTCTGATGCTGACCCTCGCGATCGTAAGCGGAGCGCTCTGGGCGGAGAGCACCTGGGGCCATTTCTGGTCGTGGGAGCCACAGGAATCGTGGTCGTTGGCAATCTGGCTGCTCTACGCGGCGTTGTTGGAGTCGCGCCTGACGATAGGATGGCGCGGCAGGCGAGCCGCTGCACTCACGATCATTCTATTTTCAGTGCTGGTGGGTTCTTTCCTCGGCGTTAGCCTGGTGACGCCCGGCAAACACGGCGGCAGCTTCGGCTAGCAGGTTGATGAAAAAGTCTTCACAGCCTGCTTCCCCCTCTGTAGTCTCCGCCGCAAGCGGGAGAGAGCTAAACACTAGCGGAGCCGAAGGCGGAGCGAGCTAACGAGTCCGCGAGGTGCGCAGATAAGAGGAAGGAAGCCAGCTTTCACGCAGGGTGTTGAGGCTGATCTCCCAGCAAATGCCCTTGGTAATCCTTTCTTCAACACCTGCTAGATGATGCAACAGAAGCTCCTCATTTTGGGCCTCAATCATCAGAGTGCACCGGTCGCAACCCGGGAGCGGCTGGCTTATGCCGAAAGCGAGATAGTTCCCGCTCTGCTAAGGCTGAAGCAGCGGGTGCCGTCGCTCGCCGAAGCCGCCCTGCTGTCCACCTGCAATCGAGTCGAGATAATCAGTGCCGGCGCAGACAGCATCAGGGCGGCGGAGGAAAGCTTGCGCTTTCTGGCAGATGATCGCGGCGTCGCGCCTGAGACATTCAGGGCCGCGCTGTATCATTTCGAGGGCCGCGCCGCAGCGCGCCATCTTTTCCGGGTTGGCGCCAGCCTCGACTCGATGGTGGTCGGTGAACCGCAAATTCTAGGGCAAGTCAAGGCTGCCTATGCCCACGCGGCGGAGGCCGGCACGGCAGGCTTAGTGCTTCATCGCGCGTTTCACAAGGCCTTCGCGGTGGCAAAGCAGGTGCGCAAGGCGACCCTGATCGGACATGGGTCAGTTTCGTTAAGTTCCGCAGCCGTCAGCCTGGCCGGCAAGATCTTCGATACGCTGGACGACAAAACTGTGATGCTGATGGGTGCCGGCCGCATGGCGGAACTGACCGCACGCAGCTTGAAGCGGCTCGGCATCGAGGCGCTGCTGATTACCAGCCGTACATTTGATAACGCGGTGGCCCTGGCACGCGAACTCGGCGGCACCGCGGTGCCCTACGACAATTTCAAGCCTCATCTCAGGATGGCCGACATTGTGATCGGCTCGTTGGCCGTGACCCAAGCAGTACTCGGCCCGGCAGAGTTCGAAATTATCGTGAGGGAACGGCGCTACCGCCCTACCTTTCTGATTGACCTGGGCGTACCACGAAATTTTGACGCGCGGCTCAATTCACTCGAAAATGTCTACCTGTATGATATCGACGACCTTGGAAAGGTGGCGCTCGAATCACGTGACGAACGTGAGCGCGAGGCATTGCGGGCCGAGCCGCTCGTGGAGCTCGAAGTGGATTCGTTCATGCGATGGCTGGATGGACTGGAACTGGTGCCAGCTATCAAAGATATCCGCTCCAGTATTGAGCAATTACGTGCCGGCGAACTCGAACGCCACCAGGCGTGGCTCGCAAGCCTCGCTCCCGGCGAGCGCGCGCGAATCGAATTAATGACCCGCAGCCTGGTTAACAAACTGTTACATCGGGTGCTGTCCGGTTTACGCAACAGCCGGAATGAGGCGCCGGAAGGAGCCTATGCTGCCGCAATCGCGCGCCGGCTGCTTTGTGCCGGCCTGAACCTCGATGAGCCAGAGCTCGACGATAACGCCGAAGGCGACGAGGTCTCCGCTGTCACGTTGCCTGGCCAAGGCCGTGGTGGGACCGGCTTTCCAGCGGGCCGAGAGCCCGGAGTGGCTGTCCCCCAGCCGGCCGAAGCCCTGAGCGAAGCCGAAGGGGGAGCAAAGGATCTCCGTGAAGAGATTCCGGTAAGGGCGCGTAGAGAAAAATAGTATCGCTCCCGCAAACTCATTCCTTTTTGGCCGCGCCCACTCGCGAATGACTAGCTCTCCGCAATTTCTGGTTGGTACGGCATCGTGGACCGATCCGACGCTGGTCAAATCGGAGCTCTTCTATCCGCCGGGTGCGACTTCGGCGGCTGCGCGGCTGGCTTTCTATGCCAGCCATTTCCCCACGGTGGAGGTCGATTCGAGCTATTACGCGATCCTCTCGGAACAGGTGGCCAAGCTATGGGTGGAACGGACTCCGCCGGGGTTTATCTTCAATGTGAAAGCCTTCGCCTGGCTCACGCAACATCCGGCGGAGACCGGCCGTCTGCCATCTGTGATCAAAGACGCCCTGCCCGCGGAGCTGAAATCAGCCCAGCGGATCAAGAATCCGCCGGCCGAGCTGCTGAGTCTCGCCTTCCAGATGTTCTGGAGTTCGCTTAAACCATTGCGGGATGCGGGCAAGATGGGCCGAGTGCTTTTCCAGTTACCGCCCTATGTGACCTGGCGGCAATCCAATCTGGACTACCTGGCAGCGCTGCCGGAACGCTTGCCAGGCGCCGCGATCGCAGTCGAATTCCGCCATCCGAGCTGGACGGCAACTGGGCACAGGCGCACCGACACTCTCGGGTTTCTGCGTGATCACGGATTCGCCTACGTGTCGATTGATGTGCCGTCACAATCAGGTCTCGGGCCTTTTCTGGCAACCACTGCGGACGACGCCTACATCCGTTTCCACGGCCGCAACGATGAAAATTGGTTCAAGCATAACGTCAGCGCGGCCGAACGTTTCAAATACTTGTATTCTGAACGAGAACTTGCCGAATGGGCAGGCAGGCTCAAGCAACTCTCCGGTGTGGGGCGCGCCTTCGCCATTTTCAACAACTGCTACTCCAACTTCGGCATCATGAACGCCACTACCATGCGTGAGATCCTCTCACGCGCATAAATAATCATGATGCGCTTGTACCAATTCGCCACCAGCCCGTTTTGCGCCAAGGTGCGCAAAATTCTCGATTACAAGGGCCTCGATTACGAAACCGTCGAAGTGGATTACGTCGAGCGCAAGGAACTGGTGCTGGCCTCCGGTCAACTGATGGTGCCGGCCCTGACGCTGGACAGCGGCGAGACGCTGGTGGATTCGGACCGGATCGCGCTGGTGCTCGAAGAACATTACCCCGAGCCAACCATTTTTCCCCGGGCCTGGCAGGGAGTTCATCGGGCGCTCGCACGATATTTCGATACGGAACTGGAGGACGCGCTGTTCCGGGCTGCCGTACCTGACGAAATTAACCATTACCGGCGGCAGGGGGCGGACCGCGAAGCGTTATGGTGTCTTATCCGGGAGCGCAAGTATGGCGCCGGCTTTGTCGAGCAGATGGTCCGTGAGCATTCGGCAAATCTTGCCCGCGCGCATGCGTTGCTGGTGCCGCTCGAAGATTCGCTCGGTGATCGCGCCTTCGTCCTCGGCCGCATCGGCTATGCGGATTTTGCGCTCTACGGCCAACTCACCTATTTTACGCTTAGCGGTACTCTGACAATTCCGGCAAATTTGCCCAATCTGCGGGCATTTTTTGAGCGGATCGACCGGATTTCTTCTGCCGTTGACACCTCTAGTGGCCTGTAACATTGAGGCCGGCATCGCTTCTTAATCCCTCCCCCCTGACCAGGGAAGAGGAGAGCCTGCCCTGAGGAGCGCGAGCGACGAATGGGTTAGGTGGGGGCCGTCTGGTTCGTTTCGATGGACCTCGTTGATACTAATCTCAACGTTACAGGCCACTAGACTAGTGCTTAGTTGCATGATTTTGCGGAACAAGGATTTGAGTGCTTAGCTCGGCCCGAAGGGACTGTTTGTCGGGGGCCTGGAGGTCTTGACCGCTCCCCCTTGACTCTGAGCGTGTCCCATAATTCCGCGGCTGGACACTGGGTTAAACGATCTTTATTCGATGTTTTGCCGGATAGCTTCGTAGGATCGCCTCATCAAGAATATGCTCGTGGCATCCAAGACGCCGGGATGCGAACAGTATTTGTTCATGTAGGTGGAAACACGCTCCCAGAAGGGGTGATTGGGCATCGAGGCTATCAGCGCGTTGCACACGATCTTATCGAGCCCGCGCTGCTTGACCGCAGGGCGCTCGGCGTGCGACTGCGGCTCGAGCCGGAGCACTAGCTCGGCACCGGCGAGTAGCTGGTCGAGCGGGCGAAGGCATTCAAAGTCCAGATCGACATAGAGCCGGAGCTTGCCAAAACATACGGTGCTAGCGTAAGGGCTCTGTATGAGCCGACGTTCTTGCGCGCACGTCGCGGACTCCTTAGTTCGTCCCCGCTTCGCTCCGCCTGGTGTTCGCTTTAGTGTTATATTCGACAGGCGCGAACGGCCGGATGAAAAGCGCGGCGATACGAACAGAGGGGAGCGGCTACTAATTCCAA